>Ga0194111_10000631_pt1 | contig 42908 bp, 51 predicted proteins | sample TA2KigC300mmetaG_FD_146194 | JGI IMG/M metagenome (GOLD analysis project Ga0194111, IMG submission 146194) | Freshwater microbial communities from Lake Tanganyika, Tanzania - TA2015033 Kigoma Deep Cast 300m | ecosystem: Environmental > Aquatic > Freshwater > Lake | place: Tanzania: Lake...
GAGCCCGCCGGTGTGGCAGGCCACGTACAGCATGTCGTCCCGGCAGAAGGCCGTGACGGCGTTGCCTCTCGTCTCGATCGTTGTCACGATCTCAGGCGCCGTCGGGTCGGACACGTCGACCACCTGGACGCCCGCCCGCCAGTCCGCGACATAGGCGTAGTTCCCCGCGGCGGCCACGCCCCGCGCCTCGCCTGGGGTATCAACGCCGCCGAGGCGCGCCGCGCTCGTCGGGGTCGTCACGTCGAACAGCACGAGCCCGAGCTGCTCGGCCGCCACAAACGCCTTGCCTCCGTAGAGGCACACTCCACGCGCGCTCCCTTGCGTGTCGCCCTGGTACACCCCGTTGCCGAACCACGCCTGATACGCGGGGTAGTAGCGCATCTCCCAGATCCTGAACCCGCCCTCGCCGTCGGCCGCGAAGATGTAGTGGAGGAGCCCCGGCGTGGCCTCGATGATCTCGAGATCGCGGGCGCGGGTGCCCTGGCAGTAGGTCAGGTAGACAGGGCTCGCCGGATCACGAACGTCGAACGCGACCGCTCCCACGCTCCCGTCGGTGACGTAGGCCATCCGGTCCGTCGGCGCGTAGTCGCAGCCGCTCGCGTCGAAGAGGATCGGCCCGCTCCCCAGCACGCCGGGCGCCGCGGGGTCGGCCACGTCCACCAGGACGAGTCCCTGCTGCCCGGCCGCGATGATGGCCATGTCGCCGGCGACCTTCACGTCCTGGGCGTACCCGGCGATCGCGGCGGTCCCTACGATGCGATACCCCGTCGAGTCCCCGCCGTCGGCCGGGTTTCCTCGGCGCGCGCACCCGGTCAACACCGCCAGGATCGCCCCGACGACGAAGAGCGCAACGGCGCCCCCCACCCGGCCCAACCACCCCGGACGGCGCTTACTTCTGATTATACCATCAGTTATGCGTCCAGTCAAGGAAGTGCACCCCTTCCACTGAGAGCCTGACCCCCAGTCTGTAGGCCTCGAAGTCCTTCGTCGCCCCGATGTCCGGCACAGCGTCGGAGTGCGCCTCGCGCGTTCTCCGCTCGCCGAAGAGCTCGACGCTGGCTCTCTCCGTGAGCCTGAGCTCCACACCGCCCGCAAGCGTGAAGTACGTGTCGTCCCGCCCCGCGTGGTACGGGTCGTCCGCCCGGCTCTTCTCCGTGAGGTAGAACCTGCGGGCGACCGCCCCGCGGAACCGCACGATGGCCTCCCGGCCCCAGAGCTCGCCCGCGGCCAGCCTGACATGGACCTCGTACTGGTCCTGATCGTAGGTCGTGTCGCTGTCGTCGGACATGCCTCGGGTTTCGCCTGGCTCGTCATATCCCTTCGCCGCGGACTGCCTGAGTGAGTACCCCAGGTCCACCCTGAGCCCGGCGCGGGGGCGGACGGTGCCCCGGACGCCCACGGTCATCACCCTGGCGTCGTACTCGACGAACGCCGGGTCGTACCAGTACTGCTCGTACTTCCAGTGCCCGGCGACGTCAACGGGCAGCGAACGGTCGCTCCCCATCTCCACGCCGAAGCCCTGCTTGGCGAAGCTGCACGCGCGGTAACCTCCCGTCCCATCCGCGTCGGCGTCCCACAGGGCGCGGACGTGATAGTCGGGGATCGCCTCATAGCCGAGGGAGAAGTACGCCACCCGATGCCGGCGCTCCACGAGGCGGGCGCTGAGCCTTGCGAAGCTCTTCTCCGTGTTGACGGCGGCGAGCCTGAGGTCCGCGCCGAGCGTGAGGGCCGTGCTTCGCGCGCCCGGCTCCTCCCTCACGAGGGAGACCGATACGCCGGGCTCGAACCGCACGTCGTCGGCGGACTCGATGGGGAAGCGGTCGGGGCGTTCGCCGTCGAGGAGGTCGTCGATGTCCGCATCGGAGTACCTGAACAGGTTCGAGTCGTACGCGACGCCCAGCCTGAACGAACCGCCGAGCTTCGTGCGAGGGCCGGGGACCGAGACCGCCGCGGAGAGCAGGTTGAGATCGAGGACGCCGTCCGTCGGGCGCACGAGCGTCAAGCTGACCACGTGTCTGCCCTGCGGGATGCCACCGTCGAGCGTCAGGCGCACCGGCCTGCCCGCTCGCGTCCCCGGGATGTTCGGGTACGACGCGGTCCCGGCGGCGGCACGAAACACGTGCCTCGTCCGCGCCCGCCCGTCCAGGCTGAGCTCGACCTCGACGTCCACTGGACTCGGCTGCGCGCTCGCCGCGTCCGCACCCACCCCCGAAGTCCTCGGGTCGAACCGCCATCGCGCGATGGCCTCGAACGACGCGGGGCCCTGCATCGTGACCGTGATCGGCCGCCCGGCGGCCAGGGGATAGTACCGGTACAGGGCGCCCGAGATCTCGATGGCGACCGGCGTCACGGCACCGTCCGGGACGAGCTTGGCGGCGCCCGCCGGCGACGCGGCGGCGAGGAGCGCGAGGACAAGCGCGAGCGCGGCCGCCCCGTCACGGAGCATCGCGCACGTCCCCGCGTGGGATGTTGAAGCTCAGCGCCACGCGCCCCGCGGGCGGCTCCGCGAGCCGGAACACCAAGGCGTGAGACCCCTCACCCACCTCCATGCTGATGTGACGAAGCGCGCCCGGGACGACGTCCGACCGGTCGCGGCAGAGGACGCTCGTGGACGGTCCGGCCTCGATCCTGTAGAGCACCTCATGGCCGCCCGCCTCGCTCACGCCGATCGCGTAGGACTCGCGCTTCGTCGCCCCCAGGTCGAACAGAAGCCGGGTGTTCACCCTGACGGTCGTCGGACCGACGACGTCAACCACGATGGGCGCGACGGCGCTGAGCACGTGGTATGCCAGCTCCTTGCCGCCCGAGAGAAGCACCTCGACGGGCGCGCCGCCGCGCGGCGCGATGCCGGCCTGGGGTGCATCCCCGCTCGACGACGCGAACACCCTCGCGTCCACGCGCGCGAGCCCACCGGCCCGAAGCTCGTAGGAGTGTCGGCCCGTCGGCACGTCGATGTAGAGCCGCCGCACGACACCGGGGCGGACGCTGTCGAGCGCGACGTAGAACGCCCGCTCCGCAGGAACCGTGTCGAAGTCGCGCGTCTGAACCACCACGCCGTCGCGGACCACGGAGACGGAGTACGAGTCCCTCTCTCTGCTGTTCGGGATGACGAGCCGCGTGAGCACCTTGAGTCGCTTCGGCCCCTCGACCGAGAACGAGAGGGCCCGCGTCGCGTCGAATCGGTGATACGTCGCCTGCGTGCCGTCGACCATGAGCGCCGAACGCGAGGCGTAGCCCGTCAGTGGGACGGACCTCCACTGGGGCGTCGACGACGCAGCGCTCGCCGCGGAGCCCGCGGCGAGCGCGCCCGCGAAGAGCGCGACGGCGAGACCGAGCCTCATGGTGCCTCCGTGCGAGCGGGCCGCCGGAAGATGTAGTGCTTGAGGTCGAGCCGGACGACCGCGAAGATGAGGAAGCCGTAGAGGACCGCGAGCACACCGGCGAGCGGCGTGTTGTAGCGATCCTGGTAGAAGACCGCCCCCGTGCCCACCGCCGCCGTCGGCGCGATCTCGCCCGAGAGCCCGTAGCGCGCGATGAGCGCGTCGGCCCCCGGGGCATGGATGATCGGTACGCCGCGCTGCGCCATCCGCGCGAGAACCCCACGGCGCGGGAAGTGCCTCGTGGCGAGCCGCCGCGTCAGCCCGGGGCGCACGAGCTGCCCGACCTGCGCGCTCCCCAAGCTCGCGAGCCCGCCGCCGACGTTGATGTACGCGCGGTATCCATCATCGCCCACCGCGCCCGCGTACACCTCCATCCGGCGCCGGATGGCCGCGTCGAGCGTGCGCTCAACGATCGGCGTCACGCCGTTCCTCGCGATGGCCGCGTCCACGAGGGCCCGGCCTTCCTCCGAGAGCCCCCGCCCCGCATCGTCGCCGCCCCCCCGCGACGCAGCGATCGACCGGTGGGAGATGACACGCTCACGCACGAGCACGCTCTCCATGTCGAGCCAGGTGAGCTCCGGGTCGGTCGCGCCCCACATCGACGCGCCCACCGACGATACGATGACGGGGATCGCGCCCACCGTCTCCACGGCGATGATCGCGCAGGCGTTCAGGAGCGGAAAGGACCCCGTCATCCCGAGGGCGACATGGTCCCCCCTCCGCACGTCGGCGTCGCGCAGGAGCTCGACGAAGACGGCCGCGAGATTGGGGTCCAGCGCGCGGAGCTTCTGCTCGGGCGAGCCGCGGTCCGTCGTGATGAGCGAGAACCGAAGCCCCACGAGCCCCGTCTGAGCCGGGTCGTTCACAGGATCGATGGGAAGCCCCGCGGCCAGGCGCTCCGCCCTGATCACGCGCAGCGCGCGCTCGGCCCTCGCGGCCGCCTCGCTCTTCTCGGCGAAGTGCGGCTGCACGGCAGGCGCCTTGGCCCTCTCGGCGACGATGAGAAGCAGCACACCGACCGCTGCGAGCGCCGCGAGGGAGGCGACGTGTACCTTACCAGGCTGGTACTTCAATGGGCACCCCTCCGACCGCGACCATGAGAGCCAGCCGCACGAGGACCGCGGCCATGACCATGGCCGCGAGCGTCCTCGCCGCCCCCTGCTTCTCCATCCAGTAGGCGAGCAGCCCCGGGATGATGTACCCGATGGCCTCGAAGCTCAGGATCTCCGGCAGCTCGGGCCGCCCGAAGATCACTCTCGTCAGGTGCCCGCAGAGGAACCCGATGAGGATCGCGAGGACGAGGTGACGCCGGCCGTACATGAGCATGAGGCGCCCGAGGAGCCTCACGACGAGGAAGGTGACGATCGCGGCCGCGACCGTTCCGACCACCCGCCAGGGCTCGGCAAGCGCCAGCGCGATGTAGCCGGGGACGACCATGCCGCCGGCCGCAAGGCCGAACGCTTCCGAGAAGATCAGGCTCATGAGAAGGCCGATGCCGATCGCGACGGGTATCACTCGCCTACGTCCTCCTCCATCTCCGCCGGGCGGGAGGCTCGCGGTCCGACCGTCTCGGCCACGGCGTCACGCCCGCCTGCTCCTCGCCTTCACAAGCCCCACGAGCTCGCCGCCGACGCCACCGATGTTCCCGACGCCCACGACGAGCGAGCGCGCCTCGGTGAACTCCAGGATCTTCGCGTAGATCTGCTCCGCGGAGCAGCCCGCCATATCGATCAAGGCCTCGTCCGGCACGCCCCGCCTGCGGGCGCCGGCGAGCACGGGATGCGTAAGCGCCCCGGCAAGAATGAAGCGATCTGCCTTGAGGTCGCTCCCGAGCATCTGCCCGTACTGCCGCGCGCGATCGTGGCGGTCGGCCCGCATCGAGACGACGCCGATCACCGTCCGCGAGCGGTCGCCCTCGGGCACGATCACGCGCCAGATGGCCGCCGTCGACTCGGGGTCGTTCGCGGCGAACCCGTTGACGAACTCGATCTCCTTGCCCGCCTCCCGCACGCGGTGGATCGTGAGCGCCCCGACGTCCGGCGCGGCCGTCCGCATGCCCGAGAGCGCGGTCTCGCGCGGGACGCCGAGGCGCTCGCACACCGCGAGGGACAGCGCGATGTTGTCCGCGTGCTCGACGTGGCCGAACCCCGAGGTGATGTCCGTCCCGAATGCGGCCGGTTCCACCTCGCGGAACTCCGCCCGCCGCTCCCGCGCGGCCGCGGCCAAGACGGCCTGCCGTTCGTGCTCGGAGGTGAACAGGACTCCCCCGGCGGGCGTGGTTCCGGACAGCGCGATCGCCACGTCGCGCACCGTCGGCCCCATGACGTCAAGGTGGTCGGGCCGCGCGTTCGTGATGACGCCGATCGTGGAGCGCAGGATGCGCTGCTCGCACACCACCTGAAGCTCGGGCATGACCGCCATGCACTCCATGACGATGGCCCGGGCGCCCTCCTGTCTGGCGCGGCGGACGATCCCCAGTTGCTCCCTCACGTTTGGGGGGCCGGCGCGCGGGATGGGCTCCTCGGTGCCGTCCGGGTGGATGTACCGCGCCGCCGACCCAGTCGTCTTCGCCACCGTGCGGATGCCCCCGGCCCGGAGGCCGGCCGCGATGAGCCGTGTCACGGACGACTTGCCCCTCGTGCCGTTCACGTGGACCCTGATGGGGATCGCGCGGAGGTTCCTCAGGTGGGCGCGGTACTCCAGGATGCCGTAGGCGACGTAGGCTGCGAGAAGGATGGCTACGAGCAGCATGGAACCCGTGACCCTCCCCGGGTACGGCGGCACACGCGATGTGAGCGTAAGCAGAGAGACTAGCAGGCGGTCCCAGGCCCGTCAACAAGCAGGGACGGGCCCGAACGGGCCCGTCCCTGTACTGCAGACTCCTGTGGAACCGGCAAGGCTACCTGTACAGGGCCTTGATCGTGCCCCAGCTTCCGTCCTCCACCGGCGACGGCTCGGCGCCGCCGATCTTGAGCCACTTGATCGCCCAGCCGCGGTAGTTGACCGACGAGTCGGACCCGAAGAAGAACCCGACGTGGATGGTCTGGCCGACGTACTGGGTCAGGTCGAAGCAGTGGCGCACGAACGTCGTGCTGTTCCCGTTGAAGCACGGCTCGCTGGGCGTCAGGCACTGGATCGAGGTGGCGCCGCTGTACACGACACCGGGGTACCCCCCGGCCGGCGCGATGCGCGTCCAGGTGGTCCCGCCGTCGGTCGAGACCCGCACGTTGCCGCCGTCCCAGGTCTCCATGTAGTAGTAGTGGCACAGCTCGAGGCACTTGCAGTCCGGCGTGATCGTGAACGGCCCGACCACGGCAGCCTCGCCCTTCGAGTTCGGGTAGTTGCCGGCGAGGTTCGTGATGAGCACGTTCGTCCTCGGCACGCCGTTGCATGCCACGGTCGGGACCGACCCGACGGGCATGCCCCACGCCCACGGCACCGGTCCGCTGCCGCACGGCCGGCTGTACCAGCCGTTCGGGCCCTGGTTGAAATCGAGGAAGTAGCAGTTGTGCGGGAACGGGCAGCACGGCGGAGTGGTCTCAGTGCACGTGACGGTCAGCGTCCAGGTGGCCGGATACGTCGGCGCGGTGCCATACTGGTCAACCACGATGTAGTAGGTGCCCGCCGGGACCAAGGACACTGTGGTCGAGATGTGGCCGCAGAGCGGATTGCCGAAGTTGGTCGCCTCGTCGCATGCCGACAGGATGAACACGTCGGGGTCGTTCGTGTAGTTCGACAGCGTCGCGGTGAATGACCACACGTTGGGACCCGGGAGCGTCAACGTGTAGACGACCTCGCCGCCGCCCTCGTTCCATGCGCACCCGTTGTAGAGCAGGACGTTGCTGGTGAGGCCCGCGTTCGTGCCGGTCACCGGCACGCCGCACTGGATCGGGATCGCGTTCGAGCAGTTCAGAAGGCCGCGCGTCTGTTGGAACACGGGCCCCTCGGGCTTCTCCTTCGTGTCCGCGGCGGCCGGGAAGACGACCGCGGCGATGAGAAGCAGGCTCATGAGCACTGTGACAAACCGCATGGACAACCCCCTCGCTCAGAAGGTCTCTCGTTCCGGGACACTCTCCCCCTGCATTGCTCGCCGCCGTGGCCCGCCTCCTGTCGGCCGGCGGCACGACCACCTGTCCACTCCTCCGGGACGGTGCTGCACAACCCCACCGTCCACATCCAGCTCGGACAAGAGTATACCGCAAGAGAGCCGGCGGGTCAAGCACTCAGGAGCACCGAGCCTCTGAGGGCCGCATCCTGCCTCGGTGAGCAACCGCACACCGAACACGGCGAAGGCCGCCGGCAGTCGCACCGGCGGCCTTCAGGCAAGTGGCGGGGCCGACGAGATTCGAACTCGCGACCTCCTGCGTGACAGGCAGGCGTTCTAACCAGCTGAACTACGACCCCGCAAGGCTCTCCGAGAATCTACCAGCGGCGAGGGGCGTTGTCAACCGCCTTCTTGCCGCCGGCTACCAGACGTCCCGCAACCGAGCAAGCGCCGTGCCCGGGTAGTAGTGCGCGAGGATCTCCTCGCAGGAACGCCCGGCGCGGGCCTGGCCGAGGGCCCCGTGCTGGCACATGCCCACGCCGTGCCCGTTGCCCCTGCCCCTCGCCGTGACGCGCACGACACGCCCGCCGCTCGTCTTCACATCGAGATCGAACCACGCGCTGCGCAGGATCCCACCGGTGTCGGGTCGCAGGAGCAGCCGGCGCACGCGGTCGCCGAAGACGCGGTACGTCCCCGAGGTCGTGCGCACCTCGAGCCACCGAACGCGTCCTGAAGGCGAACGCTCGGTGGCTGCGAGACCGACGATGTCGCCGATCGGCTCCCGCACCGGCGTTGACGCCACGGCGGGAAGCTGCCCTCGCACGAGCCGCGCGACCTCATCCCCCGTCCACGACACCGTCCACGTGAAGGACGGAGAGCTCCTGCACCAGGCGTCATCCGGGCGCGACGCTCTGCCGCCTCCGTCCGGCAGCGAGCGAAGGTACGGAAGCTCGCCGAGCTCCCACACTTCGTGCCGCGCCGCCGTGCGCCCGCCGCACGTGGAGTGGAAGTACGTGTGCGCGGGCCGCCCGGCGAACGTGAGGATAAGGCCCGCCGTTTCGAGGATCGCCCGGTCGCACACGGGGTCCTCGAAGTCGGCGCCCTGATAGAGCTGGTCGGCGATCGTCGCGAGCACGTCGAAGTCCCCGGCCGCCCGGCCGCCGCTCGACGCCGCGGCGTACGTCCGCGCCGCGACGGCCTGTGCCTTCACCGCCTCGATCTCAGCGGGCGACCGGGCGCCGATCTCCCCCGGCACGACGCCCCTGAGATACGCCTCCATGCCCACGACGTTCACGACCGTGAGCGAGCCCGGGGCGGCAGGGTACACCTCGATCTCGCCGCGGTAGGCGACGCCGTTCACGACCATCGCCGCCGGCGCTTCGGGGCGTAGCCTCACAGTCCCCTGCGCAAGTTCCAGGGACTGCCCCCCGCTCGAACGCGCGGTGATCCCCGCGTCGGTGCCGACGAACGTCCACTCCTCGCCCGAGGACGCCTGCAGGCGGCGGGCAGCGCCCGAGTAGACCGTGAGCGAGAACGCACCCCTCGCCGACACGACGACGCTCTCGACGCTCGCCGCGAGCCCGACGCGGATCGGCTGGTCGGTGAGCGCGTCCCACGCCCCATCGGGAGGCCTGCCGGCGCCGGGCGGACCTTCGGGACGCGCCGTCGCGGGCATCCCCGACGCCGCGAGCGGCTCTGCCGGGCGCCCGGACCCGATCGCGGAGCAACCCCCGAGGCACATCCCGCACGCGCACAGGACACAGAAGACAAGAGCGCCGAGGGTGGCCCCCGGCGCCCGTTTCCAGTCTCCTGCGCTCAGCCGGCAGCGGCGCGTCCGCGCCGCCCGCCCCGCCCGCGCGGTGACCATCCTCACTCCCCTTCGCCCTTGGCAGCGTCGCCCGGCGCCGCCTCCGCGGCCTCAACAGCGCCCTCAACCGGCGGCGCGGGCTCCTCGGCCCGGCGGCGCAGCGGCTCGACCGCCTCCTCCGCCTTCGGCTTCCGCTCCTTGAAGGTCACAGGCTCGGTCACGAACTGCAGGATCGAGAGAGGCGCGGAGTCACCGAGCCGCGTCTCGACCTTCACGATGCGCGTGTAGCCGCCCGGCCGGTCCGCATAGCGCGGCGCCAGCTCCTCGAACAGCTTCTTCACGAGCTTCCTGTCCCGCACCACCCTCGCGGCGCGCCGGCGGGCCGCCACGCTCCCGTTCCCCCGCTTCGCGAGCGTGACGAGCCGCTCCGCGACGGACCGCACCTCCTTGGCCTTCGCGTCGGTCGTCTCGATCCGCTCGTGCTCGATGAGCGAGGTCACCATGTTCCGCAGCATGGACTTCCTGTGTGCCCACGTGCGGCCGAGTTTCCTTCCCCTACACCTGTGTCGCATCGGTCCCCTCGCCCCCTTCAGCGGGCCCGTCGGCAGCGGGATCGGCCTCAGCGCCGACCTCGCCCTCGAAGAGCGCCGGTTCGGACGCCTCCATCGCCGCCGGAGGCATGAGCTCCCCGGCCAGCGCCGCGTCCACGTCCATCCCGAACTGGAGGCCGAGGTCGGCCAGGATGTCCACGAGCTCCTGGAGCGACTTGCGGCCGAAGTTCCGGTACTTGAGCATCTCCGCCTCGGACTTCTGCACGAGGTCGCCGAGCGTTCTGATCCCGGCGTCCTTGAGGCAGTTCGAGGACCGAACGGAAAGCTCGAGTTCCTCCACACCGTGATTGAGAAGCTCGATGAGCTGGAGCCTCTCCTCGTCGATCTCCTCGATCTTCTCCTCCACCGGCTCCACGTCGAAGGCCATGAAGAGCAGCAGGTGGTCCTTGAGCAGCTTCGCCGCGAACGACACCGCGTCCACCGGCGTCACGGTGCCGTCCGTCCACACCTCGAGCGTCAGCTTGTCGTAGTCCGTGCGCTGGTCCACGCGCGTGTTCTCGACCTCGTAGCTCACCTTCTTCACCGGCGAGAACACCGAGTCCACCGCGATGAACCCGATGGGCTTGTCGTCGAACCCGTGGTCCTCCGCTTGGACGTACCCGCGGCCGGCCCCGATAGACACCTCCATCACGAGCTTCGCGTCCGCCCCGAGCGTGGCGATGTGGTGGTCCGGGTTCATGATCTCAACGTTCGTGTTGGGCTGGAAGTCCGCGGCCTTCACGATGCCCTCGGCGTCCCGCCGGAGGTGAAGCGTCTCCGGGCCGTCGCTGTGGAGCTTGAGGCGGAGCTGCTTGAGGTTCAGCACGATCTCCGTCACGTCCTCGGTCACCCCGGGCACGGCGGTGAACTCGTGCAGTGCGCCGTCGATCCTGACCGCGGTCACTGCCGCGCCCTGGAGCGACGAGAGAAGGACGCGCCTGAGGGAGTTGCCGATCGTGATGCCGTAGCCGCGCTCGAGAGGCTTGGCCACGAGCTTGCCGTACGAGGGCGTCAGCGTCTGCTGGTCCCAGGCGATCCCCTCCGGCATCCTAAGGTTCTTCCACTTCATGGTGCGCTGGCCTCCTTGGTACTCGGCCACCGTCGCAAAGAGCCGGGAGACTACCTGGAGTAGTAGTTGACGATGAGCTGCTCATTGAGCGGCGTCGGGATCTGCTGCCTCGAGGGCACCTCCAGGAGCCTGCCCGCGAACTTCTTCGGATCGAGCTCGAGCCACTCCACGGTGCCGATGCCGGCCTTCATGTCGACCGACGCGCGGATCTCCGGGAGGCTTCTGCTCTTCTCGCACACGGCGACCACGTCCCCTGCCTTCACGAGGAACGACGGGATGTCCACCTTCCGTCCGTTCACTTCGACGTGGCCGTGGACGATGAGCTGACGCGACGCGGCGCGCGACTGGGCGAAGCCCAGGCGGTAGAGGATGTTGTCGAGGCGCCGCTCCAGGAGCCGCAGGAGGTTCTCTCCCGTGACGCCCTTCTGCCGCTCCGCCTGCTCGTAGTACTTTCTGAACTGCCTCTCGAGGACCCCGTAGGTCCGCTTGGCCTTCTGCTTCTCCCTGAGCTGGATGCCGTAGTCCGTGGGCTTGCTCCGACGCCGCTGCCCGTGCTCGCCGGGCGCGTAGGCGCGCCGCTCGAAGGCGCACTTGTCGGTCATGCACCGCTGGCCCTTCAGGAAGAGCTTCAGTCCGTGGCGCCGGCAGGTCTTGCACCGGGCACCGCTGTACGTCGCCATCTACGGAACCTCCGTGCTAGATGCGCCGCTTCTTCGCAGGGCGGCATCCGTTGTGTGGGATAGGCGTCATGTCGCGGATCGCTGTGATCTTGAGCCCCGCCGCCTGCAGGGCGCGGATCGCCGGCTCGCGGCCCGGGCCAGGCCCCGTCACCTGCGCCTCAACCCGCCGAAGCCCCCGCGCCATCGCCTGCTCGGCCGCGCTGCTCCCGACGACCTGGGCCACGAACCCCGTGCTCTTCTTGGACCCCTTGAATCCGGCCCTCCCGGCGCTCGCCCACGAGATCGTGTTGCCGCGCATGTCGGTCAGCGTCACGATCGTGTTGTTGAAGCTCGCGCGGATGTGAGCAACGCCGTCGGGCTCGACCTGTCCCTTCTTCTTCTGAGCCAACTCAGGAACCTCCTAGGCGCTAGCCCTTCTTCCCGGCCTTCTTCTTCTTGCCCGCGACGGTCTTCTTCGGCCCCTTGCGGGTGCGGGCGTTCGTCCTCGTCCTCTGCCCACGGACCGGCAGGCCGCGTCTGTGCCGCCATCCGCGGTAGCACCCGATGTCCTTCAGACGCTTGAGACCGAGGGCGATCTCCGTCCTCAGCGCGCCCTCCACGCGGTGACCGGTCTCTATGGTCTGACGGATCCTGTTGATCTGGTCGGCGGAGAGGTCCTTCACGCGGATGCTCTCGTCAACGCCGGCCTGCTTCAGGATCTTCTCGGAGGACGTGCGGCCGATCCCGTAGATGTACGTGAGGGCCACGACGATCCTCTTGCTGTCGGGGATGTCAACACCGACGATACGCGCCAACGACCTATCCTCCCTCTTCTCTGCCTACCCCTGCCGCTGGTTGTGCCTGCGGTTCTTGCAGATGACACGGACCGTGCCGTGCCTCTTGATGAGCTTGCAGTGCTCGCAGATCTTCTTCACCGAAGACCGGACCTTCATGGCTCTCCCCCAGTGCGCCGACCGCGATCGGTCACTTGTACCGGTAGGTGATCCGCCCGCGCGACCAGTCGTAGGGTGAGACCTCGAGCGTCACCTTGTCGCCGGGAAGGATCTTGATGTAGTTCATGCGCATCTTCCCGGAGATGTGCGCGAGGACCCTGTGGCCGTTGTCGAGCTCCACCCTGAACATCGCGTTGGGCAGCGCCTCGACGACGACCCCCTCGACCGCTATCCCCTTCTCTTTCGCCATCAGCTCTCCCAGGCGCCCGACGGAGGGAGCCTGCCCCGGGCTCACCTGCCCGTCCCGGCCGCGACCGTGAGGATGTCGGGGCCATCGGACCCGACCGCCACGGTGTGCTCGAAGTGCGCCGAGAGCGTCCTGTCGGCCGTCACGACGGTCCATCCGTCCGAAAGCGTGCGGACGGCCGGTCCGCCCTCGTTCACCATCGGTTCGATCGCCAGCACCATCCCCGTCTCGAGGACCGGCCCGCGCCCCGGATCCCCGAAGTTCGGGATCTCCGGCTCCTCGTGGAGCGCCGTCCCGACGCCGTGGCCGGCCAGGTCCCGCACGACGGAGAACCCCGCCCGCTCGACCACGACCTGCACGCCGTGCGACACGTCCGTGAGGCGCGCGCCGCGCCTCACCATCGAGAGCCCCGCCCGAAGCGCGTCCTCTGTGACGCTGAGCAGGCGCCGGGCGGCCTCGGTCACGCCGCCGATCGGGAACGTCCTTGCGCCGTCCGCGACGTACCCGCCCTTCCTCACGCCGACGTCGATCCCGACGATGTCCCCCTCGCGAAGCGTCCGCTTCCCCGGGATCCCGTGCACGACCTCCTCGTTCACGGACGCGCAGATGGCCGCGGGGTATCCCCGGTATCCCTCGAACTCAGGCGTCGCCCCGTGGTCGCGGACGTACGCTGCGATCTCCCTTTCGATCTCGGCCGTCGTGACGCCCGGCCTCACGATGCTCCCGGCGAGGTCGAGCGCCCCGGCGACGATCCGCCCGCTCTCGCGGATCCGCGAGATCTCATCGGCCGTCCTGATCGGTATCATCCGGCCGCCCGCCGCGGCGCGCCGGCCGTGCCGACGGCCGCCAGGACGCCTGCCGCGACGTCGTCGACCGGGCGCGACGCGTCCACGCTCTTGAGCGTCCCGCGCGATCGGTAATAGTCCACGGTCGGCTGCGTGAGCCGCCGGTACTCCGCGAACCTGGCGCGGATGACGTCGACGCTGTCGTCGGACCGCTTCTCGAGACGCCCCCCGCACGGGCAGGCGTCCCCGACCGCCGGCCCGCCGCCGCCGACGCTCCTGATCGCGCCGCACGCCGGGCACCACAGCCGCGCCGTCAGCCTCCGCACCGCCTCGTCCTCGGACAGGTCGAGCAGAAGCACGTGGTCCACGGCCCGGCCCCGCTCCTCGAGCAGCCGGTCGAAGCCCCGGGCCTGCGGCTCCGTCCTCGGGAACCCGTCCATGATCACGCCGCGCGACGCGTCACCCCGGTCCAGAAGCTCGGCGACGATGCCCAGCATCGTCTCGTCCGGCACGAGCGCCCCGCGGTTGAGGTACGACGCCGCCTGCTTGCCCAGCGGCGTGCCCCGCTCGACCGCGGACCTCAGGACGTCTCCGGTGGAGACGTGCGGCAGGCCCAGCGCGGCCGCGAGCCTCTTGGCCTGCGTGCCCTTGCCGGCGCCCGGCGCCCCGAGGAAGACGATGATCACGCTGCCTCCCGCGCCCCGCGCGACCGTCGGCCGGCGCGGCGCCCCCCCTGCGCTAAGAGCTCCTGCGGCCCCTGAGCTTCCCCTTCGCGAGGAAGCCGTCGTAGTGCCGCATGAGCATGTGCGACTCGACCTGCCCCAGCGTGTCGAGGGCCACGCCCACGACGATGAGAAGCCCCGTGCCGCCGAAGTAGAACGGCGCGCTCAGGCCTTCCATCAGGAAGTAGGGCAGGATGGCGATGAACGCGAGGAAGAGCGCTCCGGGGAGCGTCACCCTCGTCAGCACGCTGTCGATGTACTCGGCCGTGCTCTTGCCCGGCCGCTTCCCGGGAACGAACCCGCCGTACTTCTTCATGTTGTCGGCGAGATCCACCGGGTTGAACACGATCGCCGTGTAGAAGTACGCGAAGAACACGATGATGACGAGGTACAGGATGTTGTAGAGCCACCCCCCCGGCCTCAGCATCGCCGCCACCGTCTCCATGAAGAGGTTGCCCTTGAAGAACGTCGCGACCGTGCCGGGCAGCATGATGATCGACTGCGCGAAGATGACCGGGATGACGCCCGCGGTGTTGAGCCGAAGTGGGATGTGCGTGCTCTGTCCCCCGTACATCTTCCTGCCCACGACGCGCTTGGCGTACTGGACCGGGATCCTCCTCTGGGCCTGCGTCATGAGGACCACGGCGGCCACGATGCCGATCATCACGAGGACCAGGATGACGAGACTGAACACGTTCAGCGAGCCGATCCTCATGGAGCGGTAGGTGTTCAGCCAGTCCGACGGGTAGCGCGCGACGATGCCGATGAAGATGATGAGCGAGATGCCGTTGCCGATGCCCTTCTCCTGGATCTGCTCGCCGAGCCACATGATGAAGATGGTCCCGGTGGTCATCGTGAGCATCGTGAGCAGCGTGAACCCGATGCCGGGGAACGGGACGATGGGGATTCCGCCGACGGGAGGAAGCCCCTGGAGGTACGCGCTCAGGGCGTACGACTGGAGCAGCGAAAGCCCCACGGTCCCATACCGCGTGTACTGCGTGATCTTCTTGCGCCCTTCCTCACCCATCTTCTGGAGCTTCTCGAAGTAGGGAACGACGGCCGTGAAGAGCTGCAGGATGATCGACGCGCTGATGTACGGCATGATGCCCAGCGCGAAGATCGTCGCGTTCGCAAAGGCGCCGCCCACGAACATGTCGTAGAGGCCGAGGAGCGACCCCTGCTGCTGCGTGAAGTACGCCGCGAGGGCCCTTCCGTTCACGCCGGCCGTCGGGATGTGCCCACCGGCGCGATAGACGCAGAGCATCATCAGCGTGTAGAGGACGCGCCGCTTGAGCTCCGGGATCTTGAAGATGCTCGTGAGGCTCGTGAATATGTTCGGCATGACCGGCGCCTTTCCCTACTTGATGACCTCGACCGTTCCGCCCACGGCCTTGATCTTCTCGAGAGCCTTTCCGCTCACGGCATGCACCTTGAGGTTCACGGGGCGCGAGATCTCGCCCGTGCCGAGGACCTTCACCGGCTTCCTTCCGCGCGTGACGACGCCGCTCGCCTTGAGGACCGCCACGGTCACCTCGCCCTCGAGGCCGGACCGCTCGATGTCCCTGAGGTTCACGACCTCGTACTCAACCCGCGTGGGGTTCCGGAAGCCCTTGATGGGCACGCGGCGGGAAAGCGGCATCTGGCCGCCCTCGAACCACGCGGGGATCGAGCCTCCGGCGCGCGCCTTCTGGCCCTTGTGGCCCCGCCCGCTCGTGCGCCCGTGGCCTGATCCCTGACCGCGCCCGACCCTCTTGCGGTTCTTGCGGGAGCCCTTCGCGTACTTCAGCTCGTTGAGCTTCATCCAACGCCTTCCTTCCGGACCTCCGTCTACTCGGCGATCTCCTCGACCGTGACCAGATGCCGCACCTGCTTGATCATGCCGCGGATCTGGGGGGTGTCACCCACGACGACCGTGTGGTGCAGGCGCCGAAGCCCCAGCGCGCGCACGGTCCTCTTCTGTCTCTCCTCGCGCCGGATGGCGCTCCTCACCTGGCGGATCCTGAGCTTACCCATTGTCCGCCTCCCCCGAGAGCTTGAAGAGCTCCTTCACGGTGATCCCGCGGGCCTGCGCGACGTCGGCGGCCGAGCGCATCTCCTTGAGGGCCGCCATCGTCGCCTTCACGATGTTGTGCGGCGTGTTGGACCCCAGCGACTTCGCCAGCACGTCCTTGACGCCGGCGCACTCCATGATGGCCCGCACGCCGCCGCCCGCGACGATGCCTGTGCCCGGGCTTGCCGGCCTCACGAGGACCTTCCCCGCGCCGAACTTGCCGGTCACGGTGTACGGCAGCGTGGACCCCAGGAGCGGCACCGCGATCATGCGCTTCTTCGCGGCTTCGGTGCCCTTCCGGATGGCCTCGGCGACCTCGTTCGCCTTGCCGAGCCCGACACCGACCTTCCCCTTCCCGTCCCCCACGGCGACCAGGGCGTTGAACCCGAAGCGCCGTCCGCCCTTCACGACCTTCGCCACGCGGTTGATGTTGATCACGCGCTCCTCGAACTCGGGCGTCCTGAACTCCCTCGGTTCGCGCGCGTCTCGTCCTCTCCTGGGCTGCCGCTCTGCCATCGAGACTGTGCTCCCTCCGTGAGACGGACTAGAACTCGAGGCCGCCCTCGCGCGCGGCCTGAGCCAGGGCCTCGACCCTGCCGTGATACAGATACCCGCCCCTGTCGAAACGGACCTTCTTGATGCCCCTCTCGAGAGCCATCCGTGCCAGGATCTTCCCCACCGCCTTGCTCTCGTCGGTCTTCGTGTGGTCGCCGTTGCCGAGCTCGCTCTGCACGGCTTCGCTCAGCGTCGACGCGTGCACGAGCGTCACGCCCCGCTCGTCGTCGATGAGCTGAGCGTAGATGTGCTTGAGGCTCCTGAACACGCTCAGCCTCGGGCGCTCGGACACGCCTGACACGGTCTGGCGGACGCGCTTCTTCCGCCGCTCTCTTCCGATTCTCCTGGCGTCGCTCCTAGCCTTCATGATCGTTCACCAGCCTCGCTTGGAGATTCAATGCGGGTCCGGCCGCTACATGCCGGACGAGACAGCCAGCTTCCCGGCCTTCTTCTTCACGTACTCGTCGTGGTACCTGATCCCCTTCCCCTTGTACGGTTCCGGCGGCTTGAAGGACCTGAGCTCCGCCGCCACCTTCCCGACGAGCTGCTTGTCGACCCCCCTGACGACGATCCTCGTCGCCTCGGGGATCTCGATCTGGATGCCGTCGGGCACCTGGTACACGCACGGGTGGGTGTAGCCGAGCTTGATCGAGACCGCCTTGCCCTTCATCTCGGCCCCGTATCCCACGCCGATGATGTCCAGGTTCCTGACGTAGCCCTCGGACACGCCCTTGACCATCGAGGCGATGAGGGCGCGCATCGTGCCGTGGCTCGACTTGGCCTGCTTCGTCTCCGAGGACCGCTCGCAGGTCAGCGTGTTGCCTTCCACGGACACGCTCACGTCGCGAACGATCTTGGTCGTGAGCTCTCCCCTGGGGCCCTTCACCGTCACGGCGTCGTCAGCGACGGTCGCCGTGACACCCGCCGGGAGCACGACTGGGGACTTTCCTACTCTCGACATCCCGTCTCTCCTCGCGCCGGAGCGCGCCGGTCGCGCCGCCTACCAGACGTGGCAGACGACCTCGCCGCCGACGTTCTCCTTGCGGGACTCGGCGCTTGTGAGCACCCCCTTCGGGGTGGAGAGCAGCGCCGTCCCGTAGTTGCTTCGCACGCGCGGGACCTCCGCGGCGCCCACGTACTGCCGGAGCCCCGGCTTCGAGATGCGCCTGATCCCGCGGATGACACTGTCGCCGCTCCTCGTGTACTTCAGCTGGATCCTCAGGATCCCCTGCTTCCCGTCCTCCACGACCTTGTAGTCCTTGATGAATCGCTCCCGGAGCAGCGCCTCGGCGATCGCGACCTTGAACTTCGAGGAAGGGATGTCCACGCTCCGCTTCCTCGCGCCGCACGCGTTCCGGACCCTCGTCAGCATGTCCGCAATCGGGTCGGTCATCATGGTCCAGTGTCTCCCTGCTTCCTGATCGAGGGAGCCCCGAAGCGTCGGGCTTCGAGCTCCGCCACCGCATCGGGCCCGCGGCGAACCGCTACCAGCTGGCCTTCACCACGCCCGGGATCTGTCCCTTGAGAGCCAGATCACGGAAACAGATGCGGCACAGGCCGAAGTCCCCGATGAACCCGCGCGACCTGCCGCACCGATGGCAGCGATTGTACCTGCGGCTCGAGAACTTCGGCTTCGCCTGCTGCTTCACCATCCACGACTTCTTCGCCAACTCGTCACACCCCTTCGCCCGACCGGGCCGCTATCGCCTGAAAGGCATGCCCATGAGCTTGAGAAGCTCGAACGCCTCCTCGTCCACGTCCGCCGTGGTCACGATCGTGACGTCCATGCCCTTGACCATCTCCACCTTGTCGTAGTCGATCTCGGGGAACACCATCTGCTCCTCGAGCCCGAACGTGTAGTTGCCGCGGCCGTCGAACGAGTCGCTCGGAAGGCCGCGGAAGTCCCGCATGCGCGGCGCCGCAAGCGTGATGAAGCGGTCGAGGAACTCGTACATGCGGTTCCCTCGGAGCGTCACCTTGCAGCCGATCGGCTGGCCGGCGCGGAGCTTGAAGTTCGCGATGGACTTCTTCGATCGCGTGATCTTCGGCTTCTGCCCCGCGATGGCCGCGAGTTCCTTCATCGCGCCCTCGAGGATCTTGATGTCGTCCTTGGCCTCGGAGAGGCCGATGTTGATGACGACCTTCGAGAGGCGCGGGACCATCATGGGGTTCCGGTACCCGAAGCGCTTCATCAGCCCGGGCACGACCTCCTCTCGGTACTTCTCAGTGAGTCGCGCTGTCGCCATGTGTCGCTTTCCTTGCCGGGTTCACCGGCCCCGCGGGCGTCCCGCGAGGACCGCTACCTGCGCTCGATCATCTCGCCGCACTTCGTGCAGACGCGCGCCTTGCTCTTGTCCGTGAGGACCTTCGTGCGAACGCGCACGCCGCCGTTGCACTTCGTGCACACGAGCAGCACGTTCGAGGCGTTCAGGGGCGCCTCCTTCTCGATGATGCCGCCCTGGTCCCCCTGCCGCCGCGGACGCGTGTGCCTGTGGACGAAGTTCACGCCTTCCACGAGCACGCGGTTCGTCTCCGGGAAGACCTTGAGGACCTTCCCGCGCTTCCCCCGGTCGTTGCCCGCGATGACCTCGACCGTGTCGTTCTTCGCTATGCGCATCTCGATACCTCTCGCCGCCCTCGCGGACGGTCGACAGCTAGAGCACCTCGGGAGCCAGGGAGATGATCTTCATGAACTTCCTCTCCCGGAGCTCTCTCGCCACGGGACCGAAGATCCTCGTCCCGACCGGCTCGTTCTGGGGGTTGATGAGGACCGCGGCGTTGTCGTCGAAACGGATGTACGTTCCGTCCTTTCGCCGGACCTCTTTCCTCGTCCGCACCACCACCGCCCGCACGACCTGCTTCTTCTTGACCGTCCCGCCCGGCAGCGCCGATCTGACGCTCGCCACGACGATGTCGCCGACCGTCGCGTAACGCCTCTTGGAGCCGCCCAGCACCTTGAAGCACCGCACTTCCTTGGCTCCGGAGTTGTCCGCCACCTTGAGTAGTGTGTACTCCTGGATCATCGCTGTCCTCTTCCGTCGCTGGGGCCGGCTACTCCGCTCGACTCACGACCTCGAGAAGGCGCCACCGCTTGTCCTTGCTCAGCGGCCTCGTCTCCGCGATGCGAACGGTATCGCCCACGCGGCACTCGTTCTTCTCGTCGTGAACTTTGAACTTGGTCGTCCGCTTCACGAACCTGCCGTAGCGGGCATGGCGGACGAGCCGGGTGACCGCGACGACCGCGGTCTTGTTCATCTTGTCGCTCACCACTGTGCCGACGCGCTCCTTGCGGCGGCCTCGCTTCGCAGTCTCGGTCATACGTCCTCGCTCCGATCGGTCTGGCTTCCGGCGCTACTTCGTCTCCTGCCCGGGGGCGGCCGCCTTGGGCTCGCCCTCCTTGAGGAGCGTCATGAGCCTTGCGATGTCCTTCCGGACCTCACGGATCCGGACCGCGTTCTGGAGCTGCCCGGTCTTCTGCTGGAACCTGAGGTTGAACATCTCCTCGCGGGCGTCGCGCAGACGCAGCGCGAGCTCGTCCCGGGTCAGGGTCCTCAGCTCCTTCACCTTCACGGCCGTGTCTCCTTCCGGACTACGTCTCCCTCGACATGAACCTGGTCTTGATGGGCAACTTGTGGCTCGCGAGCGAAAGGCACTCGCGCGCGATCTGCTCGGTCACTCCCTCGACCTCGCAGATGACCCGCCCGGGCTTCACCACCGCCACCCAGTGGTCGAGCGGCCCCTTGCCCTTCCCCATCCTCGTCTCCGCCGGCTTCTTCGTCCGGGGCTTGTCGGGGAAGATCCTGAACCAGAGCTTGCCCCGACGCTGCATGTGCCTCGTGATCGCGATCCTCGCCGCCTCGATCTGGCGCGCGGTCACCCAGCCAGGCTCCACGGCGAGAAGTCCGTACTCGCCGAAGTCGAGCTTCCCCGCGCCCTTCGTGGCGCCGGTGAGCCGGCCCTTCATCTGCTTTCTGTACTTCGACCTCTTCGGTTCGAGCATGACATCCGCCCCTCAGCGTCCGTGCGTCTCCGTGCCGGGCCTAGCCGCGCTGCCCCGGTCCCCCGCTTCTGCCACCGGGCCCCGGGCCGCCCCGTCTGTCCTGTCCTCCGGGTCCGCCCGAGGACCTGTGCCTCGGGCCGCCGCCGGGCCTGCCGCCACCCGGCCTGCCACCGCCGCCCGGCCTGCCGCCGCCGCCCGGCCGACCGCCGCCACCGGGCCTGCCGCCTCTGCCTCCCGGCCGGCCGCCCCTCTGCCCCGCATCACGGCCGCCCTCCGGCCCACCCGGGCCGCGGCCGCGGCGCCCGCGATCCTCGTCCTCGTAGCGGTCGAACCCGGGACGCCGTTCGTCGAGCCCGCGCCCGCCTTCCTCACCCTCGCGGACCTTCCCGATCCGCTCGCCCTTGAAGATCCACACCTTGACGCCGCAGGTGCCGTGCGTGGTCATCGCGGTCGCCCGCGCGAAGTCGATGTCGGCGCGGAGCGTGTGGAGCGGCACGCGCCCCTCGTGGTGTTCGGCGACCCTGGCCATCTCGGCGCCGCCGAGCCGCCCCGCGCAGCGCACCTTGATGCCCTGCGCGCCCATCCGCATCGTCGACTCGACCGCCTTCCGCATGGCGCGGCGGAAGCCGACGCGCTGCTCGAGCTGCTTCGCGATGTGCTCGGCGACGAGCTGCGCGTTGAGCTCGACCTTCTTGACCTCTTCGATGTTGATGCGGACGTCCTTGTTCGTCAGGTGCTCGAGCTCCTTGTTGAGCCGCTCGACCTCAATGCCCTTCCGCCCGATCACGATCCCGGGCCGAGCCGTGCGCACGTTGACGACCACCTTGCTCGCCTTCCGCTCGATCACGACGTCGGAGATGCCCGCGCGCGACAGCTTCGCGTTCACGTACCGGCGGATCGTGAGGTCCTCCTTGAGGAGGTCGGCGTAGTTCTTCTTGGCGAACCACCTGGACTCCCAGGTCCTGTTGATGCCGAGCCTCAGACCGACTGGATGCGCTTTCTGACCCAAGACGCCCTCCCGGCTACTTCTTCGTTGCCGCCTTCGCCGCCGGCTTTCTGCCCGCGGGCTTCGTCCGTCCACCCTTCGGCGCCGCGCCGCGCTTCGCCTTCGCGCCCGCCTTCGCCTTCGCGCCGCCCTTCTGGCTCACCACGATCGTGATGTGCGCCGTTCTCTTCCTGATCGGGGTCGCGCGCCCCATCGGAGCCGGCGTGAACCTCTTGAGCGCCGGTCCCTCGTCGACGAACGCCTCGCTGACGTACAGGTCGCTCGGCGCGAGGCCCGCGCCTTCCTTCGTGTTGAACACGTTGGCGACGGCCGACCGGAGCGTCTTCTCGACGGGGATCCTCGCGGCGCGCTTCAGGAAGTGCAGGGTCTGCATGGACTCCTCGACGTCCCTGCCGCGGATGAGGTCCACGACCTGACGCACCTTCCTGGGTGGTATGCGGATGAACCGTGCTCTTGCTCGCGCTTCCATGCTCTTCGCTCTCCGGTGTTCCGTCGTGAGGGCGCCGCCCCCCGAAAGCCCCTCGGCGGCGGGTCGCCCGCGCGTCTACTCGCCGGGCTTCTTCGCGGCCGTCGTGGCCTCGCGGCTCCGGTGGGCCCTGAACGTCCTCGTGAAGGCGAACTCCCCCAGCTTGTGCCCGACCATGTTCTCCGTGACATACACCGGGATGAACTTGTGGCCGTTGTGCACCGCGATCGTGTGGCCCACGAAGTCCGGTGGGATGACCGAGCTGCGCGCCCACGTCTGGATGACGCGCTTCTCGCCCGTGCGGTCCATCGCTCGCACCCTCTTGAGAAGGCGCTCGTGGATGTGGGGCCCCTTCTTCGTCGAACGGCTCATCCTGCTCCTGCCCTTTCCTTGCTCAAGCGCCCGGACCCTTCTTCGCGGCCCGGTCTCACTTCTTCTTCCTGCGCTGAACGATCATCGCGTTCGAGCGCTTCTTGCGCTTGCGCGTCTTGAGTCCCTTGCTCTTCTGGCCCCACGGCGACACGGGGTGGCCGCCGCCCGACGCCTTGCCCTCGCCGCCCCCCATCGGGTGATCCACGGGGTTCATCGCGACGCCGCGCGTGTGCGGGCGCCGTCCGAGCCAGCGGTGCCGCCCGGCCTTGCCGATGACGACGCTCTCGTGCTCGATGTGGCCGACCTGCCCGAGCGTCGCGTAGCACTCGGAGTCGACGAGCCTCACCTCGCCCGACGGCAGGCGGATGTGCGCGTGCTTGCCCTCGCGCGCCATGAGCTGCGCGGCGGTGCCGGCGCTGCGCACCATCTGGCCTCCGCGCCCGCGGCGGAGCTCGATGTTGTGGATCATCATGCCGAGCGGGATCCTCCTCAGGGGAAGCGCGTTCCCCGACTTCACCTCCGCTCCCTCTCCCGCCACGACCGTCTCGCCGATCTCGAGCTTGTCGGGGGCGAGGATGTAGCGCTTCTCCCCGTCCTGGTAGTGGAGGAGAGCGATCCTCGCCGACCGGTTCGGGTCGTACTCGATCGCCGCGACCTTCGCCGCCATGTCGCGCTTGTCCCGGCGGAAGTCGATGATCCGGTACATCCGCTTGTGCCCGCCGCCCCGATGCCGCGCCGTGTTGCGCCCCTGGTTGTTCCGGCCGCCGGTCTTCCGAAGAGGCTCGATGAGAGACCGCTCGGGTCTCGTCTTCGTGACCTCCTTGAAGGAGGCGACCGTCTTGTACCGCAGGGTCGGAGTGGTCGGCTTGAACCTCTTGACTGCCATGATCAACAAACCCCCGGAACGCCCAGTGTGACTACGTGTGCTCGAAGAACTCGATCTTCTGGCCTTCCTTGAGCGTAACGATCGCCTTCTTCCACGACGCCCGCTGCCCCTGGAAGCGCCCCATCCTCTTCATCTTGCCCGTCACGTGCATGGTGCGCACGGCCGTGACGCCCACGTTGAAGAGCTTCTCGACGGCGTGCCGTATCTCGACCTTTGTGGCGTCCCGGGCGACGACGAACGCGACCTGGTTCTTGTCCTGGCGCTCGCGCGTGCTCTTCTCGGTCACCACCGGCTCGAGGATGACCGCCCTTGGATCGCGGCTCATTCTCCGAAGACCTCCTCCACCGCCTTGAGCGCACCCTCCGTCAGCACGACCCGGTCGGCCCACAGCAGATGGTACGTCGTCAGTTCCTTCGCCTCGAGAACGATGAGCTTCGCGATGTTCCGCGCCGACATCAGCAGCCGTTCGTCGGCGGCGCGCACGACGAGGAGGACCTTGCCCGCCCCGGCGTCGGCGGCCTTCAGGATCGCGGCCACGTCCTTCGTGCTCACCTTCGCAAGCTCGATGTCCTCGGTCGCGCGGATCTCGCCCGCCGCCGCCTTCGACGACAGCGCCGACCGAAGCGCGAGCCTCTTCACCTTCTTCGGGAGCTTCATCCGGTGGTCGCGCGGCTTCGGGGCGAACGCGAGGCCGCCTCCCACCCAGTGCGGCACCGTGTTTGAGCCGGCGCGCGCGCGCCCGGTGTGCTTCTGCCGCCAAGGCTTCCTGCCGCCGCCGGCGACCTCGGCCCTCGTCTTCTTCGAGACGGTGCCGGCGCGCTGGTTCGCAAGGTACGTCCGCACGGCCTCGTACATCACGTGCTCGTTCGGCTCGATGCCGAAGAGCCCCGCCGGGAGCGTGACCTCGCCCTTCGTCTGGCCGGCCCGTGTCAGGATCGGTATCGTGTGTGCCATCGTCGCTCTCGCCTCACTCGTGTGCGCCGCGGACGCAGCCGCTACTTCCCGCTCGACTTCCTCACGATCACCAGCCCGTTCGCCGCGCCCGGCACCGCGCCGCGGACCAGGAGCACGTTCTGCTCCGGGTCCACCTGGACGACCCTCACGCACCGCACCGTCACGCGTTCGCCGCCCATGCGGCCGGGCAGCTTCCTTCCCTTGTACACGCGCGAGGGGGCCGCGCTCTGGCCGAGCGACCCGGGGACCCGGTGCGACATGCAGCCGTGCGCCTCGTCGCCTCCGCGGTGGCCGTATCGCTTCACGACGCCCTGGAAGCCTCGCCCCTTGGACACGCCCGTCACGTCCACGCGCTCGCCGGGCTTGAAGATGTCCACCGTGATCTCCTGCCCCACCTCGAACCGCGACGGCTCGGCCACGCGGAACTCGCGGAGCTTCGCCTGCGGCGGCACGTTCGCCTTCGCGAACTGGCCGAGAACGGGCTTCGTGAGCGACTTCGCGCGCCCGCGGCCGAAGCCGAGCTGCACGGCCTCGTAGCCGTCGCGCTCCTTCGTCTTGACCCGGGTGACGAGACACGGACCGGCTTCGATCACGGTCACGGACACCGAGGTGCCGCTCTCGTCGAAGATCCGCGTCATCCCGAGCTTCTTTCCGATGATCCCCGTCATCCTTGTCTCCCTCGAACCGCTCCGGTCCCGGCGCGGCGATCCAAGCGCCCGCTTACTCCACCTTGATCGAGATGTCCACGCCGCCGGGGAGATCCAGGTCCATCAGGGCGTCGAGCGTCTTCTGTGTCGAGTTCGTGATGTCGATGAGACGCTTGTGGGTCCGGATCTCGAACTGCTCGCGCGACTTCTTGTCGATGTGCGGCGAGCGGAGGACCGTGTACATCCTCCTCGTCGTCGGCAGCGGAACCGGCCCCGAGATCATGCCGCCCGTCTCCCTCACGACACGCACGATCTCCGCGGTGGACTGATCGAGCGTGGCGTGCTCGTAGGCCATGAGGCGGATCCGAATCTTCTGGCCAGCCACTTCCTTCCTCCTTACTCGATGATCTTGGTGATGGTGCCTGCGCCGACGGTCCTGCCGCCCTCGCGGATCGCGAACCTGAGCCCCTCCTCCATCGCGATCGGCGTGTGGAGCATGATCTCCATCTCCACGTTGTCACCAGGCATCACCATCTCACGGTCCGCAGGAAGCGTCGCCGCCCCCGTCACGTCCGTCGTACGGAAGTAGAACTGCGGACGATACCCGTTGAAGAACGCCGTGTGCCGCCCCCCCTCCTGCTGCGTCAGAATGTACGCCTTCCCCATGAACTTCGTGTGAGGCGTCACGCTCTTCGGCGCGCAGATCACCATCCCACGCTCGAGATCGTCCTTCTCCACCCCACGAAGCAAAAGCCCGATGTTGTCGCCGGCGCGGCCCTCGTCCAGCAGCTTCCGGAACATCTCCACGCCCGTCACCACCGTCTGCCGCGTGTCACGGATCCCCACGATCTCCACCTTGTCGCCCGTGTGCACCACCCCGCGCTCGATGCGCCCCGTCCCCACCGTCCCACGCCCCGTGATCGAGAACACGTCCTCCACAGGCATCAGGAACGGCTTGTCGATCTCGCGCACAGGCTCCGGGAAGTAGTCGTCCATCGACGTCACCAGCTTCCAGATCGACCCGCACGCCTCGCACTCCACCTTCCCGCACCCGCACTCCAGCGCCTTGATCGCGCTCCCGCGAACCACAGGGATCTCGTCGCCAGGGAAGTTGTACTCCGACAACAGCTCCCGTACCTCCAGCTCCACCAGCTCCAGAAGCTCCGGATCGTCCACCAGATCCACCTTGTTCATGAACACGATGATGCTCGGCACCCCCACCTGACGCGCCAGAAGAATGTGCTCGCGCGTCTGGGGCATCGGGCCGTCCGCCGCGCTCACCACCACCACCGCACCGTCCATCTGCGCAGCGCCCGTGATCATGTTCTTGATGTAGTCCGCGTGACCGGGGCAGTCCACGTGCGCGTAGTGACGCTTCTCCGTCTCGTACTCCACGTGCGCCACCGCGATCGTCAGAATCTTCGACGGGTCCCTGCGGCCCTGCGACTCCGACGCCTTCGCCACCTGGTCGTAGCTCACGTACTTCGACAGGCCCTTCTGCTCAAGGACCTTCGTGATCGCCGCCGTCAGCGTCGTCTTCCCGTGGTCCACGTGCCCGATCGTCCCCACGTTGATGTGAGGCTTCGTCCGCTCGAACTTCTGCTTCGCCATCTCCCGACTCCTTCGTCGTCGCTAGGCCCAGCCGAACCCCGCCACGATCTTCTCCTGCCTCTCCTGCGAGACGCCCGCGTAGTGCGAGAACTGCGTCGTGTAGAGCGCCCTGCCCTGCGTGAGCGACCGAAGCGCGGTCGCGTATCCGAACATCCGGCCGAGCGGCACCGTCGCGTCCACGACCTGCGCGTCGGCGCGCATCCTCGAGCCCTCGATCTTCCCGCCCCGCGCGTTGAGGTCGGCGATGACCTCGCCGACGTACTGCTCCGGCACGACGACCTCGACGCTCAGGATCGGCTCGAGCAGCACGGGGCGCGCCTTCATGACGGCGTCCCGGAGCGCGATCGAGCCCGCCGCGCGGAAGGCGATGTCGCTCGAGTCCACCTCGTGATAGCTCCCGCCGACGAGCGCGACCTTCATGTCGACGAGCTGATACCCGGAGAGAATGCCGTTCTCCATGGCGCTCTCGACGCCCGCGCGCACGGAAGGCACGAACTCCCGCGGCACGTCGCCGCCCTTGATCTCGTTCACGAACTCGAATCCGCCCTCGGCCAGGGGCTCGACGCGGAGCGTCACGTCGCCGTACTGGCCCCTGCCGCCGCTCTGGCGGATGTACTGGCCGCGGGCCTCGGCCGCCTGCGTGATCGTCTCTCGATAGGCCACCATCGGCTTGCCGACGTTGGCCTTCACGCCGAACTCCCGCAGCATGCGGTCGGTGAGGATCTCGAGATGAAGCTCGCCCATCCCCGAGATGATGGTCTGACCGGTGTCGGGGTGCGTCTTCGCAGTGAACGTCGGATCCTCCTCCGCAAGCCGCAGGAGCGTGTCGCTCAGCTTCTCGTCGTCCGCCTTGGTCTTCGGCTCGATCGCGACCGAGACGACCGGCTCGGGGAACTTCATCCGCTCGAGCACGATGGGCCGCTTCACGTCGCAGAGCGTGTCGCCCGTGCTCGTCTGCTTCGGCCCCACGACGGCGACGATCTCGCCCGCCATCGTCTCGATGAGATCCTCCTGCTTGTTCGCGTGCATGAGGAGGATCCGCCCGATGCGCTCCTTCTTTCCGGTCCTCGGGTTCAGGAGCTGCTCGCCCTTCTCGATCGTGCCCGAGTACACCCGGAGGTACGTGAGCCGCCCGACGTACGGGTCGGTGGCTATCTTGAACGCGAGCGCCGCCGCGGGCTTCGAGTCGTCCGCCTCGCGCAGCTCGGACTTGTGCGTGAACGGGTTCGTTCCCGCGACCGCCGGGATGTCCAGGGGCGACGGGAGGTAGCTCGTGACGCCGTCCAGAAGCCGCTGGACGCCGACGTTCCTGAGCGCCGAACCGCAGAACACGGGGACGATCCTGAGCGCGATGGTCGCCCTCCGGATCGCGCCGACGACCTCGTCGTTCGAGATCTCCTCGCCGTGAACGAACTTCTCCGCGACGGTCTCGTCCGCCTCGACGATCTGCTCGATCATGTGGTCGCGGCGGACCTCCGCCTCCGCGCGGAGCGCAGGCGGCACGTCGTCCTCGCGGACGACCGCCCCGAAGCTGTCCTCGTCGAAGCGCACCGCCTTCATGGCGACGAGATCCACAAGACCCTCGAAGGACTCGCCGATCCCGATCGGGAACTGCACGGGCACCGGGTTCGCGCGCAGGCGGTCCGTCATCATCGTCACGCAGTTCTCGAAGTCCGCGCCGACGCGGTCGAGCTTGTTGACGAACGCGAGCCGCGGGACCTTGTGCTCGTTCGCTTGGCGCCAGACGGTCTCGGACTGCGGCTCGACGCCTCCGACGCCGCAGAACACGGCGACGGCCCCGTCGAGCACCCTCAGCGACCGCTCCACCTCGACCGTGAAGTCCACGTGCCCCGGCGTGTCGATGATGTTGACCCTGTGGTCGAGCCAGTAGCAGGTGGTCGCGGCGGACGTGATCGTGATGCCGCGCTCGCGCTCCTGCGGCATCCAGTCCATCACCGCCGCGCCGTCGTGCACCTCGCCCATGCGGCGCACGCGCCCCGTGTAGAACAGGATGCGCTCCGTGAGAGTGGTCTTGCCGGCATCGATGTGCGCCATGATGCCTATGTTCCGCACCCTCTCGAGAGGGACTGCCCGCGCCATGAACCGCTCACTCGCTCCCGCGGCGACCCGCCGCCGCGACACCGTCGTCGGGAGAACCCGGACCCCGGCGTTCCCCTCCCCGTGCGCCCCGTATTCCGCCGTGCCGGTCAATGGTCCCCCGCCTCGGGCCGATTACCACTTGTAGTGCGCCAGGGCCTTGTTGGCCTCGGCCATCTTGTGCGTGTCGTCCCGCTTCTTCATCGCCGCGCCTTCCTTCTTGTACGCGGCGAGGATCTCCCCCGCGAGCTTCTCCGCCATCGAGTGCTCGGAGCGCTCCCGCGCGTAGCCGATGATCCACCGGAACGCGAGAGCCGTCCGCCGCTCCGGCCGCACCTCCACCGGCACCTGATAGGTGCTTCCCCCCACCCTCCTCGACTTCACCTCCAGCATCGGCCTCACGTTGCCCACGGCCCGCTCGAAGACCTGAAGCGGGTCTTCCTTGGTCCTGTCGGCCACGATGGTGAGCGCCGAGTAGAACGACTTCTCGGCCGTGCTCTTCTTCCCGCCCTTCATGAGGCAGTTCACGAAGTGCGTCGCGAGCTGGCTTCCGTACTTCGGATCCGGCTGCCTCTCCCGCTTTGCGATCTCGCGCCTTCTCGGCATGCTGCTCTCCTCTACTTCGGCCGCTTCGTCCCGTACTTCGAGCGCGACTTCTTCCGACCGTCCACGCCGGCTGAGTCCAGCGGGCCGCGGATGATGTGATAGCGAACGCCCGGCAGGTCCTTCACCCTCCCGCCGCGGATGAGCACGACCGAGTGCTCCTGCAGGTTGTGCCCCTCGCCGGGGATGTACGCCGTGACCGAGTCGCCCTTCATGAGCCTCACCCTGGCCACCTTGCGGAGCGCCGAGTTCGGCTTCTTGGGGGTCGTCGTGTACACCCTCGTGCAGATGCCGCGGCGCTGAGGATGGCCCTGAAGCGCACGAGCCGGCTTCTTCTTGATGCGCTCGACGCGTCCGCGCTTCACGAGCTGGTTGACTGTCGGCACACTGTCCTCCTCGCTGGTTGTGTCCGTCCGACGCCCGCGCCGCTCCCTCAGGAGGTCGCCGACGTCAGCGTGCTCTCGACGTCGGTCTCGGGCGCCTCGTCCGGGCGCTCGACGACCGTGGGCTCCGGCTCCTCGGGCCTGAGGACCGCGATGTCCTCGAACTCCTTCAGTCCGGTCCCGGCCGGGATCCTCCGCCCGATGATCACGTTCTCCTTGAGCCCCCGAAGCTGGTCGATGTCCCCCCTGGTCGCCGCCATCATGAGCACGCGCGTGGTCTCCTGGAACGACGCGGCCGAGATGAAGCTGTCGGTCGTCAGCGCCGCCTTCGTGATGCCCAGGAGCCGCGCCTCGTGCGTGGCGGGATGGAGCTTCTTCGACGGGTCCTCGATGGCCTTGTTCTCCTCGGCGATGCGCCGGTTCTCGCGCTCGAACTCGGCGCGCGACACGACGTCGCCCTCGAGGAACCTCGTGTCGCCCGGGTCGACGACCAGCACGCGCTGGAGCATCTGCCGGACGATCATCTCGATGTGCTTGTCGTTGATCTTCACGCCCTGCAGTCGGTAGACTTCCTGGATCTCGTTCAGGAGGTACTCCTGGACCGCCTTCTCGCCGCGGATCCCGAGGATGTCGTGCGGGTTGATCGGCCCCTCGGACAGGCGGTCGCCGGCCTTCACCGACTCCCCGTCGTGCACGCGCAGGTGGATGCCGTGCGGCAGGCGGTAGACCTTCTCCACACCGTCGCCGGCGACCACGACCTCGCGCATGCCCTTCTTCACGTCGCCGAACCGCACGATGCCGTCGATCTCGCTGATCGTCGCCGGGTTCTTGGGCGGCCTCGCCTCGAAGAGCTCCTCGACGCGCGGGAGGCCTCCCGTGATGTCCCGGGTCTTGCCGAACTCGCGCTGGATCTTCGCGAGCACCGTGCCCGGCTGGATCGCGTCGCCGTCCTGCACCAGGATGCGCGCGCCGGTGGGCAGAATGTAGTCGCCCGTGGACCTGCCCGACTTCGACTCGACGACGATGGACGGGTGCAGCTCCTTCTCCGGGTCCTCGACGATCACGCGCTCGCGGTGACCGGTCGTCTCGTCCGCGAAGCGCTCCATCGTGCGCCCCTCGACGATCTGCTCGAACCGCACCGTGCCGCCGGACCGCGCGATGATCGGGTCGTTGTAGGGGTCCCACTCGAAGAGCGTCTGCTCCTCCTCGACGTGCTGGCCCTCCTGCACGCGCAGGATCGCGCCGTACGGGATGTTGTAGGTCCTCGTCCGCCCGTCGTCACCCAGCTTCATCAGTCTGGCGTTGCGGCCGATGACGATCTGGTTCCCGTCCGCGTCCGTGCGCAGCGACGCGGCCTTGTCGAAGTCGAACTTGATCGTCCCCGGCGCGATCGCCTCGCGCTTCGAGACCTCCGCGATGCGCCCGGCCGTGCCGCCGATGTGGAACGTCCGAAGCGTGAGCTGCGTTCCCGGCTCTCCGATGGACTGCGCCGCCACGACGCCGACGACCTCGCCGATCTCCACGATGCGGCCCGTCGCGAGGTTGCGGCCGTAGCAGAGCGCGCACACGCCGCGCGCGGACTCGCACGTGAGAACGGACCGGATCGTCACTTCCTCGATGTTCATGTTGCGGAGCTTGTCGGCGGCCTCCTCGTCGATGAGCTCGTTGCGACCGAGGATGACCTCCCCCGTCGCCGGGTCAAGAACGTCGTCGATGGTCACGCGGCCCAGCACGCGCTCGGGCAGCGGTTCCACGATCTTCCCGGCCTCGACGAGCGCGCGGGTCACCGAGCCGCGGGTCGTCCCGCAGTCGATCTCGGAGATGACGACCTCCTGGGCGACGTCCACGAGGCGCCGCGTGAGGTAGCCGGCGTCCGCCGTCTTGAGGGCGGTGTCCGCCAGCCCCTTCCGCGCGCCGTGCGTGGAGATGAAGTACTCGAGCGCCGTGAGCCCCTCGCGGAAGTTCGACTTGATGGGGGACTCGATGATCTCGCCCATCTGGCCCGTGAGCTTCTTCTGCGGCTTCGCCATGAGGCCGCGCATGCCGGCGAGCTGCCTGATCTGGTCCTTCGAGCCCCTCGCGCCGGAGTCGGCCATCATGTGGATGGGGTTGAACCCCCCGCTCGCGCCCTCGAGCCCCTTCGACATCGCGTCGGCGATGTCGCTCGCCGCGTGGGTCCACGTGTCGACCACGCGGTTGTAGCGCTCGGTGTCCGTGATGACGCCGTCTCGGTAGTAGCGCGAGATGCGGTCCACGTCCTTCTGCGCCGAGGAGAGGATGTCCGCCTTGCTCGGCGGCACGATGACGTCGTCGATGCCGATCGTGATCCCGGCGATCGTCGCGTAGTGGAAGCCGAGGCGCTTGAGATTGTCCAGCGTCTCCGCCGTCCGCTCCTGGCCGATGAGCCTGTGGCACTTGCCCACGAGCTCCTTGAGCTTCCCGCCGTCCATCGTCATGTTCACGAAGCCGAGTTCGTCCGGGAGCACCTCGTTGAACAGCACGCGCCCGGCCGTTGTCACGCGCGTCCGGCCCTTGAAGCGGATGCGGATCCAGTCGTGCAGGTCGATCAGGCGGTTGTCCAGCGCGAAGAGCAGCTCCTCGACGCCCGCGAAGGCCTTCATCTTCTTCTCGTCGGGCTCGCCGGCCACCGGCTTCGTCAGGTAGTAGCAGCCGAGCACGATGTCCTGCGACGGGCTCGCCACGGGGCGCCCGTCCGCCGGCAGGAGGATGTTGTTCACCGACATCATGAGCACGCGGCTTTCGATCTGCGCCTCGAGCGAGAGCGGCACGTGCACGGCCATCTGGTCCCCGTCGAAGTCCGCGTTGAACGCGGTGCAGACCAGCGGGTGGATGCGGATGGCCTTGCCCTCGACGAGGATCGGCTCGAACGCCTGGATGCCGAGCCGGTGCAGCGTCGGCGCGCGGTTCAGGAACACCGGGTGGTCCTTGATGACCGCCTCGAGCGCGTCCCACACCTCAGGGCTCCGACGCTCGATGAGGTTCTTCGCCGCCTTGACGGTCTGCGCGTGCCCTGCCTCCTGGAGCCTGCGCACGATGAACGGGCTGAAGAGCTCGATCGCCATCGTCTTGGGGATGCCGCACTGGTGCAGCTTGAGCTCGGGGCCCACGACGATGACCGAGCGGCCCGAGTAGTCGACGCGCTTGCCGAGGAGGTTCTGGCGGAAGCGCCCCTTCTTCCCCTTGAGGAGGTGCGAGAGCGACTTCAGCACGCGGCGGCCGCGGCCTCGCACGGCCCGCGAGCCTCGTCCGTTGTCGAAGAGCGCATCCACGGCCTGCTGGAGCATGCGCTTCTCGTTCCTGAGGATGATCTCGGGAGCGCGGATCTTGAGCAGGCTCCTGAGCCGGTTGTTCCGGTAGATCACGCGCCGATACAGGTCGTTCAGGTCCGACGTCGCGAAGCGCCCGCCCTCGAGCGGCACGAGCGGCCGGAGATCGGGAGGCAGGACCGGGATGACGTCCATGACCATCCACGACGGCTCGTTCCCGGAGCCGCGGAAGGCGTCGAACACCTGCAGGCGCTTGAGCGCCTTCTTCCGGGCCTGCTTCGTCGCCTCTTCGTCCCGCGCGAGCGCGCGCAGCTCGTGATAGCCGGTCTCGATGTCGATGCGGCCGAGCAGCTCGCGGATGGCGCCCGCGCCCATCTCCGCCCGGAGGCCCGACCGCGCGTTCATCGCGTACTCGGCCATGCGCTCGCCGGACAGGAGCTCGCCCATCTTGAGGTCGGTCGTCCCCGGGTCCAGCACGACGTACGACTCGTAGTACAGCACGCGCTCGAGGTCCCGCCGCTTCATGTCGAGGAGGCGGGCGATGATGTTCGGGTTGCCCCGGAAGAACCACACGTGCGCCACGGGGACCGCAAGCTCGATGTGCCCCAGCCTCTCGCGCCGCACCTTCGACTGCGTGACCTCGACGCCGCAGTTCTCACAGATCATCCCGCGGTAGCGGATGCGGCGATACTTGCCGCAGTTGCACTCCCAGTCCTTCACGGGACCGAAGATCCGCTCGCAGAACAGACCGCCCTTCTCCGGCTTGAAGGAGCGGTAGTTGATCGTCTCCGGCAGGTTGACCTCGCCGTGCGACCAGCTGCGAATGGCCTCCGGCGAGGCCAGCCGGATCCGGATCGCCGTGAAGTCCTGCTGCTCCCTGTGCTCGTCAAAGACGCCGAAATACACCGGTCGACCCTCCTCGACTGCGCCTACTCCTTCACCAGCGTAACGTCGAGTCCGAGGCTCTGGAGCTCGCGCATCAGCACATCGAACGAAGCAGGCGTGCCTGGTCTCGGGGGATCCTGCCCCTTGACGATCGCCTCGTACGTCCGCGAGCGTCCGACGACGTCGTCGGACTTCACGGTCAGAAGCTCCTGCAGCGTGTGGGCCGCGCCGTACGCCTCGAGCGCCCACACCTCCATCTCGCCGAACCGCTGGCCGCCGAACTGCGCCTTGCCGCCGAGCGGCTGCTGCGTGACCAGCGAGTACGGGCCGATGGACCGCGCGTGGATCTTGTCATCCACGAGGTGGAGGAGCTTCATCGTGTAGATGAAACCCACGGTCACCTCGTGCTCGAACGGCTCGCCGGTCCGCCCGTCGTAGAGGACGGTCTTGCCGGACTCCGGGAGCCCCGCCTTCCTGAGCTCCTCCTTGATGGTCGCGACCGGCGGCCCGTTGAACACGGGCGTCGCAGCGAGGTAGTTGAGCCGCTGCGCAGCCCAGCCGAGGTGCGTCTCGAGGATCTGGCCCAGGTTCATTCGCGACGGGACACCGAGCGGGTTGAGCACGATGTCCACGGGCGTCCCGTCGGGCAGCCGCGGCATGTCCTCCTCCGGGAGGATCTTGGCCACGACGCCCTTGTTCCCGTGCCGGCCCGCGACCTTGTCCCCGACGGAGAGCTTGCGCTTCGTCGCGACGTACACCTTCGCGAGCTTCACGACGCCTCGGGGAAGGTCCTCGCCGAGCTTGATCTTCTCGATCCTGCGGTCGCGCTCCGGTTCGACGTCCGCGATCCGCCTTCTGTACTCCTCGCGGAGGGCCATGACCTTCTCGTTCACCGCGTCGTCCTCGACGATGCCGCCCTCGAGGTCGAGCTTGTCGAGTCGAAGAAGCCCCATGACCTCTTCGTTGACCTTGCGGCCGGCTCGCACCACGAGCTCGCCGGTCCTCCGGTCGCGCAGCGAACGGGTCTTCTGGCCCTCCAGGAGGCCGTAGATCCGCCGGTCGCGGTCTCGCTCGAGCCGCTTCATGGCGGTCCTGGCCTCGGCCTTGATCTTCTCGATCTCCTTCGTGACGCCCTTCTTGCTGCGCTCGTCCCGGGCGCGGCGAGAGAAGAGCCTCGTGTCGATCACGACCCCGACCATGCCGGGCGGCGCCTTCAGAGACGTGTCGCGCACGTCGCCGGCGCGGTCCCCGAAGATGGCGCGGAGCAGGTTCTCCTCGGGCGTGAGCTCGGTCTCGCCCTTCGGCGTGACCTTGCCGATCAGGATGTCGCCCGCGGTCACGTGGGCGCCGACGCGGACGAGCCCGTTCTCGTCGAGGTCCTTCAGGCGCTCCTCGCTGACGTTCGGGATCTCGGGGGTGAACTCCTCCATGCCCCGCTTGGTCTCCCGAACCTGCGACTCGAACTCCTCGATGTGGATCGAGGTGAGCGCGTCCGTCTTGAGGATCTTCTCCGAGACGAGAATGGCGTCCTCGAAGTTGTACCCCTCCCACGGCATGAACGCGACGAGGAGGTTCGAGCCCAGCGCGATCTCCCCGTCCTTCGTCGATGCGCCGTCCGCGATCACGTCCCCGCGCTCGACGCGGTCGCCCACGCGCGCGATGGGGCGCTGGTTGATGCACGTGTTCTGGTTCGTGCGCTGGAACTTGCGGAGCTCGTAGTCGTCCACCGCCGGCGACCCGTCGAGGGTCTCCGTGTGCCGGACCGTGATGCGGTCCGCCGAAACCGACTCCACGACACCTGCGTGCGCCGCCACCGTGACCGCGCCCGAGTCGACGGCGATCCGGTGCTCGATGCCGGTCCCGACGAGCGGCGTCTCCGTCCTGACGAGCGGCACGGCCTGCCGCTGCATGTTGGAGCCCATGAGCGCCCGGTTCGCGTCGTCGTGCTCGAGGAACGGAACGAGCGCCGCGGCCGCGGACACGAGCTGCTTGGGCGACACGTCGATGTACTGGACGTCCTCCCGCGGCATCGTGGGGAAGTCGTCCTTGTAGCGGGCCAGGAGCGCCTTCTCGGTCAGCCTGCCGTCTGCCTCGATCGGCTCTCCGGCCTGCGCGATCACGTACTCGTCTTCCTCGGAGGCCGTGAGAAACTCCACGCGGCTGGTCACGTGCCCGCCGTCCACGCGGTAGTACGGCGCCTCGATGAAGCCGAAGTCGTTGATGCGCCCGTAGGTCGACAACGAGCTGATGAGGCCGATGTTCGGGCCTTCCGGCGTCTCGATCGGGCACATCCGGCTGTAGTGGCTGTAGTGCACGTCGCGCACCTCGAAGCCGGCGCGCTCGCGCGTGAGGCCGCCGGGACCCAGCGCGGAGAGCCTGCGCTTGTGCGTGAGCTCGGCGAGCGGGTTCGTCTGCTCCATGAACTGCGACAACTGGTTCGAACCGAAGAACGCGCGCACGACGGCCGAGATCGGTCTCGAGTTCACGAGCGTGGCGAGGTCGAAGTCCTCGCTCTCCCCCGTGGACATCCGGTCCTTGATGACCCGGATCATCCGCGACAGGCCCGCGGACAGCTGGTTCTCGAGGAGCTCGCCGACCGAGCGCACGCGCCGGTTGCCCAGGTGGTCGATGTCGTCCACGCTCCGCTTGCCCTTGAGCACGTCGAGGAGCGCCCTGATCGTCGCGATGAAGTCGGCCCGCGTCAGGCAGATCGTGTTGAGCGGGATGTCCTCGTCGCGGATGGCGAGCTGGCGGTTGATCTTGTACCGCCCGACGTTCTTGAGGTCGTAGCGGTTGGGATCGAAGAACATCCTGTCCACGAGCTCCCGCCCGGCGTCTTTGCTCGGGAGGTTCCCGCCCTTCATGGTCTTGTAGATCTCCTGAAGGGCCTCCTCCTCCGAGTGCGTCTTGTCGCGCGCGAGCGTCGCCTCGATGACCTTCTGATCCACGGGGTCCATCTGCACGAGCTCGATCTCTCGGGAGCCGGCCTTCCGAAGGAGGCCGACGACCGTGGCCGTGAGCTTCTCGTCGCTCTGGACGATGATCTCCCGCGTCTCGGGGTTCTTGTAGGTCTTGGCGACGATGCGGCCGACGAGCTCGGCGTCCCTGTCCTTGTCGGGGCGCGCCAGGATCCGTCCGGTCTCGGTCACGAGGACGGACACCGTCGTGTGACCGAGGTCCCTGAGCTCCTTGACGTGCTTCGGCGCAAGCTCCTCGCCGCGCTCGGCGACGACCTCGCCGGTCTCCCTGTTCACGATCGTCTCGGCGAGCACGCGGCCGCACGGCTGCGTCTCGCGCGACGGTCGGGACGACGGAAGCTCGACGACCTTGCTTGTATAGAAGAGCGCCCGGATGTCCTCGTCCTTCGAGTAGCCGAGCGCGCGCAGGAAGGTCGTCATCCTGAACTGATGCCGACGGTCCGTCCGGATGAACATCTCGTCCTTGATGCCCATGCGGATCTCTACCCACGTGCCGCGGTAGGGGATGATCTTGGCGAAGTAGAGCGTCGTCCCGTTCGGGTGCACCCGCTCCTGGAAGAACACGCCCGGGGAACGGTGGAGCTGGCTCACGATGACGCGCTCCGCGCCGTTCACGATGAACGTGCCCCTCTCGGTGATGAGTGGGATCTCACCCAGGTAGATCTCCGCCTCCTCGGCCTCGAGGAACTTCCGCTGCCCGCTCTCCTTCGGCTCCCACCGCACGAGCCTGAGCGTCGCCTTGAGGGGCGCTTCGAACGTGAGGTTCCGTTCGCGGCACTCCTGGATGGTGTGCTTCGGCTGGCCCATGCGGAAGCCCTTGTACTCCAGGGTGTAAGCCCCCTGGTGCCCATCGACCGGGAAGAAGCGCCTGAAGATGTCGTCCAGGCCGGACGGCTCGCTCGACTCCGAGCTCCCGCCGCCGAGGCAGGACCGGAACGACGCGAGCTGCACGTCCAGGAGGTTCGGCATGGGAAGCTCCCGCTCGACCGGGAACTTCGAGTAGAATTTTCTCTCAATCTTGCGGGGTCCGCTCACCTCTGCGTCATCCTCCCTGCAGGCTGGGCCGCATCACGCGACGCCCTGCCGTCGGACACGGAATCCCGAAGAATCAGCCGCACCTACGCTCCCTCGCCAACGACACCTACTTCAGCTGGACCTTGGCTCCCGCCTCCTCCAGCTTCTTCTTGATGTCCTCGGCCTCTTCCTTGGTCGCACCCTTCTTCACGACCTGGCCGGGGTTGTCCACGAGGTCCTTCGCCTCCTTCAGGCCGAGGTCCGTCACCGCGCGGATGACCTTCACGACCTGGAACTTCTTCTCGCCGGTGTCGGCCAGGATCACGTCCCACTCCGTCTGCTCGTCCGCGGCCGCGGCAGCGGCGCCGCCCGCCGCGGGGGCGGCCATCATGGCCATGGGAGCGGCGGCCGTCACGCCGAACTTCCTCTCGAGGGCCTTCACGAGCTCCGCCATCTCGAGGACGGTCATCTTCTCGATCGACTCGAGGATCTTCCCGATCGTCTTGCTCATCGGGGCCTGCTCGACGGTCTCCACTGCGTCCTTCGTCTCGTCTGCCATCACACACCTCCAGCGTGGCCTTCTCGTGGGATCGCCCAACAACTCCTCGGCCGGCGCGCCGGAGCGCCGCCCACCATCGCGCTACTCCGCCGCCTCGGTCGCCCCGGCCGGCGCCCCGCCCCTCTCCTTCGCCACAGCGTCCAGCGTCGCAACGAAGCGCCTGAGGAGCTCGTTCAGGAGTCGCGCCAACCCCGACACGGGCGCCTGGAAGCCCGCAGCGATCTGCGCCAACAGGACATCGCGGGAGGGAAGCTCGGCTATCCGCCTGATGTCCGTGGCCGTCATGACCGCAGAGTCCACCCAGCCCGCCCTGATCTTCGGGGTGTTCTTCTGCTTCTCGAACTCGACCATGATCTTGGCCGCGGCCCCGGGGTCGCGCTCCGCGATCACGATCGCGTTCGGGCCGGTCAGGAAGCCGGAGAGGCTCCCGAGCCCGACCTCATCCATGGCTCGCCTCGCGAGCGTGTTCTTGGCGACGCGGCACCGCACACCGGCCTCGCGGAATCGCTTCCTGAGCTCGGTCGCCGTCTCGACGTCCATCCCGGTGAAGTCACCGAGGAAGACGACGGCGTTGCCGCGCAGGTCCTCCGTCAGTTCCTGAATGAGGACTTCCTTCTGTCGCTTCTCCATGCTTCGTTCGCTCCCCCGGTCGGGCGCCGGGCCCCTACTGCTTCACGGAATCCACGAGCGCCGTGACGTCCACCGGAATGCCCGGGCCCATGGTCGTGGAGATGGTCGCGCTCCTGATGTACTGCCCCTTCGCGGCGGCCGGCTTCGCGCGGACGATCTCCCGCGCGAGCTCGAGGAGGTTGCCCCTGAGCTGCTCGGCCGTGAACGACGCCTTCCCGAACACCGCGTGCACGTTGCCGGTCTTGTCCGTCCGGTACTCGATCTTGCCCGCGCGCGCCTCGGTGATCGCCTTGGCCAGGTCGAAGGTCACGGTGCCGCTCTTCGGGTTCGGCATGAGGCCGCGGGGACCCAGGACCTTGCCGAGCCGCCCGACGTCCTTCATCATGTCCGGCGTCGCGATGATCGTGTCGAACTCGAGCCACCCGCCCTGGATCTTCTCGATGTACTCATCGGACCCCACGAAGTCCGCGCCCGCGTCCTCCGCTTCCTTGACCTTCTCGCCCTTCGCCAGAGCGAGGATCCTCACCTTGCGGCCGGTGCCGTGCGGCAGGACGACCGTGCCCCGGATGAGCTGGTCGGAGCGCTTCGGGTCCACGCCGAGGCGGACGGCAAGCTCCACCGTCTCGTCGAACTTCGCGCTTGCCGACTGCTTGAGGAACTCGACGGCCTGGTCGAGCGCGCACGGGCCGCTCAGCTTGATCTTCTCGACGAGCTCCCTGTACCGCTTGCTTCTCTTCATCTTCTGCGTTCACCCTCCCTGGCGGATCGCCTTCGATCCTCCCGCGTTCCCGCGCGGTGTCGGTGGCGCGGGCGCCCGCCTCGCGCCGTCGCCGGCCGCGGCGCGCCGCTAGCCGACGATCTCGATGCCCATGCTCCTTGCCGTCCCCGCCACCATCTTCATCGCTGCCTCTTCGCTCGCCGCGTTGAGGTCCACCGCCTTGAGCTTCGCGATCTCGCGGACCTGCGCGAGCGAGATCTTCCCGACCTTGTCGCGGTTCGGGACCGGCGAGCCCTTCGCGAGGCCGGCCGCCTTCTTGAGGAGGACCGCGGCCGGCGGGGTCTTCGTGATGAAGGAGAACGTCCTGTCTGCGTAGATCGTCAGGACGACGGGGATGATCATGCCCGGCTGTCCCTGCGTCTTCGCGTTGAACTGCTTGATGAAGCCGCCGATGTCAACCCCGTAGGGGCCCAGGGCCGGGCCCACCGGAGGCGCCGACGTGGCCTGTCCGGCCGCCACCTGGAGCTTGACGGTACCGATGATCTTCTTCGCCATGCGTCATCCCCTCACCCGCTGCGTGTGCGCCGACGCGGCGGCCCCTGAGCTCGTGCCCGGGCCCCGCCGCTCGCATCGCGTCACGTGGACTCAACCTGAAGGAAATCGAGCTCGACCGGCGTCGCCCGTCCGAAGATGGACACCATGACCTTGATCTTGCCCCGCTCGGCGTCCACGTCGTCGATGAGGCCCTGAAACCCCGTGAAGGGGCCGTCGATCACTCGCACCTGCTCGCCGACCTGATACGGGATCTCCGGGCGCTCCTTCGACGGCTTCCGCTCGATGCGCCCGAGGATCCGATCGACGTCCTCCTGCTCGAGCGGTTGCGGCCCCGAGGTCGTGCCGATGAAGGAGAGCACGCCGGTCGTGGATGTCACGAGGAACCGCGTCTCGTCGTCGATCTCCATCTCCACGAGGATGTAGCCCGGGAACAGCTTGCGCTCGGCCGTCCGGCGCCTGCCGTCCCGCATCTCGACGAACTCCTCCTTGGCGATCACGATCTGACCGAAGCGCTCGCCGAGGTTCGCCTCGGCGATCTTCTTCTCGAGCTTGTCCCTGACCTTCTGCTCGTGGCCAGAATACGTGTGTACGGCATACCAGCGCTTCACAGGCGCAGTACTCCACCCGGCGAACCCGGATTGCGGACTGGCTGGCCCTGGCCTAGCGGAAGATCAAGGTGACCAGAAGGGACAGCGCCCGGTCGACCAGGCCGATGAACACCGCGAGAATCAGGACGATGACGACCACCACCGTCGTCGACTCACGGATCTCGCTCCGCGAAGGCCACGAGACCCTCTTGAGCTCGTTTCTGACTTCCCGCAGAAACCTGATCAGCTTCTCGAACATGACTCTCTCATCCGGACGCCTTGTTTGCAGGCGGTGGCAGGCCTGGAGGGATTCGAACCCCCAACATCCGGTTTTGGAGACCGGCGCTCTACCAATTAGAGCTACAGGCCTGCGCTGCGAGACCCTCGCGGACTACCCTTCGGCCGAGGCCTAGCGCGTCTGCTTGTGCACCGTGTGCTTGCCGCAGAAGCGACAGTACTTAGCGTACTCCAGGCGGTCCGGATGCTTTTGCTTGTTCTTCGTATATGTGTAGTTCCGCTGCTTGCACTCGCTGCACGCCAGCGTCACGATCTCACGCACGTCGTCCTGCCTCGCCGCTCCACGGGAGCGCTCTTACTCGATGATCTTGGTGATGGTGCCTGCGCCGACGGTCCTGCCGCCCTCGCGGATCGCGAACCTGAGCCCCTCCTCCATCGCGATCGGCGTGTGGAGCATGATCTCCATCTCCACGTTGTCACCAGGCATCACCATCTCACGGTCCGCAGGAAGCGTCGCCGCCCCCGTCACGTCCGTCGTACGGAAGTAGAACTGCGGACGATACCCGTTGAAGAACGCCGTGTGCCGCCCCCCCTCCTGCTGCGTCAGAATGTACGCCTTCCCCATGAACTTCGTGTGAGGCGTCACGCTCTTCGGCGCGCAGATCACCATCCCACGCTCGAGATCGTCCTTCTCCACCCCACGAAGCAAAAGCCCGATGTTGTCGCCGGCGCGGCCCTCGTCCAGCAGCTTCCGGAACATCTCCACGCCCGTCACCACCGTCTGCCGCGTGTCACGGATCCCCACGATCTCCACCTTGTCGCCCGTGTGCACCACCCCGCGCTCGATGCGCCCCGTCCCCACCGTCCCACGCCCCGTGATCGAGAACACGTCCTCCACAGGCATCAGGAACGGCTTGTCGATCTCGCGCACAGGCTCCGGGAAGTAGTCGTCCATCGACGTCACCAGCTTCCAGATCGACCCGCACGCCTCGCACTCCACCTTCCCGCACCCGCACTCCAGCGCCTTGATCGCGCTCCCGCGAACCACAGGGATCTCGTCGCCAGGGAAGTTGTACTCCGACAACAGCTCCCGTACCTCCAGCTCCACCAGCTCCAGAAGCTCCGGATCGTCCACCAGATCCACCTTGTTCATGAACACGATGATGCTCGGCACCCCCACCTGACGCGCCAGAAGAATGTGCTCGCGCGTCTGGGGCATCGGGCCGTCCGCCGCGCTCACCACCACCACCGCACCGTCCATCTGCGCAGCGCCCGTGATCATGTTCTTGATGTAGTCCGCGTGACCGGGGCAGTCCACGTGCGCGTAGTGACGCTTCTCCGTCTCGTACTCCACGTGCGCCACCGCGATCGTCAGAATCTTCGACGGGTCCCTGCGGCCCTGCGACTCCGACGCCTTCGCCACCTGGTCGTAGCTCACGTACTTCGACAGGCCCTTCTGCTCAAGGACCTTCGTGATCGCCGCCGTCAGCGTCGTCTTCCCGTGGTCCACGTGCCCGATCGTCCCCACGTTGATGTGAGGCTTCGTCCGCTCGAACTTCTGCTTCGCCATC
>Ga0194111_10000635_pt1 | contig 42714 bp, 37 predicted proteins | sample TA2KigC300mmetaG_FD_146194 | JGI IMG/M metagenome (GOLD analysis project Ga0194111, IMG submission 146194) | Freshwater microbial communities from Lake Tanganyika, Tanzania - TA2015033 Kigoma Deep Cast 300m | ecosystem: Environmental > Aquatic > Freshwater > Lake | place: Tanzania: Lake...
CTTAGGCGTTTGTCCCGGTCGGCTCCACCCGCGGAGCGGGGGCGCGGCGGTCCTCCGTCCGCGCCCCCGCCTTTTTGCTTGACAGACCGGAAGTCCATGATACCCTTGCCGATAACCTCGGGTTGTGCGTGGCCTTCGAGCCGCAGTTGCCTCCCCTTGGTCTGTTTCCGGCAGCCGGTCTGCCGATCAACGACGAAAGGTTGTGATGCCAGAATGTCTCGGGTGAAGGTCAAGGACGGCGAGCCGATCGACAAGGCGATCCGGCGTTTCAAGAAGAAATGCGAGAAGGATGGGATCGTCCAGGACATGCGAAAGAAGGCTCGCTTTCTGAAACCAAGCGAACGGCGGCGCAAGAAGGCGCTCAAGGCGGAGAAGAGGCGCCGCACGGAGGCCCTGAAGACGGGCCGTTAGAGCGAGAGGAGGACGCGGAGGCCGCAAGACCCAAGCGCACGGTTCGATCAAACAAGCTGGCAAGACCGCTCTTGACGACGAGGAGGAACTTGCGGTGCGAAGGAATCGCGAGAGTTCGTCTGTTCTCATCAAAGCGAGCCCCAACAGCACGTTTGACATCCTGCTTCAGAAGGCTCAGAAGGAAGGGCGCATCGGTGGAACACACCGTTGCGCGGTTTGCGGCATGACGCATCAGACGGAAGGCGAGGCGTTCACGTGTTGCGCGAAGCTTCGCGAGAGACCCCACAGATAGGAAGACGAACATGCCGAAGATGAAGACCAATCGGAGCGCCGCCAAGCGCTTCCGCAAGACCGCGACCGGCAAGCTGCGCCGCAGCCGCGCGTACGCCCGGCATCTTCTCTCGGGAAAGCCCCCGAAGAGGAAGCGCCGCCTGCGCAAGTCCGCCCTTCTCGCCATCGGAGACGAGAAGAAGATGAAGCGGCTGATGCCGCACGGCTAGTGCCGCTCCAACTGTCTTTGGCAAACGGTTCGGGAGCGGCACTTCGCGGGGAAGGCCCCGCCGCTTGCTGAGGGCCCTTCGGGCCGCAAGCGCCTGGCCCTCCCCGCGGGCCCTACCGGGAGGGGAAGAGCGCTTCCCCTCCCGGACCCTCCCGCGCGTGCCGGCCCGGGCGTGCGAGGACCTAGGAAGATCAAGGTGGGCCGGCACTAGCAGGGGGCGCGGTTTCCCAAGGGAAGCCTCTTCCCGCGCCCGGGAGTCGAGGTGCCATGAGACGTCTCGTGTTCGTTCTTCTTGCTCTTCTTCTCGCGGCGCCGGCGTTCGCCGAGACGCCGGAGGAGGAAGCGACCCACTATCTGCAAACGATGGTCGCTTCGGTCCGCGAGAAGAACGACCCGATGCGCAACCGGATGTTCATCAAGCTCCGTGTGCTCGGCGAGGCGTCCGTCGATCCTCTTCTCGCCGGGCTGGCCGACGAGACGCCGGATGTGCGGCGCTATCTCGCGTTCACCCTCGGCTTCTTCGATGTTCCCCGCGTGACGGATCCGCTTCTCGCGCTCTTCCGGTCCGATCGCGAGGTCTCCGTTCGAACCGCGGCTGCGGAGGCGCTCGGCCGCCTGCAGCGCCCGGAGGCGGTGGATCCGCTCGTCGCCGCCCTCGCAGACGCGAACGCATCGATCCGCCAGTCCGCCGCCTACTCGCTCGGCCTCATCGGGGATCCGCGGGCGCGGCCTGCGCTCGAACGCGCGAAGAGCGACACGGACGAGCTGGTCCGCTTCTTCGCGGAGGAGGCTCTTGTCGAGATCGAACGGGAGGAGGCGAGGAAGAAGCGCTAGCCTCGCGCGCTCCATCGATCGTCATCCCCTTCCGCCGAGGATTCCGAATCCGGGAGGTCTCTTCGTGTCGATTCGAAGAAGCGCGGCCGCGCGCTCGATCCTCGCAGCAGGTCTTCTCATTCTCTCGCATGCTCCCGCCTTCGGCGCCGCGGAGGAGATTCTCGCCCGTCTTCGGGAGACGAACGCGAACCTCGCCGACCTTCGAGCCTCATTCGTCCACGGAAGGGAGGTCCCTCTCTTCGACGAGCGGATTCTCTCTTCCGGCGAGCTGTTCTATCTCGCGCCCGACCGGCTGCTTCTCCAGTACGCGGATCCGGACTCGAATCGAGTCGTGATCGGGGAGGGCCATGTCTGGCTTTACTACCCCTCGCTGAGGCAGGCGCACCGCTACGACATCGATCCGGAATCCACACTCCCCGGGCTCTTTCTCGCGATTCGAGGGACTCTCGCCGGTCTCGATCGGAACTTCGTCGTGACCGGGACCGCAGGCGCGGACTCGTCGGGGGCGCCGACCGATGTTCTCGTGCTCCGGCCGAAGGAAGGAACCGCGCTCGCCGACGAGATTCGGGAGATCCGCGTGGCCGTTCGACGCGAGGACGCGCTTCCCGTGCGCACCGACTTCTTCGAGGTCTCCGGCGATCACTCGTGGTTCACCTTCTCCCGGCACGTGCGCAACCCGCGCATCGAACCGACGGTCTTCCACTTCGAGCCGCCGGAGGGGACCGAGGTTTTCGAGGTGGAAGGGAAGACCTGGTGAGCCCCGCTGGGACCCGCTACCGCCGGGCGCTCGATTTCCTCGAACGCCTGGCGAATTGGGAGAGGGAGGCGGGACTTTCCTTTACGTCCGAATCGATCCGTCTCGATCTCTTTCGGGAGTGCCTCTCCGGTCTCGGCGATCCCCAGCTTCGCTTTCGCACGATCCTCGTCGCCGGGACGAAGGGGAAGGGCTCCACCTCGTATCTTCTCGCACGTCTTCTCCGCGCCCACGGGCTCAAGGTCGGGCTCTATGTCTCGCCGCACCTCTCCGATGTCCGCGAGCGGATCCGCCTAAACGAAGTCCCGATCCCGAGAATCGCCTTCGCCGAGCGGATCGAGAGGCTGCGGGAGACGCTCCCCTTCTTTCAAGAGGTCGGTCGGTCGCGGACCTATTTCGAGACCATCACCGCCGCCGCCTTCTTGTACTTCGCCGAGGAGAAGGTCGACTGCGCCGTGCTCGAGGTCGGGTTGGGGGGGCGCCTCGACGCGACGAACGTCGCGGAGCCGGAAGTGTCGATCGTCACGCCGATCAGCCGGGACCACATGCGCGCCCTCGGACGGAACGTCCTCGCCATCGCCGGGGAGAAGGCGGGGATCCTGCGCGCGAACGGCGCCGCCGTGATCGGGAGGCAACCGCCGCGCGTCGCGCGTCTCCTCGCCGAGAGAGCGCGAGCGATCGGCTCGCGCGTCCGGCTTTATGGTGTCGATTTCCGCTCGCGGAACGCCTCGGTCGGCGAGGGAGGAACCTGTTTCGATTACGCGGCGGGAAGCGATGTCTGGCGCGCCGTCCGCCTCGGTCTTCTCGGCCGGCACCAGGCGGTCAACGCGGCGGCCGCGATCCATGCGCTCTCGCTCGTCCTCCCCATCGTGGACGAAGGAACGGTCCGCCGGGCGCTCGCAGGCGCCCGCTGGGCGGGACGGGGTGAGCTCCTTCGCGCGGAGGATCCGCCGGTCCTTCTCGACGGCGCGCACAACGGGCACTCCGCCGAGGTGCTCGCGCGCCTTGTCCGCGACCTCTTCCCCGGGCGCCGCTGTCTGCTTCTCTTCGGCTCCTCCAAGGGGAAAGAGCACGCGATCATGTTCCGCCGCCTTCTTCCGACGGTCTCGGAGGTGATCCTCACCGAGTCCGCGCACCCGAGACACCGCCCCGCCGCCGAGCTCCTCGCGATTCTTCGAAGAGAGAACGAGACGCTCCCTTGTCTCGTCGTTCCGCGCGCCGAGGAGGCGCTTCGGATCGCGCTTGCCCGGCAAGAGGGCCGTCCGCTTCTCATCGCCGGTTCCCTCTATCTCGCGGGCGAGATGCGGGTGCTCTTCCGAAGGCTCCTTGCCGAGCGGCGGATCGCCGTGATAGCCTGACCGCGCGAAGAACCGATCACGCCGGAAGAGCGAGAGCCCCTGGAAGGACGAACCGGTCCCGCCGTGCGGTACACTCACCAACGTTCCCTGCTTGCCGCCCTCTTCCTCTTCGCGGTCGTGCTCCGCCTCTTCTATCTTTTCGACCTCAAGGATGATGCGCTCGCCGATCGATTGCTCCTCGATCCGGGAGCCTACGATCGAAAAGCCGCCGCGATTCTCGAGGGAAAGAGCCCCGATCCCGGCCGGGCTTTCTATCAGGCGCCTCTCTACGCCTATTATCTCGCGGGCGTGTACGCGGTCGCCGGGCGCGATCTGGACGCGGTGCGGGTCGTTCAGGTCCTTCTCGGCGGCGCGTCCGTCGTGCTCATCGCCCGGATCGGGTTCGTGTTCTTCGGTCTCCCCACCGGATGGCTCGCCGGAGCGGCGGCCGCGCTCTACGCCCCCTTCCCGTTCTTCGAGGCGCAAATCATGAAGACCAGCCTCGGCGTCTTTCTCCTCCTCGCCGGGTTCCTCATGCTTGCAGCGGGGAAGAACTGGAGAGGAGCCCTCGCGGGGGGCTTCCTCGTCGGCCTCGCAGCGCTCGCACAGGAGAACGCGCTCCTCCTTCTTTTCGCGGCGGCGCTCGGGGCGGCATGGGGGACGAGGCCGCGAGGCGGCAGTCTCCGCAGGGCTCTTCTCGTTCTCGCGGGGGGATCGTGCGCTCTCGCCCCGGTCGCGATCCGGAACCGCGCGGTCTCCGGGGAATGGGTTCTCATCACGTCGCAGGGAGGTCAAAACTTTTATATCGGAAACAACGAGCGGGCCGAGGGGACCTACACGAGCCTCCCCTTCGTTCGTCCGGACCCGCGCCACGAGGAGGAGGACTTTCGAATCGAGGCGGAACGCCGCCTCGGGAGAGCGGCCGCTCCATCCGAAGTCTCCCGCTTCTGGTACGAGGAGGGGTTGCGATGGATGCGCGCGCACCCAGGGGACGCCGCCGCGCTCGTCGTAAGAAAGGCCTTGCTCTTCTGGAACGCGCTCGAGCTTCCCGACAACGAGAACTTCTATTACATGCGCGACCGCCACCTCGCCCTCCGTCTCTTCCCGCTCACCTTCGGCGCGGCGGCGGTCTTCGCGCTCGCCGGGATGGTCGTCTCGCTCCGGCGTTTTCGTGAGCTCTTTCTTCTCTACGCCGGGGTCGGGGCGCCCTTCGCCGCGCTCGTCGTCTTCTATGTGTTCTCCCGCTATCGTCTGCCCGTAGTTCCGTTTCTTCTCCTCTTCGCCGCCGAGGGGGTCCGCGTCTCCGCGGAGGCCGTGCGCGGGCGCCGATGGGGCCGCGCGGCCGCGCTCGCGGGGGTTCTCGCCGCGGCGATCCTTCTCGTCCACGCCGCCCGGCCGATCGACTTCGATCCGAGGCGGGAGGGGTTTCTTCCTCTACATGTGAATCGTGCGATGCTCTTCGCGGAGGAAGGCGATGCGGCCCTGGCGATCGAGGAATACCGGGAAGCGCTACGCATCGCTCCGGACCGCCCGGCGATCCGGAAACGGCTGGCGTATCTTCTTCTGGAGGAAGGGAGAAGAGAGGAGGCGCTCCGCGAGATGGAGAGCGCGCGCGCCGGGCTTCCGCACGACGCGGCGATCCGGAACGACCTGGCACTTCTCCTTCTCGAGGAAGGAAAGGCGGACGATGCTCTTCTTCTTCTTCGGGAGGCGGTGCGGCTCGACCCGAACCTGGAGAGCGCCCGCCGCAATCTCGACCGCCTTCTCCGCGAGAGGGGAGAGGATGCGGTGGGGGTTCGCGTTCTCGAGTCGGCGGACGGCCTGAGAGCCGGGGAGGCGCGATGATCGCGGCGCTCATCCTCTTGCTCCCCCTCGCGTGGGTCGGGGAGTTCCCGCCGCTCCACCGAGCCGAGCGGTCGGAGGTCGACCGGCTTCTTCGCGATGAACGGTGGGCCGCGCTCGACCATGAGGAGAAGCTCCTCGCGCTCGCGCGGCTTCGGGTCGGGACCCCTTACGCGCTCGGGTGCTTGGGCGAGGAGGCGGAGCCGGACCGGGACCCGCTCTTCCGTCTCGATCGAGCGGACTGCACGGTTCTCGTCGTAACGAACGCGGCGCTCCTTCGCGCGCGATCCCTCGACGACGCGCGCGCCCGGATCCGGAGCGTTCACTACCGGGACGAAATCCCGTCGTACGCCTCGCGCTTCCACTTCACGGCGGACCGCATCGTTTCTTCGCCTTTCTTCGCCGACATCACCCGAGACGCCGCGCCCGATTCGCTCCTTCGCCTGGTCCGCGTGCTCCTCAATCGGAAGGCTTCGGGAGAGGCTCTTCTTCCGATCCCCTGGGAGCGCGAGATGGAGATGCGCTACCTTCCCACGGCGCGAGTGACCGAGGAGGTCCTCGACCGGCTTCCGCGCGCCTGCGGGGTGGCCTTCCTCGCGGAGAAGAACATCCCGAACGGGTTCCTCGTTTCCCACGAGGGGATCGTTCTCGGGCGGCGCGTTCTGCATCACGCGTCCTCCGAGGCGGGCGAGGTCGTCGAGGTCCCTCTTCTTTCGTACCTCAAGCGTCCGAGCGGCGCCGACCGGTTCGATGGGGTTCTCTTCTACGCGTTTCGGTGAGGCCGATCCGAACCCGTGCTCGAGTGTACGCGCACGCCGAACGGGAGGCCGTTCCCATGCGAATTCGTAACCCCCCGAACCGATTTCCATAAGGAAAATGAATTTGCCAAACGCCTTTCAGGGGATAAGCTTAGGGAAGAAACGAAGGCGCTTCGGGAAGCACTGCGGATCCGACCTCCCCCGGTGGGACAGCTCCGGAGGCGGGCCGGGCGGCGGGTTCCCGAAGATGGGCCGGGACCATGTTTCGCCTAGGCAAGCGACAAACGGGGGGATTTGCGGGCGAGGCACCCGGTTCATCTTTGGGGACCCGCCGTTTCGTCTTCTCGTCCGGCGGGCGGGCGCGTGTCCCGGAGGAAGCGCCCCGTCAGGCGCGCCGATCGAAGCTCCTCCCGAAGGATCAGGCCTTCGGGTCTTCTTCCGTCTCCTCGAAATCGCAGGGAGCCGCCTCGGATGCCTCGTCCGGCGCGACCTCATCTTTCCTGTGGTGCTCGCACGCGCGGTGCTCGCCCGGGGTCTTCTTCTTCTTCTCCCGAGGGCAATAGGCGACCGGGTCCTCCTCGCCGTCCGGGAAGCCGTCCGGATGCGGTGCGCCGTACGGGCGTCGTCGGATCTTCTCCTCGCTCATGCTGCCTCCTCGCTGAAACGGCCGGACATGCCTGGCGGCGCCGTCCGGTTCGCCTTCTTTCTTGAATCTAGCACAACGGAGGATCGGAGGCTTCTCCGGGGAGCGGAGGGAGAACGTGGTGCCGAAGGGGGGATTCGAACCCCCACAGGCGTTCGCCCACATGACCCTGAATCATGCGCGTCTACCAGTTCCGCCACTTCGGCTCTTCCTTTGAAGTCTAGGCGCTCCCGCGGCGGCGAGGCAAGCGAAAACCCGGCCGCCTTTTCCCTTGTCATGCCCGCGCGGCGACGCGTACCATTGCAAGGCGCGGCCCGGCCTGGACGGCGCATGTATCTTCGTCGCCCGGGCGAGACGGCCGCGCGTTCACCCCGAGCGGGCACCGGGCCTCCCTTTTCTTCGGGCGAACCTCATGGAAATCCGCACAATCTGCACCAACCGGAAGGCGCGTCACGAGTACCGGATTCTCGAAACCATCGAGGCCGGGCTCGTGCTCACCGGTTCCGAGGTGAAGTCCCTGCGCGCGGGGCACGCGAGCCTGCAGGAGAGCTACGCCCGGATCGAGAACGGAGAGATCTTTCTCGTCGGCGCGAACATTCGGACTTACGAGCAGGCCGGACGCTTCAACCATGAACCGACGCGCAGGCGGAAGCTGCTGCTCTCGGAGTCGGAGATCCGGAAGCTGACGAGGAGCGTCGAGGCGAAGGGGGCCACGCTCGTTCCCCTTCGCATCTACTTCCGCGGGAGCTGGGCGAAGGTGGAGATCGCCGTCGCCGTGGGGAAGAGAGCGTACGACAAACGGGCCGCGATCGCCGAGCGGGACGCGGCCCGCGAGATGGACCGGGCGAGGAAGGAGGCCCGCCATCGTTAGCCGGGCGATCTTCCTCATGATCCTGCTCTTCGCATCCGCCGCGGCCGCGGAGAATCTCGTCGTGCGGCACGCGGACGGAAGGACGAGCGATCTGGTTCTCGAGACGCGAGAGGAGGGAAGCTATCTCCGCGCCTCCGACGTCTCCCTCCTTCTCGGCGCGTCCCTCGACCGGAGGACGGATCTCCTCAAGATGACGATCCGCCTCGGGGATCATCGCGTGAAGGTCACGGCGGAGAACCCGAACATCGTCGTGGACGGCGCGGTTGTCCGCCTGCTCTCGCCGGTACTCTTTCGCGACGGAGATTTCCTTCTCCCCCTCGAGCTCGTCGGGGATCTCCTCGCCGGGCTCGCTCCGTTCCCTGCCCGATGGGAAAGCGCGAGCGGCGTTCTCCACATCGGGTCGGTCGGAAGGCGGATTCTCGGCGTGCGTCTCGAGGAGCACCCGGGGCGTGCCGATGCGACGATCCTGACCGCAGGAAGGCCGGACTTCGAGGAGGAGAGGGGGGGGATTGGGACGATCGTGATCCGTTTCCCTTCTCTCGAGATCGCGGACGACTCGCTCCCGCCGCCGGGGGATGAGAGCCTGATCGCCGGATGGGTGTGGGAGGTGCGCGCCGATTCGGTCTTTCTTCGCGTGCTACCGGGAGCCGCGTGCCTCGAGCATCGCGTCGAGCGGCGGGTGCGGCCGGAAGGGGTCCGAATCCGCCTCTCCGCCGCCCCGATCGGGGATTTGGGAGACGCGGTCTCCGCGGCGGTCGAGGTCCTCACGCGGCCGAAGGGGGAGAGAACGAGCGGAGAGAGCGTGGTCGTCGTCGATCCGGGCCACGGAGGATCGGACGCGGGCGGCCTGCTTCCGGGCGGTCTTCCCGAGAAGACCCTCGCGCTCGACCTCGCTCTTCGCCTTCGCCGGGCGCTCGAGGGGATCGGCGGGATGCGCGTCGTGCTCACGCGCGAGGAGGACATCGACCTCAGCATTCGATCGCGCGCGGAGTCGGCGAACCGCGCGCGCGGGGATCTCTTTGTCAGCCTTCACGTGAACGGTTCCCTCGCGGAGCGGCGGTCGGGTCCCGAAACGTACGTGCACGCGCTCGCGCGAAGCGGCGAGGAGAGGATCCGAAAGGCGATCGCCGAGGCCGCCTCTCTCTACGGCGAGACGCCTCTCGGGGGGGCGCTCACGGAGGAGATTCGCCTCGTTCCGTGGGAGGCGGTTCAGCAGCTTCACGGGGCGCGGAGCCGTGAGGCCGCGCGCGGGATCGAGGAGGAGCTGCGCGGCGCGGGCGGAATCGATTCGGCGCGCGCGCGCGAGGCGCCGGTCGCGGTCCTGGTCGGGGTCGACATGCCGGCGGTGTTGGTCGAGGTCGGGTTCGCCACGCATCTCGAGGAAGGAGCCCTTCTCGCGAGCGACGAGGAGAGGGCCCGCCTGGCGGCGTCGCTCGCGCGAGCGATCGCGCGCTTCTTGCGGGGAGAATCATGAGCGGGAAATCGGAATCCGCGGTGAGGGGCGGAAAGGGAAGGAGGAACGCTCTCCTGCTGTTCCTCTCGATCCTTCTCGTCGCTCTCGTCGTCGTCTTCTGGGCGAAGGGGAGGGGAGACGGACGCCGGGAAACGGGCGAGAGCCGCGCGCCCGACGAGCCTGCGAGCGTCTCGAGGTCGGCCGTTCTCTACTATGCCGGGGCCGACGGGGAGACCCTCGTCCCCGTGCGGCGCGCGATCTTTCTTCAGGGACACGGGCGGGAGGAGTTCGCGGTTCGCCTCGTGCTGGAGCTCGCCAGGTCCCCCGAGACCGAGGGGACCTTCGCGACCCTTCCGGCGGGAACCCGCGTTCGAGGCGTCTTCTTCGACGATCTCGGGGATCTCTACGTCGACTTCGACGGGGCGAGCCTCGCGGAGGGATCGTGGGGGACCTCGAGCGAAATCCTTGCGATACGAAGCATCGTCCGCACCCTCACCGATTCGTTCCCCGAGGTGGTCCGCGTCGGGTTCCTGGTCGACGGCGGCGGCGTCGAGACGCTCGCCGGCCACGTGGACGCCTCGCATCCGTTCGCCGCGAGCGATTGGAGGTGAGCATGCGGCCGATCGGCGTGTTCGATTCGGGGATCGGCGGGCTCACCGTGGTGCGCGAGATCTTCCGCGTCCTTCCCGAGGAGCCGGTCCTCTTCTTCGGGGACACCGCGCGTCTTCCCTACGGACCGAAGTCCGCGGAGACCGTGACCCGCTTCTCGCGCCAGATCACGCGGTTTCTTCTCGCGAGGGACGTGCGTTGTGTCGTGGTCGCGTGCAACACCGCTTCCTCGGCGGCGCTTCCCGTCCTCGAGAGGGAATCGCCCGTGCCGGTCCTCGGGGTGATCGCCCCGGGGGCGCGAGCGGCTGCCCGCGAGACCCGCTCGGGCGTGATCGGCGTGATCGGAACGCGCGGGACGGTGGCGAGCGGCGCTTACGAGCGCGCGCTCCGGGCGATCGATCCGGCGCTCCGCGTCGTCTCCGAGGCGTGTCCGCTCCTCGTCCCCCTCGTGGAGGAAGGATGGGTGGATCACCCGGTGACCGAGCAGGTGGTTCGCCAGTATCTCGATCCTCTTCTCCGGCGATCCATCGACACGCTGATTCTCGGTTGCACCCACTTCCCGGTGCTTAGGGGCGTGATCGGGAAGGTGGCCGGGGAAGGCGTCGTCATCGTGGACGCGGCCCGGGAGACCGCCTGCGCGCTTCGCGAAGCGCTGCCGCCGCAGGCGCGCGCGCCGAAGGGCGCGCCGTCCCATCGATTCCTCGTCACCGACGTGCCGCACCGCTTCCGCGAGGAGGCGGAGCTGTTCCTCGGCGCGCCGGTCGAGAGGGTGGAGAGGGTGGAAACCGAACAGCTGGAGGGAGTCTGTCGAGAATGATCGGACGGGCGGACGGAAGGAGACCGGACGAGATCCGGAAGACGAACATCCGGCGCGGGTATCTTCGCCACGCCGAGGGGAGCGTGATGATCGAGACCGGTCAGACGCGCGTGATCTGCTCCGCGACCGTCGAGGAGAAGGTCCCGCCGTTCCGCCGGGATTCGGGCGGAGGGTGGGTCACCGCGGAGTACGGGATGATCCCCCGCTCCTCGGCGGTTCGGATCCGGCGCGAGGTGGGATCGAGGGGATTGCAGGGGCGGACATTCGAGATCCAGCGTCTCGTCGGCCGGTCGCTTCGCGCGGTCACGGACCTCCGCAAGCTCGGGCCGCGCACGGTCCTCGTCGACTGCGACGTCGTGCAAGCGGACGGAGGAACGAGAACCGCCGCGATCACGGGAGCGTACGTCGCGTTCGTCGACGCGGTCCATTTTTTGATCCGTCAAGGAGTGTTGGCCGAGTCGCCCCTTCTCGATTCGGTCGCGGCGGTGAGCGTCGGCGTGGTCGGGGGCGATGTGCTTCTCGACCTCGACTACGAGGAAGACGTCCGGGCCGAGGTCGACATGAACCTTGTGATGACCGGAGGGGGCCGCTACGTCGAGGTCCAAGGGGCGGCGGAGGGATCTCCCTTCGACGAATCGTCGCTCGATGCGATGCTCCGGCTCGGCCGCGCAGGGATCGAGCGCCTGACGGCGCTTCAGAAGAAGGCGCTTGAGGGGGAAAAGGAGAGATGAGCGAGCTTCTTCTCGCGACGAGAAACCGGGACAAGGTGCGCGAGATCGAGCGGATTCTCGACGGTCTCCCGCTCCGTGTCCGAACGATGGACGAGTTCCCGGATCTTCCGGACGTGGAGGAGGACGGGGAAACCTTCGAGGAGAACGCGGCGAAGAAGGCGCTCTCTGCGGCGCGGGGGACGGGGCTTCTCGCGCTCGCCGACGACACAGGCCTCGTCGTGCCCGCGCTCGGCGGCGAACCCGGCGTCCGCTCTTCCCGTTACGCGGGGGAGAAGGTCACGTACGAAGACAATTGGCGCAAGCTCCTCGAGCGCATGGCCGATCTTCCGGACGAGAAGAGAGGGGCATCGTTCGTTTGCTGGGCGGTGGTCGCGAACGCGGGGGGGATCGTCCTTCGAGCCGAGGGGAGGTGCGAGGGGAGGATTCTTCGGGCGCCGCGGGGAGACGGCGGGTTCGGATACGACCCGGTCTTCTTCCACCCGCCCACGGCAAAGACGTTCGCGGAGCTTCCGATCGAGGAGAAGAACCGCGTGAGCCACCGGGCGGCGGCGATGCGGGCGATCCGGGGGATGCTTGAGGCGCGCATCGCTGAGGCGTTATCCTAAGGGGGAACTCCGCGGGCCGGTTTCGCGCGCCGCTCTCTTACGAAACAAACGAGCGGATCGCGGGGTCCCTTGAATCCCGCAGGGGAAAGAAGGCGGAGTACGGCGGGGCGTGGCGCAGTCCGGTAGCGCACCTGCTTTGGGAGCAGGGTGTCGGAGGTTCGAATCCTCTCGCCCCGACTTGCCCTTCGCGCTCGGCGGCGCTCATGAGGTTTCCGCGCCCGTAGCTCAGTAGGACAGAGCAACGGACTTCTAATCCGTAGGTCGCAGGTTCGAATCCTGCCGGGCGCGCTTCGTTCCTTGCGGCCAGGAAGTCTTGCGCCTACAATAGATGGGTGATTGCCGGACGGCGGTGGGCGTAGCTCAGCTGGTAGAGCCCCAGACTGTGGATCTGGTTGTCGCGGGTTCGATCCCCGTCGCTCACCCCAATCATTCTCCGCGCGGGTTCTCTCGGCGGGCCGAGTCCGCATCGTAGGGCGTCTTTCGATCGGGCGCGAGATCGCGCGACATCCCGAACCCCCCTCCCCACGCGCAGGCGCGCCGGAGACTGAGGCAGCGGCTGCTTTCCCTCTCACGCCCCCACGAGGCTCCGAACCCCCAGCCGATCGGCCGTTCGCCGCTCGAGACCGTCGGAGGGTTCGCTTCGGGCGCCGCGAAGGGTTCTTCACAGCTTCCTTCGCGCCGGCGCTCCCCGAGATCGATCATCCCTCGCTGAGGTACGGGTCTCTCTCGTTCCATCGGATCCGCTCCTTTCCGGTCGCTCGCACGCGAGGACTTCCACGCACGCTCTTCTTCAACTTATCGGCAGGATTCCGCTTTCGTCGACTCAGAATCATCGAGAGCGAAGCTGCACTAGGTACACGGAGCCTTTGCGTGGTACAGGACTCTAACGTCAATCCGTCAGAAGTGTGCTCCTCGCGCGGCCGCCGGGGCGCGGGGCGAGGGGGTGAACCGGCGAGTTCCGCAGCGCACCGGGCCCTGCCGACCCGGCCACACGCCGTGGGCCCGGTGCGCGAGGACTGTCTGAGCCGGCACCCCCTTGCCCCGCGTCCCGGCCGAGAAAACACCGGTCGGCTCTTCCGGATCTAGGCTGGTTCTTCTCGGAAACAGGAGGGGGGAGGCTGCGTAGAGAGCCGTATACGAGGCGCGAGGCGCGGGTTTGAGCTGAACAGAATCCTCGGAAGCGGGGTCTTACCGAGAGGGCGCAACGGTCGGCGGCGCGCGAAGTCCTTCCCCTGTTCCCGCGGGGAGGGCCTTCCCGAACCCGCGCCGGGGCCCGGTTCTTCCGCCGGAGAAGCGAACAATGAAGAAGGTCATTCTCGCGGGGGCCGCGCTCCTTCTGATCGCGGCCGGAGTCGTCGATGGGACGCGCGGCGCGAACGGGAAAAGCGAAGGGGGAACGCGCGTGCGGGTGGAAAGGGGCGCGATCGTCGACAAGGCGCTCGCGACCGGCCGAATCGTGCCGCGCGAGGAGGTGCAGGTGAAGTCGCAGATCTCGGGAATCGTGCGCGCCTGCTACGTCGAGGTGGGGGACGAGGTGCGGGAGGGCGAACGGCTGTTCGAAATCGCCCCCAACCCGACCCCGCTCGAGCGGACCGAGGCGGAGCGGAACGTGCAGCTCGCCGAGATCGCCTGCGACCGCTCGCGGTTGGAGCACGACCGCCGTGCCTCCCTCCTCGAGGACGGTCTCATCTCCCAGGAAGAATACGACGCCGCGCGCAAGCAGCTCGAGGGGGTCTCGGTGGAGAGGGATCTCGCGGTCGAACGGCTCGCCTTGATCAAAGAGGGGAAGATCCGGGGGAGCCGGGCGGTCGATTCGGTCATCCGCGCCCCGGCCTCGGGGACCGTTCTCGAGAGACTCGTCGATCCGGGCGAGCCGGTCGTCCCTCTCACCTCTTTCCAGGAGGGGACGGCTCTTCTCACCATTGCCGACATGAATGATTTAGTCTTCAAATGGACGGTCGACGAGATCGATGTCGGCAAGCTCGAGCCCGGACTCCCGGTGCGCATCCGCGTGGGGGCTCTGCCGAACGCGGAGATCGAGGGGAAGGTCGTCCGGATCGCTCCGAAGGCGAGAGAGGAGCAGGGGACGACCCTTTTCTCCGTCGAGGCGTCGATCGAGGAGGCCGGCGGCGCCCTTCTTCGGGCCGGTTACTCGGCGAACGCGGATGTCGTGATCCGCGAGAAGGTGGATGTGCTTCTCCTTCCGGAGCGGGTCGTCTCGTTCGAGGGGGAGAAAGCGTTCGTCGAGCTCCCGCCCCCGAGGTCCGGCGTGGAGCCGGAGAGGCGCGCGATCGAGGTGGGTCTCTCGGACGGCCTCCAAGTCGAGGTGCTCTCGGGGCTCGAGGAAGGGGACGAGGTCTGGCAGAGGCCGCCGAAAGAGATCGAGTAGTCGGCGATGCGAACGGCGTTCTTCCGGCAGTTCCTGCGCGACGTGCGGGCTCAGAAGCTCCGTCTCACCCTCACCCTCTTCGGGATCGTCTGGGGGACGGTCTCCGTCGCTCTTCTCCTCGCGTTCGGCGAGGGGCTCCGCGCGAACGTGCTCAAGGAGATCCGGGGGCTCGGCGAGAACATCGTGATCGGCTGGCCGATGCGGACGAGCAAGCCGTGGCAGGGGCTCCCGCGGGGGAGGCAGATCCGCGTGACCGAGGAGGACATGGACCTCCTCGCGGCGGAGATCCCCGAGATCTCGTCCATCTCCGCCGAGTTCAGCACCTCCAGCGTCCGCTTCCGCGCGGGGCGGAACGTGATCGTCCCCCAGCTCACCGGCGTGGAGCCCGCCTTCGGCGAGATGCGGAACCTGATTCCCGAGGCGGACGGCCGCTTCACGAACGATCTGGACCGGCAGCGCCGCCGCCGCTGCATCTTCCTCGGGGACGAGCTGAGGACCGACCTCTTCGGCGCGGAGAGCGCCGTCGGGCGCTATGTCTACCTGAACAACGTCCCCTTTCTCGTCGTCGGCGTCATGCGCGAGAAGAGGCAGATGGGGATGTACGGAGGTCCGGACGAAGACCACGCCGCCATCCCGTTGAGCACCTTTCAGGCGCTCTTCGGGGATCCGTATCTCGACGACATGGTGGTCAAGCCGCGCGACCCCAGCCGCGCGGAACACGTGAAGCGGCGGATCAACGAAGTCCTCGGGGCGAAGTACCGGTTCGATCCCGAGGACTCGCGCGCGGTCTACGTATGGGACACGATCGAGAACGCGCGGACGTTTCTCAAGGTGATGTTCGGCATCGAGGTCTTTCTCGGGATCATCGGCGGTCTCACCCTTCTTATCGGCGGGATCGGGGTGGCGAACATCATGTACGCGGCGGTGAAACAAAGGACGCAGGCGATCGGCGTCCAGATGGCGCTCGGGGCGTTTCGCGCCGACGTGATGGGCCCGATCGTTCTCGAGGCGGTCGCCATCACGTGCGTAGGGGGCGCGGCCGGGATCGCGGCCGGCTGGGGGATCGTGCAGGGGCTCGGCTTCGTGCAAGGGCATGTGGAAAGCCAGGCGATGGAGTTTATCGGTACGCCGACCTTCTCACTCCCCATCGCCGGGGTGACGGTGCTCATTCTCGGAATGACCGGTCTTCTCGCCGGCTACTTCCCCTCTCGCCGCGCGGCGCGCGTGCAGCCGGCGGAAGCCCTGCGGCACGAGTAGAGGAGACCAGAGGATGCTCGCAAAGAAGAACGCGAACGGAGGCGCGGCAGGAACGAACGGATCCCTCATCGAGCTTAAGGGGATCCGTAAAGTCTATCGGACGGGAGCGCTCGACGTCGAGGCGCTCTGCGGAATCGATCTCGCGGTCCGAGGAAACGAGTTCGTCGCGATCGTCGGTCCCTCCGGCTCCGGGAAGTCGACGCTCATGAACATCCTCGGCTGCCTCGACACGCCGACCGAGGGCTCGTATCTTCTCCGCGGCGAGGAAGTCGCCCGCTTCTCGCCCGATCGCCTCGCCGAGACCCGGAACCGTCATGTAGGGTTCGTCTTTCAAAACTTCAACCTTCTCCCGCAGATCACGGCTTACGAGAACGTCGAGATGCCGCTCCTCTTCCGGGGGACGGGAACGAGGGAGCGGAGGGAGCGGGTCGAGAGGCTCTTCGAGCAGGTGGCGCTCATCGACCGGATGAAGCACAGGCCGACCGAGCTCTCGCGAGGCCAGATGCAGCGGGTCGCGATCGCGCGCGCGCTCGCCTGCGATCCGGACATCATCCTCGCGGACGAGCCGACCGGGAACCTCGATTCCGGATCGGGCCGGGACATCGTTCATCTCTTCGAGGAGCTTTGGAGGGGGGGCGGACCGTCCTTCTCATCACACACGACGAATCGATCGCGAAGAGAACCCGTCGGATCGTGCAGCTCCAAGACGGGAAGGTCGTCGGGGACGCGCGGACGTAGCTTGGAACCTACGCGCGGCTCATCCGAGAGGGAACCAGTAGCTCATCTTGAGAACGAAGAGGTTTTCCCCCCCCGCGCCGAAGCTCTCCCAAAGATCGCGCCCCCCGACGAGCGCCCCGCTCGCCGTTCTCGACTCGCGGTTCTGCTGCCAGACGAGAAAGAGCGTGCTCCCCTTTCGCCATTCCCAGCGGAGGACGACGTTGCTCCGGAAGGACAGAACGTTGAAGTCCTGGTTATCGATCGTAAAGGTCGCGCCGTCGACCGCGACCGTTCGCGATCCATCGTCGTTCACGACAAGGGTCGAGCCGCCCTCCTTGCCGTACGTGAGGATCGATCGATCGCGCGGCCGGCGGAGCTCCCCGTGGTCGAAGTGGCGTCCGCTCGAGGCGAAGGGCTCGGCGTAAACCTCGAGCGTGAGATCCGGGGTCGCCGCGCAGTTCACGCGGAATCGGGCGGAGAGGGTCCCCTGCTCGATCCAGGAGAAGACGTAGCGCCTTCCGTAGGTCTCTTCGGGCCCTCCGTCCCACGAGCCGATGTACTGGCGCGCGATGCGCGAGTAGATGTACCTCGGTTCGACTGAAAGCTCCCATCTCCCTCCGGTTCTCGTCGAGAGGCTTCCGCGGAAGACCCCGATCTTCGCCCCCGCCTCGTTCCCCTGGATTTCCGACTCGACGAGCCAGCGCGCGTCGGAAGCCCAGCTGTTCGAGGCGCCGATCCACGACGACCATCCGCGGAACCTCTGCATGAGAGGGCCGCCGCGCGTAAGGTCGTCGCTCAGGTTCCTCGGCGTCCCCCAGATCCCGCACCAGCCGCTCCAGTGGTTGTTCCACGTGCAGTTGAAGGAGAGATCCGCGCTCCGGTGCGTCCGAACCCCGCCGTAGTTCCACTCCTGATAGGTTCCGAGGTTGATGGAATACTCGCGAAAGATCCGTCCCGGCTTCGTCTCCCGATACTTGAGGTTCCCTCCTCCCCCGATGTCGTCGGCGGATTGCAGACGCCCTGCGTCGTTGGTTTCGAATCCCGGCGATTCCCCGTTGACGCCGGCCTCCCACAGCCAATGCTCGCCGGAGACGCGCGAGGCAGAGAGCGAGAACGTGTTCCCGGAGAGGGACGTCCGCGAGGAGTCGAGCGTCACGTGCGAGGCATCGGGGCGCTGGAAGTAATGCGCGCTCGACCGCTGCACCCTCGCGATCGCCCCCGAATCGCCCTCGACGAAACTGAAGCCGGCGTATCCCGTGAGCGCGTATTCCTTGTCGCGCGTCGTGAGCTTCCAGTCGGCGCCGCCCGCCACGGCGCGGCGCGCGAGGTCGTTCCGGAGATCCTCTCCCTCGGCGATCTTCCGCTCGACGCCGGTGAGGATCACCCCCGCGGTCGATCGGCTCTCGCCGAACTCCTGCTGGAGCCTGAGGACCCCGTAGCCGGCGAGCGGCTCGACGAGAACCTCCTCCCGCGCCCCGTTCGTGCTCGAGGCGGTCCGCGCGCGCTCCTCGTCGGTGACCGCGGCGAGCGCTCCGATCGAAAGTCCTCCCGCGAGCCGCCCGGTCGCTTTCATCGCCCCCAGGATCGTCGTGTTCTCCGGCGAATCGATCCAGTCCGCGTCCGGCTCGCCGCGCGGGCGCGCGCCGATCCGCCTCGAGTAGAACCACGCCGCTCCGTCGCCGGCGAGGAGCCGGTTCCCCTCGACGAAGAACGGCCTTCGTTCCTCGAAGTAGGTTTCGTACGCGCTGAGGTTCACCTCCGCCGGATCCGCCTCGATCTGCCCGAAGTCCGGATTGATTGTCCCATCAAGCGTGAGGTTCGGGCCGAGCCCCATCTTGAGATCGGTCCCCGCGCGCCCGCGGAAGGACTGCTTCATAGTAAAAGGATCGTCCGGGTCGATCGCTCCGGCGAAGCGCGCGTCGGCGGCGGCGTACGGGAGAAGCTCGATGCGCCGCGACGGCCGGATCCCACGAATCCCGCGGAGCTCTCCGAAACGGGACGCCCATCCGGTCTCGTTCTTCGGGATGCACACCCAATAAGCGTCCTCGTTCCGGTCCGGCATCCATCGGTTCATGTTGAGCCCGAAGACCGGCTCCCCGCGCTCCGTGAAGCGAAGCTGGGAGAAGGGAATCCGCATTTCCGCCGTCCAGCCCTCCTCGCTCCTCGACGCGCGCGCCTCCCAGACCGGATCGAACGAGTAGTCCCGATCGTGCTCGGCGTCTCCCGGATGGAAGTAGTCGATCCGCACGCCGGATGCGGTCACGGCGAAGCTCGCCGAGGTGCGGCGGTCGTGATAGGTGTCGAGGCAGACGATGAGGCGCTCGGCGTTCCCTGAGTTGTCGCGCCGGCTCACGATCGAGCGGATCTCGCCGCCGCCGATCTCCATCCGCGCGCCGACGTAGAGGGCTTCGTCGTCGAAGAGGAACGCGACCTCCGTCCTCCTCGTCGAGGGCTCCCCTTCGTTCGGGGTCTTCTGGACGAAACCGGAAACCGGTTCCGCTTCGCCCCACGCCGGCTCGTCCAGCATCCCGTCGACGCGGACCGCCCCGCGCTTGATTCTCGAGGCATGCGCGACCCGCGGCTCTTCCGCGCGCGCGCGCCCCGGGCCCGCGAGAAGAGAGAGAGCGAGAAGAACGGAGAGAGGCGGGCGAATGGCTCCCGGACGCGGCGTTCCGTGGATCAAGGCGCGCACATCCCCCTTCCGAATCACGGAGAGCGTCGCCCGGCAGGCGAGCGGCATCGAACGATCCGACGAGTCGTTCCCCGCGAGCGTTCAACCATTCGGCGTCTTCCCCCCGCGGGGTTCGCCGATCCGCCGCGAAAACTTCACCCAATCCTAACAGACGGGGGAGTATGATCGGGCGGGAGATCCTGGGGAGCGGCCGGTCCCGAGGGGGCGACGATCGGCGCCCGCGCGGACGGTTTGCATCGGGAGGGAAGCGCGAATGGGAGCTCCGCGAATCCTCGTCATTGAGGACGAGCCGGATATCGTCGAGGTCCTTACCTACAACCTCACGCGGGAGGGGTACCATGTCCTCTCCGCGAAGGACGGCGAGGAGGGGCTCCGCAAGGCGCGCCAGGAAGGCCCTTCTCTCGTTCTGCTCGACCTCATGCTTCCCGGGATCGACGGGGTCGAGATCTGCCGCCGGCTCAAGGCGGACCGGGCGACCCGCGCGACCCCGATCATCATGGTGACGGCGAAAGGGGACGAGAGCGACGTCGTTCTCGGGCTCGGCCTCGGGGCCGATGACTACGTGAAGAAACCCTTTAGCCCAAAAGAAGTCGTTGCGCGCGTGCGGGCGGTTCTCCGGCGCGCCGTGGAGAGAGGGGCGGATCTCAAGGGGGAACGCCTCGCGGTTCGGGGACTGTTGATCGATCAGCGGCGGCACGAGATGCGGGTGGACGGGAAGAAGATCGATCTCACGCCGACCGAGTTTCGCCTCCTTCGAGCGCTCGCCGCCCGCCCGGGCGAGGTTTTCGAGCGCCAGGAGCTGCTCGGCCACGCGGTCGGCCCGGACACGATCGTTGTCGATCGGAGCGTCGACGTGCACGTCAACTCGATTCGCAAGAAGCTCGGCAAGCACCGCGATCTCATCCAGACCGTTCGGGGAGTCGGCTACCGTTTCGCGGATCGGAAGGGCTAGCCGGGGATGATCCGCTCCCGCTTTGTTTGGCGGCTCTACGCCGGCTACGTGGCGCTCATTCTCCTCACCGCCTCTCTCATCGGCTTCTTCGTTTCGCGCAACATCGTCGGGCAATCGCTCCAAGACATGGAGCACGATCTCCGAACCCAGGGGCTCTTCCTCGCCCGCGTGTATCGACAGGCGCTCGCGGACGGTGATCTCTCGCGCCTTCCCGAAGAGGTGCGCGAGATGGGGAGGGAAACGGAGAGCCGCCTCACGGTGATCGGGGCGGACGGAACGGTTCTCGCCGACTCAGAGGCGGATCCCGGGCGGATGGACGACCACGGGTCGCGAGCGGAGATCCTCTCCGCGCGGGAATCGGGCATCGGATCGAGCACGCGCTACAGCGAGACCGTGCGAAGAGAGATGATGTACGTCGCGATCTCCGTTCGCGAGGAAGGGGAGGAGATCGTGGGGTACGTCCGCGCCGCTTTCCCGCTCGTCGACGTTTCGCGCCGGCTCGCCCACATCCGGAACGTCATCGCCGCGATCGCGGGGCTCTCCTCGTTCGCGGCGCTCCTCCTCGGCTTCTTGTTCGCCCGGCGCGTGACGGGGCCGCTCCGCGAGATGACCCGCGCGGCAATCGCGGTCGCGGGAGGAGACTACGCGCACGAATTCGAGATCCGCTCGGGGGACGAGATCGGGACGCTCGGCCGCGCGTTCAACACGATGATCGAACAGCTCCGCTCGCGCGTGGAGACGATCGCCCTCGATCGGAACAAGCTCTTCGCGATTCTCTCGAGCATGGTCGAGGGGGTTGTCGCGATCGACCGGGAGGAGAAGGTCCTCCACCTCAACCTCGCCGCGGCCCGCATCCTCGATGTGGAGTGGGAGCGGGCGATCGGCAACAAGATCGCGGACGTGACCGGGGTGCGCGAAGTGCGGGAGACGCTCGCGCGCGCGATCCGCGAGGAGAGGGAGATCACGCTGGAAACAAAGCTTCAAACCGCCGCCGGGAAGCGGAAGATCGAGATGCGCGCATCCCCTCTTCGGGACAGCGACGAGCGCCTCGCGGGGGCTGTGCTCGTCTTCAACGACATGACCGAGCTCCGCCGTCTCGAGGCGGTGAGGCGCGACTTCGTGGCGAACGTCTCCCACGAGCTGAAGACACCGGTCACGGCGATCCGCGGGCTCGTCGAGACGCTTATCGACGACGCGGAGATGCCCCCCGACCGGAAGCTCGACTTCCTCCGGCGAGTTCACGACCAGTCGATGCGGCTCTCCTCCCTCGTCACCGACCTCCTCACGGTCTCGCGCGTCGAGTCGAGGGAGTGGGCGCCGGAGATCGAGCGGATCGATCTCCGCGACACGGCAAGGCGCTCGATGCGGAACCTCCGCGCGCTCGGAGAGACGAAAGGTCTCGTGATGGAGACCGATCTTCCGGCGGAACCGGTGTTCGCCTACGTGGATGCCGACGCGATGCGCCAAGTCGTCGACAACCTCCTCGACAACGCCGTCAAGTACACGCCGGCTGGAGGACGCGTGCGGGTTCGCGTGCGGCCCGACGGAGCGCGAGCCGTCGTCGAGGTGGAGGACAACGGGGTCGGCATTCATCCGAAGTACCATGCGCGCATCTTCGAGCGCTTCTATCGGATCGACAAGGCACGATCGCGGGAGCTCGGAGGGACCGGCCTCGGGCTCGCGATCGTGAAGCACCTCGTCCTCGCGCAAGGAGGGACGATCGAGGTGGAGAGCGAAGAGGGGAAGGGGAGCGTGTTTCGCGTCCGCATGCCCCAGAACGCCCCCGCCGCTCCGAGCCGTCCGGCGCCGACCCTCTTCGGGAACCGCGAGGGCTGATCCGCGCGAGATCTTGCGGGACGGGCCGCGCTTCCTCGGGGCTTGTCTCTCTCGAAACCGGCGCCGGATCCCCGCCCCGCATCGGACAGTGCATACCTTGGTGTCCCCGGAACTCCCGTTCCGGTCCATCTCACCTCACGAGGAGGATTCTCTCCGAGCGCGAATCGCTTCCCGCTTCGAGGCGAAGGAAGTAGACACCTGAAGGAAGCTCGACTCCTCGGTCGTCGCGTCCGTCCCAGAGGCTCTCGTTCATTCCGCTTCTCGACTCGTTCTCGACAAGCGTCCGGACCCTACGTCCCGAAACATCGAACACGCGGAGCGAAGCCTGCGCATCGCGCGGGAGCAGGAATCGGAGCGTCGTCGTTCCTCTCGCGGGATTCGGGAAGCTCGGCAGAAGAGCGATCGGGTCGGACCCGATGAGGCCGAGATCGTTGGGTGTCGAGATGCCCTCGGGGCCGAGCTGAACCGCCTGCCGCTGGAAGCGGGGCTCGACCACCGTTAGCTTCAGGTTGTCCCAGTACACGTCGTCGTCGCTGACGTTCGGGGGGTCCCACTGGGAGGCGATGACCTCGGCACTCACGGCCTCAATGAGCTGGCCGCGACGCCACTCTCCCTCCCAAAACGAGCGGGGGGGCGCATAGCCAAAGAGCTGCTGCCTCTCTCCATCGACTTCCAAGTAGAGGTATGTGTCGCGCGCATGGTCAATCGCCAGCTGGAAATGGTGCCACGTGTCCCACGCGAGCTCTTGCCCAACGGTCAACGGGATCGGTTCGTTGTTGTCCACCCCATTGAAGCATCCAATGCTCACAAACACACCCACGTCGCCCTTGGCCATCCCGTTCCCGGATCCGAGTGTGAGGTCGATGATGTGGTAGCCCGGGTGCGGACCGCCGGAGACCGTGATTGCTGCTGAGTAAGGGTTTACCGCAGCGAGATCGCTCGTTCGGCAGAAGAAATCTCCGGAGAGAGTGATCACCGGTCTCAAAGAGAGGTCTGGCGGCACCAGGTCCCGCCGGTCTATCGTTTGCACGCAGCAAGGGTTCGTGGCCGGGGCGTACTCGTGTAGTGCCCGGCCCGCAACCGCGACTGCTTCTTGGATCTCCCCAAATGCATCGCCGACGGCGAGCGTCTGGAACCAACCGTCCTGGCCCGGGTCGCCGGGGTGGGGAAGCGTGTGACCCAGCGCAAGCGCATCGAAGCTCGTTTCGTAGACCACCAGGACCTCTCCGGCAGTGGCGCCCGCAAGAAACAGGACTGCGAGCAGCGCAGCTCCCCCGCTGCGCAGTACGGCACGGTTGGCTGAGCATCTCCTCTTCATCGGTTCTCCTCCTGTCTGTCGGTTCACCCCGGGTCGCCGCCCGGACGACGGGGGTTCACGATTCGGGGCCCCGAGAGCTTTCTGCGAGACGTTGCCCCGCGCGTCCCGCTCGTTTCTGCTTCTGCGGAGTCGCGCTTCCCCGCTCCGTGAGGGTCTCTTCCGCCGCGCGCCCCCGCTCTTGGTCCTCGGATCGAGCCGCCCGGCCCGCCCGAGCTTCACGAAAAACTATGCCCCAAGCCTGTTACGCGAAAGTTACGCGGGATCCGGAAGGTGGGCCGCCTTGCGCTCAGGGAGGGGCATTCCCGTCGCTCACGCAGCGAGGTGTCGCTCTGGAACTTCGTCCGCGACCGCGGAGTCCGTTTCCCGTGCCGGGCGACGGTGTTCCCCGAGTTGGGTCGACCGGCACCGAAGTACGGCACCGAAGATGTGGGGAAGGGGGATCGCGAAGACCGCATCTCCCGGGAAGAGTTCAGATCACCGAGATTCGCGGATCGTGTTTCTCGACGATCTCTCCGATGCTCGCGGCTTCCGAAACGCCGCGCGCGGCGAGGTCGCGGAGGAGAGCTTGCTCCTTGTCGGGCGGGATCGCGATGAGGAGACCGCCCGAGGTTTGCGCGTCGGTGAAGACGATCCGCATCGCCTCCTCGACTCCCGCGTTCCACTCGACGATCCCCTCGGTGTCCTTCCGATTCGCCGCGCTCCCCCCGCACACGAAGCCCTCGCGCGCGTACTCGAGCGCTCCCGGAAGGAGCGGAACGCGCTTGGCCTCGATCGTTGCGCCGGCGTCGCTCGCCTCGACGAGGTTCGCGAGGTGGCCGATGAGCCCGAAGCCGGTGACGTCGGTCGCCGCGCGCGCGCCGGCCGCGCGCATCGCCTCCGAGGCGGCGCGGTTCAGCGTCGCCATCCAGCGAATCGCGACCGCGATCGCGCCGAAGCGATCGGCGTCCGCCTTGAACGCGGTCGAGACGAGCGCGTTCCCGATCGGCTTCGTGAGCACGAGCCGATCGCCCGGCCGCGCGCCGGCGTTCGAGACGATCCGATCGGGGTGCACCGTGCCCACGACGGAGAGCCCGTAGAGCGGCTCGCTCGTCTTCACCGTGTGGCCTCCCACGATCTCGATCCCGGCTTCTCGCGCAACCGCGTGCCCGCCGCGGAGGATCTCCGTGAGCACCGCGGGCGGGATCCCTTTCGGCGGAAAGCCGGTGATGTTGAGCGCGGAGAAGGGCGTCGCCCCCATTGCGTACACGTCCGAGAGGGCGTTCGCCGCGGCGATCCGCCCGAAGTCGAACGGATCGTCCACCATCGGCGTGAAGAAGTCGGTCGTGAGGACGAGCGCGAGATCGGGACGGAGCAACACCACCCCCGCGTCGTCCGACGTCGCCCCGCTCACGAGCACGTTCCGGTCCTCCGGACCGGGCAACCCGCGAAGCACCTCCTGGAGGTACGCCCGCGAGTGCTTCGCCGCTCAGCCCGCCGCGGAGGCGAGCTTGGTGAGGCGGATCCTCTCTCTCGCGTCGCCGTTCGTCTCCGGCATCGCCGGGTCCCTCATGGCTCCTTCGCCCTCGCGCGGCCGCGAACGGGGAGCCGGATCGATTCGCACTTCTTCACGTTCGTTTGTACATGAATCGTATCTTCGAGAACCGTTCCCTCCGGCTGCGGGAGGAGCGTGAGGTGCAAGACGAGATCGCCCGCGCGCTCTCCGTCGACGACCCAGAACCGAAACCGTTCCTCCGGCGCGCCCACCCCGAGGATCGCGAGCTCGATCCCCTCCTTCGGGCGAAAGAGAATCTTCGCCTCCTTCGACACGTTCGGAGGGAACACGCCGAAGTCGAACGCGTCGTCCGAGAGCATGAGCGCGCGCTCGACATACGCGCGAACCAAGAAGACCGCGCGCGGTCTCTCCGGATCGTTCGTTTCGAGTATCACCGCTTTGCGAATCTCCCCTTCCAGCTTTCGCGACGAGAAAGTCCCCGTTATCGGGACCGACTCGCCGGGCAGGATCAGGCTGTCCGGAAGAAAGACGACGGTGCATCCGCAGGTCGGGTTGACCTCGTGGATCGCGAGGGGGGCGTCGCCGTCGTTTCGGAGCGCGAGGGAGAAGGGGACGACGATGTCCCCCTCGAGGAGGCCGAGATCGACCGAGACGGGATCGAAGACGAGCGCGGGCGCGCCGAGCCCGGGAATCGGGAGCGCGAGGAGCCAGAGAGCCGGAAGAAGCGCCGCCGCGCGCGCGCGTCTCATGAGAGGAGGGTCCCCGCGATGCAGGCGGTCATCCACGAGGCGAGCGCGCCCGCGGCCATCGCCCGAAGGCCGAGCCTCGCGAGATCCCCGCGGCGCTCCGGAGCGATCCCGCTGATGCCTCCGATCTGGATCGCGATCGATCCGAGGTTCGCGAAGCCGCAGAGGGCGTACGTCGCGATGATCGTCGAGCGCTCGGAGAGGGTCTCCTTCGCGAGACCGAGCTCGACATAGCCGACGAACTCGTTGATCGCGATCTTCGTCCCGAGAAGGTTCCCGACCGCGAGCATGTCCTTCGCGGGCACGCCCATCGCCCAGGCGATCGGCGAGAAGATCGTGCCGAGGATCTCGCGGAGGCTCGTGTGGATGAACCCGAGGAAGAAATCGATCATCGCCACGAGCGCGATGAACGCCAGGAGCATCGCCCCGACGTTCAGCGCGAGCCGAAGGCCGTCGGCGGCGCCGCTCGCCGCCGCGTCGATCACGTTGGCGGTCTTCCGTTCCCACGGGATCTTGACGTCGCCCGCGGTGGCGGGTTGTTCCGTCTCGGGAAGGATGATCTTCGCCATCACGACCGCGGCGGGCGCGGACATGACGCTCGCCGCGACGAGATGGCCCGCGTCGATGCCGAAGCGCACGTACGCCGCGAGAACGCCCCCCGCGATCGTCGCGAACCCGCCGGTCATCACGGTCATCAGCTCCGAGCGGGTCATCTGCGCGACGTAGGGCCGGACGACGAGAGGGGCCTCGGTCTGCCCGAGAAAGATGTTCGACGCGCACGAGAGGGTCTCGGCGCCGCTCGTCTGGAGCGTCTTTCGCATCACCCAGGCGAAGGCGCCCACCACGCGCTGCATGACGCCGAGATGGTAGAGGACGCCCATGAGGGATGCGAAGAAGATGATCGTGGTGAGCACGTGAAATGCGAAGACGACGCCGATCGGCGCCGCCTCTCCCGTCGCGAGATCGACGAGACCGTACGGGCCCGGGCCGCCGATTCCCGCGACCACGTCGTCCAGACCGCGATAGAGGTTCCCGAAGAGGAACGACGCCCCGTGGTCCGTGAAGCCGAGGACCTTGGCGATGCCGGCGCGGGCCCCCTCGAACACCATGCGCCCCGGCCCTGTTCTCAGGATGAGAAGGGCGAAGACCCACTGGAGCGCGAGACCGTACAGGATGATTCGAGGGCGGACCCTGCGGCGGTCGCTGGAGAGAAGAAAGGCGATCCCGAGGAGAACCCCGACGCCGAAGAGGCTGACGAATCGTTCCATCGCTCGACCACGCTTTCGAAGATTCTTGCGCCGGCCCGCGGGCGCGCGGGAAGCCCGCGGCCGGATCGACGGCCCGTTTCCGCATGACTCTACACCGGGCCGGGGATTCGGTACCATCCAGAAAAGAGGATCGAGTATCATGATCACGATGCGCGGAAGGAGATTCGTCGAGGCGGCTCTTCTCTTTCTTTTCGCGCTCGCCGTCCGTCTCGCGCACGGGCTGGCGATTCGCGGCGAGCCGGTCTTCGACATTCCGCTCGTCGACGAGGCGCTCTACTGGCGCGACGCGCTCAACCTCGCTTCCGGCGCCGCGTGGGACCCGGTCCTCTATCGTCCCCCGCTCCTCGCCGCTCTTCTCGCGGCATGCGTTCGGGTCTTAGGCGAGAGCGCGCCCGCGGCCCGCATGGCGCTGCTCGTTCTCTCCGCCCTCGCCGCTCCGCTCACGATGCTCCTCGCGGACCGGATCGTCGGCCGGGGCCGCGCGCGGCTCGCGGGCGTCCTCGTCGCCCTTTACGCGCCGGCCGTTTTCTACGCGGGCGAGCTTCTCCCGGCGTCGACGGTTCTTCTTCTCAACACGTGCGCCCTGCTTCTCATCCTCGTTGCGGAGGAGAAGCGCCGCCGCTCTCTCTTCGCGGCCGCCGGCGTTCTCATCGGGCTCTCCGCTCTCGGGTGGCCTGCGGTTCTCGTTCTTCTACCGGCGCTTCTCGTCCACTACCGGCGAGATCTCCGCGCGTTCGGGCTCGTCGCCGCGGGAGCGGCTCTCGCGGTCTCCCCGGCGTTCTTTCACAACCTTCGCGGGGGGGACCTCGTGCTCATCTCCTCGAACGGCGGGGTCAACTTCTACGTGGGGAATCATGCCGGCGCGGACGGCTGGTCCGCGCGCGCCCCGGATCTTCCGAACGAGCCGATCGAGGCGAGACGAGTGGCCGTGGAGATCGCCGAGAGGGCGGAAGGAAGGCCGCTCCGGCCCAGCGAGGTCTCGGGCTATTGGTTCGGGCGCGGTCTTGAGTGGATGATCTCAAGCCCGGGAAGCGCCTCGATGCTTTTGATCCGAAAGGGTTATGTCCTAATCAACGACCGGGACATCTCGGACAACATCGACTTCGCCGCGGTCGAGGAGGAGAGCCTTCCCCTCCGGCTCACGCCGATCCGCTTCGGGCTCCTCTTCGCGCTCGCGATCCCCGGTTTCGTTGCTCTCCGAAGGACGCGGGGCGGACGGCTCCTTCTCCTCTACGGGCTCATCCTCGGCCTCGCGATCGCCGCGTTCTTCGTCGTCGGGCGCTTCCGGCTTCCGCTTCTTCCGCTTCTTGCGATCGGCGCGTCGGCCGGTCTCGCGTCGCTCGCGGAAGGCCTCCGAAAGCGTCCGGCGCGCGCGGCGGGGTCTCTTCTTTTCGTCGTCGCCGCGCTCCTCGTCTCGCGGAGCGCGCTCTTCGGCATCGACGAGGACCGGACATGGCACTACCACTATCTTCGGGGCTACGCGTTCCTCGAGAAGGGGAGGACGGAAGAGGCGACCCGTGCCTTCGAGGAGATGATCCGCCGGAACGACGGCGTTCCTCTCGCGAAGAACGCGCTCGGCTATCTCTATGCTCTCCAGGGGATCCATCTCGACCGCGCGGAGAGGCTGATCCGGGACGCGATCGTGTTGGATCCCGGGCGGAAGCGATTCTTCCTCGACAGCCTCGGGCTCGTCCTTCTCCGGCAAGGAAGGCTCGCGGAGGCGTCCCGCGCGTTCGAGGAGGCGATCCCCCTGTACGCGTGGGATGAGACCCTGTCGAAGGCCGAGGCTCTCGGTCATCTCGCCGATGTGCGCGAGGCGGAGGGGAGGGGGGCCGAGGCGGACTCGCTCCGCGCCGAGGCGGGACGTCTCAGACCCCGATGAGACAGGGGGTTTTCCGTTGACAGGGGGCAAGGCCGGGTGTACGTTTCCTCTTGGCTCGCGCCTCTTTTTTTTCGCGCTTCGATCCGGGCCGTTAGCTCAATTGGTAGAGCAACTGACTCTTAATCAGTAGGTTGATGGTTCGATTCCATCACGGCCCACTTCCCGATCGCCCGTGAACCGATCCCGATCGCAGAAGAGGCGGTCCTACGACCCTCGTCCAAAGGGCGCTTCCCCTCCGGCGCGCGCTCCATCGCGCCGGCGCCAGATCTCGTACATCCCCACCGTGCGCTCGGGGACGTATCGGGCGCGCACCGTTCGATCCAGGAGATCGACGCCGCTGGAGAGGCGGCTCGCGTTCGGCTCCCCAGGGTTTCCCCATTGAAGGAGAACGATCCGCTCGAGATCCCGGTCGATCAGCTCGCGGACGATCTCCTCTTGCACTCGGTTCGTCGTCGCGACCCCCGGATGAAGCTCGTGGTATCGGGTCGCGACCGGGCGTCCGGCAAGGAAGTAGATGCTGGCGTCGATGGCGAACACGCGGTCGTGGCGCGGAAGGAGGACGAGGAGCGGTCCGCGCGTCGGGTCGAGGCGGTCGAGGGTCCGAACAAGCGCCTCTTGTCCGGCGAGCGTGGGGACGCAACCCGCGCGGGAAAGCTCGGAAAAGCACCCGAGCGGGGAGCGCTCGCGGACCTCACGGACGAGGAGCGCGCCGGGGAGAAGGAGGTAAGGGATCGCGGACACGCCGACGAGCGCAGCGCCGAGCACGGCCGCCCACGGCCGCCTCCAGGGAAGCCGCCGGAGGAGGCCGGCGAGGAGAAGGACCGCCACGAGCGATACCGGGAGAACATGGATCGCGTCGTAACGGCTCTCCGCCTGCAGGAGGAGACCGAGCCCGAAAACCGCGAGGGCCGCGCAGGCGCGATCTTCGGACGCGAGGGGCGTTCGGTCGCGAAGCGACCTCGCGATGCTTCGCGCGACGAGGATCGCGGAGAGCCCGATGGCCGCGATCGGAAGGTAGAAGCGAAGGGACGCGGCCGGCATCCGCGGGGATCGAGCGTCGAAGACGGCCGCGATCGAATCGAAGGATTCCACGAGAGGGGGGAGGGGGAGGTGCCGCACTTCGCGAAAGGTCGTGAGGGGGAAGAGGAGCAAGTTCTCCGCGAGTCGATCGAAACCGGCCTTCGACCCGAGCCATGCGTAGAGGGGAACCGTCGCGAGAAGAGCCGCCCCGACGGCCTTTCCCGCCTCGGCGAGAAACCCCGGCCCTCGCCCTCCGAAACGCGCGCCCTCCCCTCCCCCTCCGAGTCGGCGGAGCGCCAAGGTCGCGAGGAGCGCGCAGCCGGCATACGCGCCGATGTCGATTCGGAAGAGCGCGGCGATCCCCGCGAGGAAGCCGGCGCCGATCGGCCAGCGCGCGGAGCCTCCCCCGGCGCCTCTTGAGCCGACCTCGATCGCGGCGAAGCCGAAGAGGAGCGCGGGAAAGACCGGGTATCCATAGTTGAATGCCGAAGCAAGGAGGAGCGCGGCCGTTCCGTAGGGGAGAAGAGCGAGATCCCGGGATCGGAGCATGCGGGCGGCGAGAAGGTAAAGGAGGAGCGCGAGAAGACCGCGGAGGATCGTGTCGTACACGCGGGCGGCCAGGACCGTCTCGCCGGCCGCTCGGAAGACCGCAGCGATCGCATACGCCTGGCCGGGCGGGTAGATCGTCCAGAAGTCGCGGAAGGGAACCTCTCCGTGAAGGACGCGCATGCCCCCGACGAGGGCGAGCCCCTCGTCGTAAGGGTTGAGCGGAGACTTGGCCGGTAGGGCGATCCACAAGAGCCCGGCGGCGAGCGCGGCGGCGCGGAGCCTTCTCATCGCGCCGGACGGACGACGACGAGCACCTCGTCCGGCGCGGGAGGGGTCGGCGGCGGATCGGGGTACGCGGCGCGGATTCTTCTTTCGGGGAACACGAGCTCGGCCCACGCCTGGACCGAGTAGTCGGTAAGAGGGGCGACGTACGCGATCGGGGAACCCGGACGGATCGGGAAGAGGAAGGGAAGGTCCGCCGCCTCGATGATGCTCCCCTCCGGTGCGTTCCGGATCTTCTTTTCGAGCGCCGCGAGGAAGCGGAGCGTCTTCGCGTTCGCCTCGCTCCACTCGGGGCGGCGTTCGAAGGGGGGCGCGTTCCGAATCTGCGCCGCGAGAAGCGAAAGGAGGAGGACGCCTGCCGCCACGGCGGGAATCTTGACTGCCGCCCGTCCCATCCCCCGAACCCCGCGTACCGCTTCATCTATAAACCATCCGAAGAGAAGCGCGAAGGGAGCGGCGGTGTGAAGGACGTACCAAGGGAAGAGGGCCTGCGAGAAGCCGTGAACCCCCCATCCGAGAAGGAGCCAGACCCAAGCGAGAATCGCGGCGGCCCGCGCGCGGGGTCGGCGGAGGAGAACGAGCGAGAGGACGACGAAGAGGAGAAGAAGCGAAACGCGCGCGACAGGCGTCGGGAGCACGCGTTCGAACAGCGGGTACGGATAGTAAGTCATCCGTTGGAAGGCGGGGAGGATGCTTGCGGCGTGGGCGAGGAAGTCCCCGGGCGCGAGGGGACCGCGCCCCCCCGCCCCTCCGAGAACCGCGTGTCTTGCCAAGAGGAAGAGGAGAAGCGCGCCGAACGACGGAAGCGCGGCGCCCGCGGCCTTCCGAATCCGTGCGAGGTTGCTCTCTCCGGGCGAGAGAAGCCGCGCCGCGAGGAGCAAGAAGGGGGCGATCGCTCCGCTCTCCTTCGACCCGGCCGCGAGAAGACTGAAGATCGCCGGGAGCCAAATCCCCTTTCGCCCGCCGAGCTCCGAGGAGAGAAGGACGAGAAGAACGAAGAGAAGCACGAGCGTGTCGGCGCGGCGCGCGAGCACCGGCAGGATGTTCAGGTGAACCGGATGGGAGAGGAAGAAGAGGCCCGCGAAGACGCCGGCGAGGGAAAGTCGCCGCGCGCAGGGCCCGCTCGCGAGACGCGCGAGGAGAAACGCGCACACGGCGGCGAGCAGGAGGTCGGTCAGATGATAACCGCGCGCCGTGAGGCCGTGAAGTGCATGGTCGAGAGCGACGGAGAGGTTGAGCACGGGGCGGTAGAAGTGGCCTCCGGTGAAGCGCCCGTCCAGCATCTCCTCCGTGAAGGTCCCTCCGAAATCGGAGAAGTCCCGCACGCGCGAGGCGAGGACGAGCGGATACGTGTCGTGCCCCAGGAAGGAGAGAGGGAGGAACTCCCGGTAGAAGAAGAGGGCCAGCGCGGCGCTCGCGAGGAGGGGCGCCGAGCAGAGAAGGAGAAAGCCCGCCCGGCCGCCCGCGAGGCGGTCCGCGCCGGTTCGATCGCGGATTCCGGGCTGCCGGTCCATCGTGATTGCGCGCTCCCGTCGCGCGGCGAGCGTAGCACGACAATCTTCTCCCTCCAACCTCCGCGTTCGCCTCCTCCCGCTTCGGAGGTTCGGCCCGCGCGGTGAGAAGACCTTGGGCAGGAGAGGAGCCGGAGACTACAATGGAGCAGTAGTCGAGCAGGCGGGCGCCGACGGTTCGGGGCGGGGCCCGTCATGCGGAGGCTCGTCCGGTGATCCGCAGGGAGCTTGCACGAAACTCGGCGCTCTCCTTCCTGGCCCTCCTCGCCGGTCTCGCCGCGGTCTGGGCGGTTCTTCGGCTCGCCGCGTGGGGAATGGGAATTCGCGACCGCGATCTTCGATATCCGAACCAGATCGACATGTGGCGGCCGGACTCGATCGCCGGCTACGCGAACAAGCGCGACTTCCGCTCGCTGAGCTTCGGAACCGTGAGGATCGTCACGAACGAGCACGGCTTTCGCGGCGCGCGCCCGACTCCGCTCGAGGGAGGGGGGAAGCTCCGCATCTTCGGCGTGGGCGATTCGGTCATGTGGGGGACCGGTCTCGAGGAGGAGGACACGTTCCTCGGCGTGCTGGAGAGACTTCTTGCGGAGAGCGGGACCGAGGCCGAGGTGGTGAACGCGGGGGTCGGCGGCTTCTCGACCGTCCAGGAGTATCTCTTCTTCGAAAGCGTGGTTCTTCCCTTCCGCCCGGACATCGTGCTTCTGGGGCTCTGCTTCAACGACCTTCTTCCGACGGAAGACCCTCACGGAACGGTGCGCGCGGTCTACACCCGCTACCTGAATGCGTTGCTCGAGCGTCCGGACAACGGGCTCTCCGCGGTCGAGAAGCAGGTGGCTTCCCGTTTTCTCGAGACGCTCGCGACGGCCGACCACGTCTGGTCCGCCGTCCGACCCTTCGCGCTCTCTCCACTCGAGCACGCGGCTCTCTCGAAGGCTCTGATCGAGTATCCTCTCTCTGCGATGGGCTCTCGCTGCCGCGCCGAGGGAATTCGGCTGATCGGTCTCGTCTTTCCGACGAAGGAGCGCATGCCGATGTTCGAGAGGTACAACGAGATCTTCCGCCGCGCGCTCGAGCGTGAGGGGATCGAGTTCCTCGATTTCTCTTCCGTGCTGCGGGGGGAGGGGGACGAGCCGAAGACCCTCGATGGGCAAGAGGGGGTCTACGAACGGTTCGTTCGCGAGAAGCTCCGCCGGACCCCCTTTCGGGATCTGGACAACATCCTTTGGGTGAGGCGCTTCTCCCGACTGAACGAGACCGAGCTCTTCCTCGATTCGGCGCACCCGAGCAAGAAGGGGAGCCGTCTCGTCGCGGAGAGGATCCACGCGGTTCTCTCGGCGGACGGCGGCTCTGCCGCGCGCACCCTCTTCGGCGGGTCCGCGGGCGAGACCCGGGGCGTGGACGCGCAACCGCCCGGCCTGGCGTCGATGCGGGCGGATCGGAGGAGCACGCGCGGGACTTCGAGTCGAACCGCGAGTCGGTGACGGACTTCGAGACGTCCCCCGTCCGTGCCGCGGGATTCCGGGGCAAAGACACGTATCTTAGGGCAAGTCCGTATGAGAAGAGAAAAGAAGGCGGACGGCTCCCGGAAAGGGCGCGCATCGAAACCGAGGCCGGGGAGCCGGCGCGAGGCGATCCTCATCGTCCTCGTCGTGTGCGCCGTCTATTTTCCTTGCGTCTTCAACGGCTTCATCTGGGACGACGAGGGGAACATCTACGAGAACCCGACCCTCACGAGGCCGGATGGGCTGTCCCAAATTTGGGGTTCCTTCCGTCTCTACCAGTACTATCCCCTCACGTTCACTTCCTTCTACCTGGAGCACAAGCTCTGGGGAATGAACCCCATGGGGTATCACATCACCAACATCCTTCTCCACGCGCTGAACTCGGTTCTCGTCTTCTCTCTTCTCCAGAGGCTCGGAATGCGGCGGCCTCTCTCGTTCTTCACCGCGATGTGGTTCGCCGTGCACCCGATTCAAGCCGAGTCGGTGGCCTGGGCGACCGAAAGAAAGAACCTCTTGTCCGGTTTCTTCTATTTCTCTTCTTTTCTTTTCTACTTGAAGTACCTGGATGCGAGAAAGGCGAAGCCTTATGCGCTCGGCTTGCTCGCGTACTTCGGAGCGCTTCTCAGCAAGACCGCGACGCTGACCCTCTCGTTGACCCTGCTTCTCGTGGAAGCCCTGCGCGCCGGGTCGATTCGCGTCCGGTCCCTCGTCCGCGTGGCTCTGTTTCTATTTCTCGGGGCGGGGATGGGCGTGGTGACCGCGGTTCTCGAAACCTATCGGCACGGGGCTCTCCGGGCGGAGTGGAGCCACCCTCTGGCGGAGCGGATGCTCGCGGTTCCCCGAGTGTTCCTGTTCTACGCATCCAAGATCGTCCTTCCGATCCGCATGAGCTTCCTCTACCCTCAGTGGGAGATCGATCCCGCGCGTATCGAGGCGTATGGGCCGGCGGTTCTCCTCGCGGGGCTTCTCGCGCTTCTCTGGAGACTGAGGAAAAGAATCCCGCCCCTCGCCCGGTTCGGTCTCGGACACTATTTCGTGACGCTGCTCCCGGCGTCCGGGCTTGTGAACTTCTACTTCCTTCGCTACTCCTTCGTCCAAAACCACTTTCAGTATCTCGCCGGTCTCGGCATCCTGATCGTGCTTGCCCTCTCGGGAGCGGAGATCGTGAGAAGGAGCGCCGGGCGAGCGCCGCGCGCGAGGCTGGGCTGGGTTCTGGGCGCCGCGGTGGTCGTCGGTTGCTCGCTCCTCACCTTTCGCGAATGCCGGATCTATCGCGATGAGGAGTCCCTCTGGCGCCACACAATCGCAGCGAACCCCGAAGCATGGCTCGCGCACAACAACCTCGGGAGGGCTCTCGTTCGGCGGGGAGAACACGAGGAAGCGATGCGGCACTTCCGGCGGGCTTTGGAGATCCGCCCGAGTTTTCCGGAGGCTCATGTCAATGTCGGTTTGCACGCTCTGAGACAGGGGGATGTGGACCGCGCGATGGACTCCTTCGAAACGGCCCTGGCCGCGAGACCCGCGTTCGCTGTCGCCCATCGCAATCTGGCGGAAGCCTACGCGATGAAAGAAATGCACGACGAAGCGATCGAACAGTGCAGGAAAGCGTTGGCCCTCGAACCGGATCACGCGGAGACGCACGTTGTCCTCGGATCGGCCTACCGGGGGAAAGGGATGCTGGACGAAGCGGAGAGGTCGCTCCGGCGGGCCCTCGGCATCAAGCCCAATCAAGCCGTCGCCTACTACAACCTCGGGTTCGTCGAGAGGGATCGGGGCCGATGGATCGAGGCGGCGTCTCTGTTCGAGCGCGCGGCCGCGATCGACCCGAGCTTCGTGGATGCGCTCAACGAGCTCGGGAACACCTATCTCAGCGCAAACGATCCGGCGCGAGCCACCGCCGCCTACCAGAGGTCACTCGCCGTCCATCCGAACCAGGTAGGGACGCACTACAACCTCGGTTTGGCCTATCAGAGCGCGGGGAAGATCGACGAGGCCATTTCTCATTACAACAAGGCTCTCGAGATCCAGCCGGACTTTTCCTGGGCGCATTTCAACCTTGCCCTGGCGTACGTCGCCAAGGGGGAGCATCGGCAGGCGATCGTCCATTGCGACCAGGCGGTTCGACTGGGACATCCGGTGGACCCGGCGTTCTTGCGATTGCTGGAGCCCCACCGGGAGTCCCGCTCGAACTGACGGGATGCGAGAGGGAGGTGAATGGTGGAGGCGGCGGGAATCGAAGCCTCGGACCGGCGAATGAGCGCGCTCCACAGAACCACGACGAGACCGATGCAGAAGCCGCACAACTTCGCACAGAAACAGACGGTTGTGCGGACCACGGCGAGAGCCCGTGCGACAGAACCACGACGGCTCGATACACGATTCAGACCCAAATGAACACGAAAAGTGTGCCACATGCGTGCCACGGATTCCGGGCGAAGCTGACCTCCCCGCAGCGGTCGTCGCGGGCCTCCGCAACTGGAAGAACCTGCCCGCGCACATTCGCGCCGCGGTCGAGGCCCTCCTCGGTGGGGCGGGCCAATGAGGGAGCGCGAGGGCGAGAAGCTGGGGTCGGTGCGCGTCCTTCCGCGCCGTCGCGTTCGCGCTTCGGTCGCGCTTCGGGAACGAGGCGGAGGAGGACGGGCCAGCCCCTGAAAAGCCAGCCGAGCCGGACACGCGAGTAAGGGACCTCATCCACGTTCTCAGCAGGCACCGTGTGAGGGAACTGCCCTCAAGGAGTGTGCGCTCATGCATTGACGCTACCCGTGCTGGAACCCGTAAGGCATGGCTGCTATGCGAGTTTCGACCCAAGATTTGCCTTGATCCCGCCTCCCGGCCCACCTATTGTGATCTCATCACCCGAGGCTTGAAGCAGCCCGACCCCGGGGTCGCTGGTCAGGCAAACTTGCACCGTGTCCTTCGCCGTCGTCGCCGCGGTCGCGGAGGGGAGATATGGATCCATCAGCTGAGCGGCAAGAGATCGTGACGGCCGCGGTCGACCTCTCCTTCGTCATCCCGGTCTACAACGGCAGCGGGTCGATCGGCGCCGTCGTCGATCAGATCCACGAGCATTTCTCGCACCTCGATTTCGAGGTGATCCTGGTCAACGATGGATCGACCGACAACAGTGAGCAGGTCTGCAGAGCCCTGGTGGAACAGCATCCCGAGAAGGTTCGCCTCGTGCATTTGGCACGCAACTTCGGCGAGCACAACGCGGTTCTCGCCGGCATGAACCACGCAAGCGGCCGCTACGTCGCCACCCTCGACGACGATGGCCAGAACCCCCCTCGCGAAGTCCTCCCCATGTACGACGTGATTCGGGCCGGAGACTACGACGTAGTCTTCGGCCGGTACCGGGTGAAGCGCCACAGCGGCTTTCGCAACCTGGGGAGCTGGATCAACGATCGGGTCGCCAATGTGGTTCTCAAGAAGCCGCGCGATCTCTATCTTTCCAGCTTCAAGGTGATGAATCGCTTCATGGTCGACGAGATCACGAGATAAACAGGTCCCTTCCCGCACATCGACGGACTGATTCTGCGCGCGACGCGGAACCTTGGCCAGGTCGAAGTGAACCACGTCTCTGCGAGCGGGCCCCGCGCGAACTACACGCTCTCCAAGCTCTTTCTGCTCTGGCTGAACATCTTCCTGAGTTTCTCCATCGCTCCCCTGCGTCTCGCCGCAGTGGCGGGTCTATTGATCTCGCTCTCGAGCGCCCTCCTGATCGTAGGGGTCATCCTCGACAAGCTCTATCTCAATCCGGATGTGGCCATCGGAATCCCGACGGTGCTGCTCTTCATCGTCTTTTTTGCCGGAGTTCAGCTGGTGATCCTCGGGGTGATCGGCGAGTATCTGGGGAGACTGTTCCTCGATCACTCGAAGAGCCCGCAGTTCACCGTACGTTACGTCCTAGGAAAGAAGAGGAAGCCGTGAGCGAGTTCTACCGCGGGAAACGGGTTCTCATCACCGGAGGCCTCGGCTTCATCGGAAGCAATCTCGCCGTGCGGCTGACCGAGCATGGGGCGCGGGTGCTTCTCGTCGACTCGATGATTCCCGCCTATGGCGCTACGCTTCGAAACATCGAGCCAATCAAGACCCGGGTGCGCGTCAACTTTTCCGACGTTAGGGATCAGTACAGCCTGAGCTACCTGGTGCGGGGGCAGGAGCTGGTCTTTAGCCTGGCCGGGCAGGTCAGTCATCACGAGAGCATGAGTGACCCGATGACGGACCTCGATATCAACTGCCGGAGCCAATTGTCGCTGCTCGAGTGTTGCCGACGCAGTAATCCCGCGGTGAGAATCGTCTTTGCGAGCACGCGGCAAATCTATGGGCGGCCCCGATACCTGCCTGTCGACGAGCGGCATCCGCTGGCTCCCGTGGACGTCAACGGAATCAACAAGCTCGCTGCGGAGATGTACAACAGTCTCTATCACTCGGTCTACGGAATCGAGACGGTGAGTCTGCGTCTGACCAATACTTACGGACCGCGTATGGATCTCTGCAATCACAACAAAGGCTTCGCAGGGGTCTTTCTTCGAAAGGCCCTGCGAGGCGAGAAGATCCAGGTGTACGGAACCGGCCGGCAACGTCGGGACTTCAACCACGTCGACGATGTCGTCGATGCTCTGCTGCTCGCGGGGGAGCGCGATGCGACGCAGGGCCAGGTGTTCAACCTCGGGCACCCCGAACCTGCGAGTCTCCTCGAGTTCCTAGCCACGCTGCGGAAGTTTGCGGATTTCGAGTACGAGTTGGTCCCGTTTCCCGCCGAAGCCGCGGCGATCGACATCGGCGACTATTTCGGCGACTTTCGGAAGTTCCACGAGGCGGCCGGGTGGACGCCGAGGATCGGACTCGAAGCGGGTCTCGAGAACACGATCGGTTACTTCCGTGAGTTCGGCATCGCTGGCGAGGCGGAAGGATGATCCCCTTCTTCGACGTCCGACTCTCCTCTCTCGGGTTCAAGGACGAGATCGACGAGGCGATCAGGCGCGTGTTGGCTTCCGGGCAGCTGATCCTAGGGCCGGAGGTCCGCGCTTTCGAAGAGGAGTTCGCCAGCTACGTGGGGGTGGGGGGGGCTGTGGGAGTGGGGTCCGGCACCGACGCCTTGATTCTGGCCCTGCGGGCGCTCGGCGTCGGACCCGGCGACGAAGTCATCACCGTAGCCAATGCCGGCGTACCGACGGTGGCCGCGATTCGCGCCGTGGGCGCCACCCCGAGGTTCGTTGACGTGCGGCCCGACGGTCTGCTGATCGACGAAGAGCAGCTCGAGCAGGCCATTTGCCCGCGCACCCGCTGCCTGCTCCCTATCCACCTCTACGGCCGGGCGGTCGCGATGGAGCCGATTCTGAGACTTGCTTCACGGCACGGCCTGCGCATCATCGAGGACTGCGCGCAAGCACACGGCGCCAGGTGTCAGGGGCGGCACGTCGGGACCTTCGGTGACCTTGGCTGCTTCTCCTTCTACCCCACCAAGAACCTCGGAGCCTTCGGGGATGGGGGCATGGTCGTGAGTAACGACCCGTGCCTCGTGGAACAGGTGCGCATGCAGCGCATGTATGGCTTCAAGGAAGACCGTTACTCCTACTGCGAGGGGATAAACAGTCGGCTGGATGAGTTGCAGGCGGCGATCCTTCGTGTGAAGCTGCGACACCTGCCTGCGTGTGTGGAGGCGCGTCGCACGATCGCGCGGCGCTACCTGGTTGGACTCGAGGGGTGCATCGACTCGCTTCCGATCGCGCCCTCCGTCGAGGCGCATGCGTACCATCTCTTTGTCGTCCAGGTGTCGGACCGCCAGCGCTTCGTCGATGCCCTGCGGGGAGAGGGTATCGGTCATGGGGTCCACTACCCGGTCCCGGTCCACCTAATGGACGCCTATCGCTTCCTGGGCTACGAAGAGGGCGAGCTACCCGTCACGGAACGGTCCGCGAAGGCCGTCTTGTCCCTGCCCATGTATCCGGGTCTCGAGGCCGGTGCGGTCGATCGCGTCATCGAGACACTGCGCCGGGTGCGCTGAGATCCCGGCGCTCCAGGCGGAGCCAGATGCGTCCCGGTGAACACGAGGTCATGGCGCGGGTCGAGGCAGACCACTGGTGGTACCTCGGGCTGCGGGACGCTGTGGCTAGGTCGCTGGGAACCACCCGTCTCGCCGTGCCGCCGCACCCCAAGGTCCTCGATGCCGGCTGCGGCACGGGGGAGAACCTGAAGTTCCTGAACGGTCTCCTCCGGCCTTCCTACCTGGGTGGATTCGACAGCGACGAAGAAGCGCTCGTGATGGCCAGGAAGAAGATCGAGGGGGTCGACGTCTATCAAAGCGACATCTGTGACCCGGTGATCCACGTCGACGATCTGGATCTGCTGGTTAGTCTGGATGTGATCTACATCCCGGGTGCGGAGCGTTCTCTGAACGGGCTGAGACGTCTGGTCGCCAGCCTTCGACGGGGCGGTCTCTTCGTGCTCAACCTCCCTGCTCACCCCTGGCTGTATAGCGAACACGACGTTGCGGTGCACACCAGCCAACGCTTCACGAGCCGCGAGGTCGCTTCCCTGCTCGATGCCCTGGGGCTGTCGGCGGAGCTCCTGACCCACCGCCTCTTCTTCCTCTTCCCGGCCGTCGTGCTGAGCAGGCTGCCCGGCATCTGGAGAGCCCGTCGCGGAGGCGACCTGTGGGCGGCTCGGTCGGATCTCCACACCATGCCGGGGAGGCGACTCAATCGACTCTTGTTCGGGATCCTCCGCGCCGAGAACGAACTCATCGCACGGGGAGCCCGCTTTCCATGGGGCAGCTCATTGTTCGCGATCGGCAGGAAGGTTTGAAGAGGCGCATCGCTCGCTGTCGCTCAGGTAGACCCCATCTGGGCCGGATGCGGACGTCTCGGACGTACCGAGCCGGCTCCCCGCGGGCAGATTCAGCGTGAGAACTGACTCCGCGACAAAATCAACTCACAATGCCTGGGAGCCTGGAATCCGCGGACAAGATCCGGCCCTTGATCCTGGTCATGATCGGAGCGAGCGCGCGGCAGGAGAAATGGATTCGGCCGGCGGGGCGAGGGAGGGGCCGATTTCGCCTCTATGCGGGAACGCGGTTCCGGCGATCGGCTCGAACGAGCGAGTAGCACCAAGCCATGAGACCGAGAAGAGCGGCGCCCATGATGCGGAGCCCCCACAGATAGCTCTCCGGATCGTAGCGGAAGCGAACCTCACTGGAGCCGGAGGGGAGTACCACACCTCTCAGCATGTGGTTGACTCGGAGGACCGGGACCGTCTTCCCGTCGAGCTCGGCCTTCCATCCGGAGTGCCACGTGTCCGAGAGCACGAGGAGGCCCGGAGTCACCATTTGGCATGCGATGCGTATCTCGCGCGGAATCTCATCAACAATCACTGCGGATCCAAGACAGCTGTCCGGCAGGTTGATCGGAATCTCGGCATAGGCAACGCGGCGAGGATCGAAGTCATCTCTCGCCATGAGCTGGAGGCAGTTGGCTTCGTCCGACACGGTTTCTACCCTTTCCGGCACGTACGCCCTCGGCAGAGCGAGGGGGTTCTCCAAGAGCCAGTAGTCGTCTTGCTGTGTTAGGGGAACGACCCCGGTCGGAGGGGCGCCGCGAAAGACGACATAGCGGAGGTTCAGCATGTCGAGAACCGGGTGCAAGCGAATCGAGGTGGGACCTTTCGTGTCCAGGTCCCCGGCCTCGGCCGGCTGCAGGCGAAACGTCGGAACGTACCATCCGACCCGGGCGTGGGAGGGTCCGCGCGTCCTCTTGTTCTTGCCGATATTCAGGACGTCGATATTACGGCGCGGGTCTATTCCGTCGTAACCGCAGACATTCCTTAGATCATAAAGCTCATTCAGGTTGGCCGGGAAGCAGGCATAGCCTACGACGCGCCCCTCCTCTCTCTCGGAGAGCTCTCGGAAGATGGGTAGCTCCGGATAGTAAAGCTCGGGATCGCATTGCGGCGCCCGATTCCACGCGAAGAGGAGAAGCTCACCGACCGTGAGGACGCCGAGGACGATCGGGAGCGGCCTCGTCCTTGCTCCCCGCAGTCGAAGGGCGATCCATCCGACGAGAGCGATTGCCGAGAGAGTGGCGCCGGTAAGGAAGTACCGCCGAAAGCTCTCTCGAACGGCCGCCACATTCTCCATGTTCGAAATACCGAGCGGAGCGGTCCCGGTCGCCACCTGATTCGGCAGCTCCGTATAGAGATACCCGGGGAGGCGCGCGGCGCGGAAGAGGCAATAGGCGACAAGAAGAACGGTGACCGCCGCGGGGACCCAGAACCAGTTCCTCCATCGAAAGGGCCTTGCCTGGAGAATGTGACTTAGGCCGATGACGGCCAGGGAAAGGAGCGCGAAGGCGGTGAGGAAGACGAAGCGGTTGTACGAAGGGAGGTTCAGATAGGGGAGCCGCCCGAGCGGGACGAGGACCGGTAGGTTCAAAGTCCAACCGATGCCGATGACGGCTAGGATCGAGAAGAGGACGTTGGTCGAGCGATGAGATCGGTTGCACCAGGCGAGGGGAGCGAGGAGGAGCGCCGTGAGGAGACCTATGTAGCTCCCGGCAGCGCTCTCGACATGCCATCCGACGATGCGGACGCTGTTTCTGAGGGAGGTTCCGTAGACGTTTGGAAGAACAACCTGCGGCAGGGCCGATATCCCGGCGGGCGGGCGCTCTTCCAGCTCTCCTCTCAGCCGGGAGACGGACCGCGACCCGTCGCGCACGCTTTCTCCAAGCGGCAGAACGTAGGGCGCCGCGAGAGCGAGTCCCAGAATGAACGCTAGAGCGAGCTTGATGAGCCGGGACCATCCGCTTCTGTTAGGGCGACCTCCCAGCACGAAGAGCCCGATCGCGTAGAACGTCCCCGCCAGCAGGACCAACGCGCTGACGTCGGTCTGGCCCGTTACAGAGACCGTACAGGCGAGCAGGGCCGTAGCCGGAAAAGCCCAGTTCTTGCCGTGACGGAGCGCTGACCCCACGAAGTAGAAGAGCCAGCCGAGAAAGGACGCCGCGTAGGCGATTGCGCACCAGTGCCAAAGCAACATGTAAGGTGAGAGTGAATAACAAACCGCGCCCACGCCGCTTGCCCATGACGCCGCCCCTAGTATCCTCCTGAAGAAGAGGAGCGCGCCGGTCCCGGCTACAAGG
>Ga0194111_10000638_pt1 | contig 42639 bp, 40 predicted proteins | sample TA2KigC300mmetaG_FD_146194 | JGI IMG/M metagenome (GOLD analysis project Ga0194111, IMG submission 146194) | Freshwater microbial communities from Lake Tanganyika, Tanzania - TA2015033 Kigoma Deep Cast 300m | ecosystem: Environmental > Aquatic > Freshwater > Lake | place: Tanzania: Lake...
ACCAATCCCTTGCAGACGCCAGCCGGACAGCGATGCTCCCAGATGTGGGCCTCGTACTCGTCACCAAAGTAGCGGATCGTGGTCAACACCGGGTTGGGCGCCGTCTGCCCCAGGCCGCACAGGGAGGAGGCTTTGACCTCCGCCGCCAGTTCTTCCAGGTATTCGATGTCACCCGGCTGGCCCTGCCCGGCGCAGATACGTTCCAGCGTGGACAGCATGGCCTTCGTCCCCACGCGGCAGGGCACGCACTTGCCGCACGACTCTTCCTGCGTGAAACTCATGAAGTAACGAGCCAGGTCCACCATGCAGGTGTCCTCGTCGGTGACGACCAGGCCGCCGGAGCCCATGATGGCCCCCAGGCTGGTCAACGACTCATAGTCAATCGGTACGTCCAGGTGCTCGGCAGGAATGCAGCCACCCGACGGGCCGCCGATCTGTGCCGCTTTGAAGGCCTTCCCACCGGGGATGCCGCCGCCAATCTCGTAGATCAGTTCTCGCAGGCTGATGCCCATTGGCACTTCGACCAGTCCGGTGTTGTTGATCTTGCCCACCATAGAGAAGATCTTAGTGCCTTTGCTGTCCTTCGTGCCGATGTTGGCATACCAGTCGGCTCCCTTCTCGATGATCAATGGCACGTTGGCCCAACTCTTGACGTTGTTGATATTGGTAGGCTTGCCCCACAACCCGCTCTGAGCGGGGAAAGGCGGGCGTGGACGCGGCTCGCCGACTCGGCCCTCGATGGAGGCCATCAGCGCCGTCTCCTCGCCGCAGACGAAGGCCCCGGCCCCCATCCGAATTTCGATGTCAAAGTCAAAGCCCGATCCCAGGATATTCTCACCCAGCAGGCCATATTCGTGCATCTGCTCCAGGGCAATTCTCAGGTGTTTGACCGCCAGCGGGTACTCAGCTCGGATGTAAATGAAGCCACGCGCTGCACCGATAGCGTAAGCGCCGATGATCATTCCCTCCAACACCCGGTGAGGGTTACCCTCTACGATGCTGCGGTCCATATAAGCGCCGGGGTCACCCTCATCGGCGTTACAGACGACGTACTTGACGTCGCCGGGAGCGGCGTGGCAGAATTTCCACTTGAGTCCGGTGGGAAATCCTGCCCCACCCCGCCCCCGTAACCCGGCTTTGCTGACTTCTTCAATTACCTCCTCGGCCGACATCCCGCCCAACACCTTGGCCAGTGCTCCATAGCCGCCAATCGCGATATAGTCCTCAATGCTGGTGGGATCAATCAGGCCGTTGAGGTTCAGCAGGTGGCGGGTCTGTCTGGCGTAAAAGGGAACCTCGTGCTCGTGTACGATCTTCTCGCCTGTGATGGGGTCGGTGTAGAGCAAACGTTCGATGACCTCACCCCGCGCCACAGTCTTACGGATGATGTCGGGCACGTCCTCTAGCTTGACGGACTTGTAGAAGATGCCCTGCGGTTGTATGACCACTACCGGCCCCTGCTCGCAGAAGCCGTGACAGCCGGTCATCCGCACATCTGCCTCGATGCCATTCTTGGAAATCTCGGCTTGCAGGACGTCAATCACTTTCTCGCTGCCGTAGACACGACAGCCGGTGCCCCCGCAGATCGTGACACAGGTACGTTTGGAGTCACGGCTGGCGACGATGGCTTTCCGTCTTGCCTCCAGGTCAGATGGGGTGTTCACCCGTTTGCCTGACGCCTTTGTCATTGCTTATGCCTCCGCCATGTCCGCCTGCTCGATTCGCGCCAGCAACTCGGCTACTTTCCTGACATGCATCTGGCCCAGGTACTCCCCGTCAACGACGACAATCGGACCGAGGGCGCACGCACCCAGGCAGTGAACGGTGTCCAGTGAGTAGTTCCAGTCGGACGTGGTCTCACCGGGCTTAGTGCCCAGACTCTCCTCCAACCAGGTGAGCACCCGCTGGGCGCCGCGCACGTGGCAGGCTGTGCCCACGCAGACGCATATCTCGTGCCGTCCGCGCCGCTCCAGGCTGAACGCATTGTAGAAGGTGGCGACGCTGTAGACCTGACTCAGAGGCACCCCCATCCTTTCGCTGACCAGGATCATCGCCTGCCGGGGCAGGTAGCGATATCGGGCCTGGATCTCTTCCAGTACGGATATGAGAGAATCACCTGTCCCATTCTTTTCTATCGTCTGTGCCAGTTCGATCGGTTCGAAATCCATCACCTTACCTCCTGGGGCAAATTGCTGTCTCAGAGGGTGGGCTTGTATTCTAATGAGCTGCAAAAAACCAGGTTTTTTTAACCTCTCTGTACCTAAAAAACGCGCAACTGCAGGAACTCTCGATAATCAGGAAGCGCTGTGAAGCGAAAAACCTGGTTTCTCTACTGTGCAGTATAACACAAAAGCCACTGGATTCTCATAAAAAGGGGGAGGGAAAAAATGAAAACTCCATGAAAAAAGACGGGCGGGTTTCGCCTTCAGCGAAACCCGCCCATTCTGAGGAGCCGAGGAAATCCAGCAGGGGAAAGTTTAATCGCCACCACCATCGGGGCAGGCCAGCATGTAGCCCACCCCTGGTGAGGTGAGGATATACCGCGGATTCGAGGGATCCGCTTCTAGTTTGCGTCGCAGGTAACGAATGTAGGCTCGCAGATAGTCAATGTCGTCTCGATACTCCTGCCCCCATACGTTGGCCAGCAAGTCTCGATGCAACATGACCCGATTGGCGTTGAGGGCCAATTCACGCAATAGGGTGTATTCAGTGGGGGTAAGCGATACCTGCTCGCCACGCACTTTGACGGTGCGTCGAGCGAAATTGATCTCCAGTTCGCCGCATTGGAAGGAGGTGGTGATCATCTCTTCAGGTCGTTGGGCGCGCCGCAGGACCGCCTGAACCCGGGCCACGAGTTCTTTAGCGCTGAAAGGCTTGGTCAGGTAATCGTCGGCTCCCACGTCGAAGCCGCGCAACATATCAGTCTCCTGGGCCTTAGCGGTGAGCATGATCACCGGAACGTCGGAGAACTCCCGAATGTGTCGGCATACCTCATAACCATCCAGGCCATGGGGAAGCAGGATGTCTAGCAACACCAGGACGGGCTGCTCCAAGGCCACCATCTCAATGGCAGACTTTCCGCTGGCAGCGGCGATCATCTGGTAGCCCACTGACTTCAGCACCTCACTGACCAGCCGCACTACCCGTGGCTCGTCGTCCACGACCAGGATCTTCTCACTCATTCTGCCCCTCCTTCGGATGGTCTCTGGTTCAGACCCCTCAGAGGAAGCGTGAAGTAAAACGTGCTGCCCTGTCCTACCTTGCTCTCGGCCCAGATGCGACCACCGTGGGCCTCCACGATGGTGCGGGCGATGGGCAGCCCCAATCCTGACCCAACGACGTGGCGACCCAGGCCTGACCTCACCCGGAAGAACCTCTCAAATAGCCGGTTCAGGTGCTCAGGGGCGATGCCCACTCCCTGGTCGGCCACACTGATCAGGACATCATCCTCGCGCACCTCGCCCCGCACCACTACCAGCCCCTCTTGCGGTGAGTATTTCACGGCATTGTCCAGCAGGTTGCGGAACACTTGCTCAATGCGGTTAGGATCAGCATCCACGATAGGGAAATCCCTGGAGAAATCAATCAGGAAGCGGTACTTCTGGTTACGGTTCGCTATGTCGTCAACCACCCCCTTGGCCAGGCGTGGCAGCCTCACCGGCTGGGGCTCGAGTCTCAGGAGGCCAGCGTCAATGATGGACGACTCCAGCAGGTCGCGGATGAGCTCTTGCAGGACATCACACTCCTCATCTATGATCTGCAGGAACTCCCGATGGGTCTCAGGATCGAAGGTGACTTCTTCCATCAATAGAGCTGTGGAGTAGCCTTTGATCGAAGTCAGCGGGGTGCGCATCTCGTGGGCCAGGGTGGAGATCAACTCTGCCTTGAGGCGATTGGCCTCGGTGAGAGTCTTGGCAGCTTCCAGTTCCTCTCTCAAGCGGGCATTTTCGATGGCCACGGTGATAAGGTCAGCCACACGCTGTAAAAAGGCCACGTCGTCATGAGTAAAGCTAGCCGGCTGACGCAGGTTCAAGAGCGCCAGGACCCCTACTTTTGTCTGCCCCTTGATTAGCGGTACACAGATGGCGCTCAATGGATGCTTCAGACCAGTGGTCGCTGCTCTGAAGATATCGCCGTTCGCTGGCGTCATGTTTGCCATTGCCGCAGCAGTAGCCTCTGGAGTAGGGTATAACTCGGCCTGACCGGTTTGAAACACCTTGCCACTCATCGCTTCACCAGGAGCTAGCCGAAGCTGCTTCAAGACGGCGAAATCGTAGCCTTGTGCCCCCTTTGCTACCAGCCGACCGTCGGCAGAGTCGTAAAGCCACAGGCTACCAGCGTCAGCCGCTTCTAGCGTTTCTATGAGACAAGCCAGGAACTTCGGCAGCATGGTCTCCAGACTCTGCTCAGTGGCCAGGATCTTCACTATCTCGAAGACGGTCAACAGCCTCTGATCCTTGTTCGCTGTTTGAGCTTCTGCCCCCCCTTCAACTCCCTCCCAGGTGGGGGGGATGAAAGGGGGGGCGGCCGATGCCAGGTTATTCTTCGAGACCGCAGATTGATCGGACATTGCTAGCAGTGCTCACTTATGGACCAGGAAGCTAATTCACGAGGAGAAGACTATTCCATTTCCCGTTTGGCTTCCCCAATGATCTTCTGCGCGATGTGGCTCGGCACTTCCTCGTAGTGAGAGAACTCCATGGTGTAGATTCCCCGCCCCTGAGTGATGGATCTCAGGTCGGTGGCATAGCGCTGCATTTCGGCCAGGGGTACCTGGGCGGTAATCACAGCCATGCCTCGCTGCTGATCCATGCCCTGCACTCGTCCCCGTTTGCTGTTGAGGTCGCCTAAAACGTCGCCCGTGAACCCCTCGGGGATGGTGATGGTGAAGTTCATGATGGGCTCCAGCAGCACCGGGCCGGCCTCTGGAATGGCTTTCTTGAAGGCCAGGTGCGCAGCGAGCTTGAAGGCAATCTCAGAAGAATCCACCGTGTGGAAGGAGCCATCGTACAGCGCAGCCCGAAAGTCGGCGGTGGGATAGCCGGCCAGGATGCCTTTCTCCATGATCTCCCTGAGGCCCTTCTCCACAGCGGGGATGTATTGATTGGGCACCGCTCCGCCACGGATCTCGTCCACGAACTCGAAGCCTGAGCCTCGGGGCAGAGGCTCGAATCTGATAAACACGTCACCAAATTGGCCTCGTCCACCGGTCTGCTTCTTGTGGCGGCCCTGGGCCGAGGTCGTTTTGGTTATGGTCTCCCGGTAGGGCACCTTGGGCACACTGGTGGTGATGTTCACCCCGAACTTCTGATGGAGACGCCTGGCGGCGATGTCAACGTGGGACTCGCCCATCCCTGAGAGGATGGTTTCATTCGTGGAGGGCTCACGATCCACGTGCAGGGTGGGATCCTCTTCCGCCAGGCGAGCCAGCGTGGTGCTCATCTTATCCAGGTCGGACTTGGTCTTGGGGTGGACGGCCACCGAGAAAACCGGCTTAGGGAAAGTGGGAGGAGTGAGGACGATGGGATGTCCCTTATCGCAGAGGGTATCACCTGTGGAGGTATTCCCCAGCTTGGCCACTGCCCCGATGTCACCACTGCGTACTCTGTCGGTGGGTATTTGATCTTTGCCGCGCAGGATGTAGAGCTGGCCGATCCTTTCCATCTCACCGCTCCTGGAGTTGAAAACCCGCGAATCCGATTCCATCAGGCCCGAGTAGACCCGGAAATAGGTTAGTTTGCCAACGTAGGGGTCAGCCAGGGTCTTAAAGGCCAGGACAGCCAGAGGCCCTAGCTCATTGGGCTCCAGGGTTTCCTCCTCGCCTGTGGCCGGATTGGTGCCCACTATCTCCCCGACCTCGGCAGGGGAGGGAAGGTACTCGATGATGGCCTGCAAGAGCGGCTGAATCCCAATGTTGGCGGTAGCTGAGCCGCAGAGTACAGGCACCACACTACGGTCGGCGATCCTCACCTTGAGGCCGCGCCGGATCTCCTCCTCAGTCAGTTCTTCCCCCTCCAAGTATTTCAGGATTAATTCATCCTCGCTCTCGGCTACGGCCTCGATTAGTTGCAGGCGATAATCGTCTATTTCATCCTGCAGAGAGGCAGGAATCTCCCTCTCCTCGGCCTTCGACCCCTGCTGGGCTTTCATGGCAATCAGATCCACCACGCCCTCAAAATCCGCCTGGCTGCCGACGGGTAACTGGATGGGGATAAAACTGGCCTCGAATTTCTCCCTCAGAGCGTCCAGGCAGCGCTTGAAGTTGGCGTTTTCCCGGTCCATCTTGTTGATGAAAATCAGGCGGGGCAGGTTTTGCTCGTCGGCGTAGCCCCAGACCAGATCTGTGCCCACCTCCACGCCCGCCACGGCGTCGAGAAGAATCAGCGCCCCATTGGCCACCCTGACGGCTCCTTTGACCTCGCCCACGAAGTCCAGATAGCCAGGGGTGTCGAGGGCGTTGATCTTGTGGCCATTCCACTCGCAGGGCACAACCGAGGTGCTGAGCGAGATGTGGCGTCGGATCTCCTCTTCGTCGTAGTCGGAGACTGTCGTCCCTTCATCCACTCTCCCCAGGCGGGTAATAGCCCCGGTGTTAAACAGCATGGCCTCTGCCAGAGAGGTCTTTCCGGCACTGCCGTGAGACAAAAGAGCGATATTCCTGAGTTGCTCAGTTTGGTATTCCTTCATTAGTTCCTCCTTATTTTGTGGAGAAACCAGGTTTTTTCCCCTGTCTGGGCAAGCAGATCGTTCTTTGGATTCCCTAGGACGCGATAAAGTGTCATATCAACCAAAAACCTGGTTTCTTATCCCTATTCGTTCAAGCCGATCATGGCTTCAAAGAAAACGTCAATTCAGAATTCGGTGAACTCTCGCCGCCGCAGCCCCTCCAGATCCAGTGCTCCCGTTCTGGGGTCGAGCCTGATCTCCCACTGCTCCATGGTGCGAGCACCGATGAGCGCGTCCAACTCGTGGCCGTCGGCGTGCCCAATTTCCTCCACAGATACAGCGTCTGTCAGAAATGGCAGTCCCTCGATCTTCCCTTCCAAGATGCAATATTCGCGAATCTCAATCTCCTTCCCCCCCAGACCAACTCGAGCCGGGGGAACCATTGTTCGCTTGGGAACACCCTGCACCAGGGCGGCGCAAACATACGTGTACACCGCCCCTGTATCGAACAGGGCCACCGCCGGCTGATCCTCAATCTCAATGGACTTGATGATTCGTGCCATTCTCTTACCTCCACAGCAATTGGTACAAGCCCCCCTTGGCGAGAGGGTAGACAACCTGCCAGTATATTGTAGAGCATGATTCGCTAGATGTCAAAAACGATTTGTTCCCCCCTTAGCCAACAATTTCTCCACAAACGCCTCTTCTTCCGCTAAGTTGCCGACCTCCCCATCGAGGCGGGCATCGCGGAGGGCGGATAGAATGTGACCGAATAGAGGGGCGGGCTTGAGGCCCATGGCCTTGAGATAGTCGCCGTCTATCTCAGGCTCGACAAAACGCAGCGTCCGATGATACAACTCCAACTTCTCCCTCACTGGCTCCGCATCGGTGGCTATCCACAAGACGAAGATGGCTGGCTCCGAGTAGTGTTTCAGCAAGCGATAGATAGCGCTGGAGCGATGCTTCTCGGCCAGTTCGCTGGTCGAAGATCGCAGCTCGTTGACCTGGCGTAACAATGTGGCCTCCTCACTGGCGATCTTGAGCCGATTGATGAGGCTTTCTAAATCCGAGGCACTCAAGCGATAGGTCAACAGGGCCAGGTACAGGATATGAGTTTGCTGGTTACTGGTTGCTAGTTCCCAGCTTCCAGCTTCCAGGGATGCCCGCAGTCTTCGAAACCTCTCTCTCAACCAGTCGTCGCACTTGAGGCCGGGACGTATCTGAGCCAGCACCCCCAGCTCATCCAGGCGACACAGGGCCTCCTCTGGCTTCTCCTCCTCCAGGATCAGGTAGAGCTCGTGGCGGATGCGTTCTCCTGTCGTGCGATCCAGCAGGTCCAGGGCGTTGCCGATGAGTTCCTCGGTGCGCTCTTCGATGTGGAAACCCAGACGCTGCTCCAGGCGGGCTGCCCTGAGCATCCTGGTTGGATCTTCCACAAAGCTAAGGCTATGCAGCACACGGATTAGCCCCTTCTTCAAGTCTTGCTCACCCCCGTAGAAGTCCAGAAGCTCGCCGTAACGGTCCGGGTCCAGGCAGATGGCCAGGGTGTTGATAGTGAAATCGCGGCGGTGCAAGTCCTGCTTGATGGAGCTGCGCTCCACTTGAGGCAGGGCCGTGGGGTGCTCGTAAAATTCGGTGCGGGCGGTTACAAAGTCCAGGTAGGGAATGGGGAAGGCTCGCTCATCCAGGATTAACTTGGCCGTGCCGAAGCGGGCGTGGCTCGTCACCCGCCCCCCGACCCTCCTCCGCAAACGCCTGGCTAAGGCTATGGCATCTCCCTCCACCACTAAGTCCAGATCCAGCGTAGGTGTCCTCAGGAGGAGGTCGCGCACGAAGCCGCCCACTACGTAGAGGGAATAGCCCATCTGGGCCGCCGTTTGACTGGCTTTCTGGATCAGTTCCAGGAGGGGCGCAGGCAGGGCGTCCTCGATCAATTGGGCGATCTCCGCCCTGCGGGGACGTGGGGGGGGAGCGCTCCAGAGCTTGATCAGGTCGGTGCGGGTGACGATGCCGATGACCTCGCCTCCCTCGACTACAGGCACCTGTCCCAAACCGTGTTCCATCATCACGTCCTGCAGTTTCTGCACCGAGTCATCGGGACAGACGCTGACCTCTCCCTTGTACATGTAAAAGTTGACAGAGGCGTTATCGAAGCCAAGCTGAAGAGCCCTGTCTATCTGGCCCCGGGTCAGGATGCCCACGATCTGCCCCTTCTCTTCAACGGGGAAACCCTCGTGACCGTAGCGGCGCATCATCTCCGCAGCCTCGGCTACCGTCGTGTCGGGCGGGAGAGTGTGAACGCCGTAGGACATGATCTGGCCGACGGTCACTGCTGGCTTGATGTGGGTTTTTAGAAGCTCCAGGAGCTTGGCCTGGACCTGGGCCAAAGGCTGCCCCTGGATTCGGGCGGCGGCGGCCTGGCCGTGCCCTCCACCGTCGAAGTGAGCGGCTATCTCGGCCACGTCAATTGTCTCGCTGGAAGAGCGAGCCACCATTTGGGTGTATTCGTCCAACTCCACCAGGACGAAGAGGGCGGCTGGCTCGAATAGGTCGCGCAGCTTGTGGGCCAGGGGGGAGATTTCCTCGACGTAACCCTTGGCGCTGGCGATGGCGATGACCACCGATTGGCCGTCGAATTCATGGGTCTGGCTATTCTCCAGAAGTTGATCGTAGAGCTGGCGTTGTTCCTCTGAGAGGGGGTGGTGAAGGAACTTGTTGACCACTTCCAGGTTGGCTCCTTGCTCCAGGAGCCAGGCAGCGCAGCGCACATCCCTGGGGGTGGTGCTGGGGTAGGAAAGTGAGCCTGTGTCCTCGTAAATACCGAGAAGTAACAACGTCGCCTCGATGGGTGAGAGAGGCAGGCGATCCTGGCTGATCTGCTCAACCAGTATGGTGGTGGTAGCTCCTGTCTCCCCGCCGGAGTAAGTCGTGCCTGGCGCGAGTTCCTGAGCGAGGGCATGGTGATCAATGATCCGCACCTTGGTTTGTGAGCTCATGCCCTTCAATTGGGTGAGGGCCTGGGTGTCCACCAGGATGACTCGCCCGATAGGGCGGCGTGGCAGATCATCGGCCCGCACGAAGGGTAGCTCGTCCCAGTAGAGGGTCAGGAAATGGCGCAAGTTGCGGTTGGGCCGCCGTGGCAGAACCGGTATAGCTTCCGGATATAGCTTCGACGCTCCCAGTAGTGATGCCAGAGCGTCGAAGTCGGTGTTTTCGTGGGTGAGTATGACTTCCATCGAAACCCCTCGCTCCTGATAAGGCACCCTCATTATAGCAGTAAAAGCCGCGATTGACAAACGGGCGTAAGGGTCATAGGGATTCACGGGTGGGGTCATTGCTGAACCTGCCAAAATCTGGACCAAGTGGACCGCACTGAATGCAACAACTTGCTTTATATGCCGAAATGAGGTATCATAGATACCGAGCGGACAACAAACCTTGGGCAATTGGTGAGAGAAGATGAGAGCGCAAGCAATCGGCGGCAGCCAAACCGATGAGAGAGTCAAGCTGGAAAAAGGGTTCCTTCCTCTGATAGAGGAGCGTCTCAGCATGCGTCAGTTGGTGACTTACGTGCCCAACAAGACAGTGCCCATTCATCGTTGGTTTTCTTACAAAGAGGGGTTCTCGGCTGCGCTGGTGGATGTCTTCTTGCGGGAATTTGGGGGTCAACCGGGGAAATCGCGTGTTTTCGATCCTTTCGTCGGGTGCGGCACAACAGTCATCGCCGCCAAACAAGCTGGATATGGGGCCTGGGGCATTGACATCCTGCCGGTAGCCATTTTTGTGGCTGGGGTGAAATTACGCAGCGCGGAAGATTATGATCTGCTGCGGCTTAAAGCGGGAATAGATCGCTTGTTGGCAAGTCCCTACCACGAACCATCTATCTCAGCTCCTCAGGATGTCCGTATCATTGAACTGGCTTTCTCGGAAGATGTCTTGAACGAAATCCTGTTTTTCAAAGAGGAAGTTTTGAAGGAGGAGGACGAATCTATTCGTGAATTCTTGCTTCTGGGTCTGTTGAGCATTCTGGAAAAGGTGAGTTATACCAGCAAGGACGGACAATTTCTACGCTTGAAACCCGAAAAGAATATCCCCCCTGTACGTGCGACGTTGGCCCGGCAACTGCGTTTGATGTACAGGGATTTGACAACCATAGGATATCAGATGCGCCTTTTCGAGAAGCCCGTCAAGTACATAGTGCCTTCCTCGAGAATCTATGTGCTCCTGGCTGATGCCAGAGACTTTACCTCTACAATTGATGACTATGCCGACGTCATTATAACCTCTCCCCCGTATCTTAACCGCTATGACTACAGCCGCATTTACGGCCTGGAGCTGTCTCTGGCCTTTGTGGAGGATTTCGACAGCCTCAAAGCGATCCGGCACAGCCTTCTACGCTCGCACATCGAATCCCGCCCTGCTCCTACCGATGAAGTGAACCATCCCGCCCTTTTAGAGGTGCTGTCCAACCTGGCCGGAAAGAAGCTCAACAATCCCCGCATTCCCGTCATGATCAAGGGCTACTTTGAGGACATGAACCTGGTGCTTCAGGAGCTATACAAAGTATGTCGGCCGGGAGCCAGGATAGCCTTGGTGGTGGGCAATGTCCGCCTTGAAGGAGAGTTGATCCCGGTGGACTTGCTGTTATCTGAGTTAGCCAGCGACGTAGGTTTCAAGATTGACCAAGTTATAATCACGCGATATAAGGGCAATAGCTCGCAGCAGATGGGCAAATACGGCCGTGTCCCGGTTCGTGAGAGCGTTCTCGTCTGGTCTAGGGGATAGGAAATGAACGATGATCTGCTAAAAGAGGCTCGACGCATAGACTACCGTCTTCGCTCCACCTTTTTCTACCGAAAGCTTCACGAGTTGGGCTTTATGGATTTTGCTCATGAGCTTGATGCTTTGGTGAAGATTGGCGAGAGCTGCAAATGGACGGAGAGAGGCCAATGGGGCATTTCGCAAGGAGCCTGGGAATACGTTGCGGGGTCGCAGTTGTCGCCATTGCGGGTCTTTTGTCATCCTCGCGTGATTATTGAACAACCCCGCCTCATCGCCTACTATCGCAACATCGCCGCCCTTTCGCAGAAAGCGGTACAGACTTTGGCTTTCAACGTGAAGCCCTTTGAGTTGGGGCGAAATCGAGAGGACTTGTCCTACGAAAGGGCATTGCTCCTCTGCCAGTTGTTCAATACCCACGTCAGCACCATCATCGAAAGCACCCTTACTTTCTCCCAGCGGGATTTGGATGCCCTTCTGTTTGCCTCGGCGGGGGCTCAGATCAACGGCTCCTGGCTCAATGCCATCGGCAGCGAGGCGGAGATGGTGGTCAAACGGCTGTTGAGCAGTTTTTTGGTCAAGCGCGGGTTAGTGGTCGGGCTGCTGGACAAGAAGGGGCACAGTTTGACCCTGGACGAGGTGGAGGACCTGATCCGGATTTTGGCTGACATTCGGGCCATGCGTTTGTGCAACGGCACTTCGATGGTATTCGGCGCGGAGCCGGACATCGCTCTGTTAGCGCCTACTGGACAGACGATAGCTGTCATTGAGGTCAAAGGCGGCAAAGATCCAGCCGGAGCGCTGGAACAATATGGCGCGGCCAAGAAGTCTTTCGAGAAGACCCTCGAAGATAACCTGGATGCGATCACCATCTACCTGGCCAGTTGCATTACCGAGGAGGTCGAAAGAAGGCTGGCTGAAGACACGACAGTGCAGCAGGTGTTCAACCTCACAATTCTTCTGGGAGATGAAACTCAGCGAAATGACTTTTTGGCCTATATTGGGAAACTTCTGGAGACGTAATACCGAAAACTGGATCAGAATCGCGCTGTTGCTCATCCTCCTCTTGGCGGCCTTCTTGCGCTTCTACCGCCTCGACGCGCAAAGCCTGTGGGCCGACGAGGGCAATAGCGTGTCCCTGTCGGGGCGTGACTTGCCTCTCGTTACCGCAGGCGCGGCCCACGACATCCATCCCCCCCTTTACTACTACCTGCTCCATTTCTGGATGCTCGTTTTCGGCACCAGCGAATTCGCCGTGCGCGCCCTCTCGGCCCTGCTAGGGACAGTGCTCGTGTACCTGACCTTTCTGTTAGGCCGTAGCCTTTCCAACTATTGGCTGGGCCTCGTCGCTGCCTTCCTCTCCGCCATCTCCCCTTTTCAAGTCTACTACTCCCAGGAAACCCGCATGTACATCCTGCTGGCAGCCCTCAGCGCCCTTTCCATCTATTCGTTCCTCCGGTTGCTGGAAGCAGAATCCTCAAAGACACGCAATACGCAATACGCAATACGCAATACGTACCTGTGGGCTGGGCTTTACATCCTGGCTACGGCCCTCTCCCTCTACACCCACTACTCCTTCCCCATCATCATGGTCATGCAGAATCTGCTCTACGCGATCTGGCTGGCCACGAGTTGGCGGCAGGGGAAGGTGTTGGGGCGGGCTTCGCGGTGGGCCATCATCCAGTTGGCCGTCATTGCTCTCTATTGGCCCTGGCTTCCCACCGCCTACCGACAGGTCTCGAACTGGCCACCCATCAGCCAACCCCACGGACTGCTGTTCGTGGTGCAGGAAGCGTTCTGCCTCTTCAGCCTGGGGCCCACGGCAGGGTCGTGGTATACCTCGCTCTTCCTCCTGGGCTTCGCCGCCATCTTCGTCGCCGGCGCCTGGCCGAGAACTAACAAGAAGCAAGAAGCAAGAAGCAGGGGTCTTGCTTCCTGCCCCTTGCCTTCCCAGTTGGGCGAAGGTCTCCTGACCGAGCCCCTTTTGCCTCGGTCGGGAGACCCTTCGACAAGCTCAGGGCAGGCTCTTAGGCGATCAGAAGAACGATCACAACCCCTCATCCCTCGGCGCCTCATTGCCTCATTGCCTCTACTTTACTGCCTCTTCCCCGTCCTGATGATGTACGCCCTTTCCCTGTGGCGGCCCGCCTATCGGCCCAAGTTCTTCCTGGTCGGAAGCCCGGCCTTCTGCCTTATACTCGCACAGGGAATCATCCAATTGAGCAATGTAGCAGGCAAACGCATCGCTACCCGCTACCTGCTACCTGCTACCTGCTTGATTTTCATCACTGTGGCTTCCAACAACTCCCTCCAGAACTACTACTTCGATCCCCAGTACGCCCGAGACGACTATCGCGGCATCGCCCAGTACATCTCCGCCCTGGAGAGGAGAGGCGATGCGATACTCCTCAATGCCCCCAATCAGTGGGAGATCTTCACCTACTACTACAAAGGTGACGCGCCCCTCTACCCCCTGCCTCGCTCGCGGCCTTTGGACGAGGCCCAGACAGCCGACGAACTGACGGACATTGCCGCCAAGCATGGCCGTATCTTCGCCGTGCTGTGGGCGGTGGACGAAAGCGACCCCGGCCGCTTCGTCGAGGGCTGGTTGAAAGACTGGGCCTACAAGGCCCTGGATACCTGGTATGGCGGTGTGCGCCTGGCTCTCTACGCCGTACCCACCGCCCCCCCAAAGGAGGTCCAGACTCCACTCGACACCAAGCTGGGTGACGAGATCGCTCTCCTGGGCTACAACCTCCTGGCCCGCGAGGTGGAGGCGGGCGACGTCTTGCCGCTCACCATGTTCTGGCAGGCCCTGGCCCAACCCAAAGAGCGCTACAAGGTCTTTGTCCACCTCCTGGACGAAGCCGGCCACATCGTCGGCCAGCAGGATAGCGAGCCCGGCGATGGGCTGAGCATCACTACCAGTTGGCAGCCTGGGGAAACCATGGTTGATCACTACGGTGTCCTCGTCCGGCCGGGCACGCCGCCCGGTCAGCATCGGATCGAGGTGGGCATGTACAGCCTGGTCTCAGGCCAGCGCTTGCCCATTAGCGAGAGAGGCCAGGCCCGTGGCGATCACTTTCTACTGGACTCGATCGAGGTCCTGCGCCCTCGCAACCCACCTTCCCTGACCGCTCTGAAGATGCAGCACGAAGTTGGCATCAACTACGATGACCTGGTCTTGTTAGGCTACAACCTGTACAAACCGGGCTATGAACATCAGCCCACCGAGCCTCTCCACCCCGGCGACGTCCTTCACCTGGACCTCTACTGGCGAGCCTTTCGTGCACCGCAGGCCGATTGGCAGTTGACTCTAGAATTGCTGGATGGCGAGGGAAACACGCTGGTTACCCAACAGGTCGGACCAGCCAGCGTGGATTACCCAACCACCAGTTGGGAGGTCGGAGAGGTGGTGCGGGGTCAATACGACATCTTTATCCCACCGCAGGTTTCCAGAGGAAGCTATCGTTTAAAAGGTCAACTGGCCCGGCTACCTGGCGGCCAGGTGTTAAGGTCGCCCTGGGTCTCTCACCAGTTTTCGATCCAGTGAATATGGAAGAATCGTTTCACGTTTCACGTTTCACGTTTCACGTTTCGGTGATCGCCACCGTCAAGAACGAAGCTCAAACCGTGCATAGGTTACTGGACTCCCTGGCGGCCCAGACTCGCCCCCCCGACGAAGTGATCATCGTGGACGGCGGCTCGACCGACGGCACGGTGGTGGTGTTGGAGGAGTACGCCAGTGGGAACGCCTTGCCGTTGAAGGTGCTGGTGCGTCCTGAAGCCAACATCTCCCAGGGGCGCAACGCGGCCATCGCCGCGGCCACGGGGGAGATCATCGCCAGCACCGACGCCGGGGTGAGGCTATCACCAAACTGGCTGGAGGAATTGACCAGGCCCTTCGAGGGTCCGAATCCGCCGTATGTGGTGAGCGGCTTTTTCGCCCCCGATCCCCAGTCCCTCTTCGAGACTGCCTTAGGCGCTACTATCCTGCCTGTGCTCGCAGACATCTCTCCTGAGAAGTTTCTGCCCTCCAGCCGCTCGGTGGCCTTCAGAAAAGAGGTCTGGGAAAGGGTTGGCGGCTATCCTGAGTGGCTGGACTACTGTGAGGACCTCGTCTTCGACTTCAAGCTGAGAGAGTTGGGGCCCTTCGCCTTCGCCCCCCGGGCCATTGCCCACTTTCGCCCTCGGAAGAGCCTCGGCGCCTTCTTCCAGCAGTATTATCGTTACGCCCGGGGCGACGGCAAGGCCGATCTCTGGCGGCTGCGCCACGCCATCCGCTATTCGACTTATTTGATAGCCGTTCCCGCCATCTTTCTATTGGGCCTGCGGTGGACTCCCCTCTGGTGGCTGCTCTTCCTGGCCGGCGGAGCCATCGTGTTCCGGACGCCCTACAAGCGCCTCTGGCCGATGATCGAGAACTTCGGCTTTGTTGACAAAGTCAAAGCCGTCCTCTGGGTGCCCATCATCCGCGTGACGGGCGATATTGCCAAAATGGCCGGCTACCCCGTGGGCGTCCTGTGGCGGCTGCGGCGACGATACGAGTGATGAGTTAACGAGTCACCACCCGTTGCCTCGTTGTCTCGTTGACCTGAGAGAGGAGGTATCACGATGAACGAGTTCCTAATGTCATTGATTCCCTGGGGCACAGAAGCCATCCTTTGGCTCCAGTCTTTTAGCAGCCCGTTCCTGGATGGGCTTTTCACAGTGGCCACTTTTCTGGGTGAGGAAGAGTTCTACCTTGCCTTCTTACCGTTGATCTACTGGTGCTTTAGCAAGCGCACCGGGATTCGCCTGGCCTACGCTTTCCTCCTATCCGCCTACTTAAACTCTTTCTTCAAGGACCTCTTCGGCATCCCCCGCCCCGATGATCCTCGCATAAGGTTCTTGCGGACGGAGACTTCGCCCTCCTTCCCCAGCGGCCACGCCCAAGGAGCGACGGTGACCTGGGGGTACTTGGCCACTCAGGGGCAAAACAGGGCGTTCTGGGCAGTGGTCATCGTCCTGATTTTCCTTACCTCTGTCTCTCGGGTGTACGTCGGGGTCCACTTCCCCCAGGATCTGGCGGGTGGGATCACCATCGGCGCCCTGTACCTCCTGGCTTTCAACCGGGTGACAGCCAACTGGGGAGGCAGGTTAGCCAGGCTCCCCTTCATTGCCAAATTGAGTCTACCAGTGCTCGTTCCCTTAGCGTTAGTGATTGCTCACCCCAGCGAGAATACTGCCATGACTATGGGGGCTCTGGCTGGTATGGGGTTGGGCTTCTGGTTAGAAGGCAAATTCGTGGGCTTCTCCACTGACGGCCTTTGGTGGAAGCGAGGGCTCCGCTTCTTCGTGGGCCTGATCCTGGTCATCGGCTTCTATGTGGGGCTGAAGGCCGTTTTTCCTACGGAGGTCACCCCGTCCTTCGTCCTGGTCTGGCGTGCGATTCGCTACGGGATTGTGGGGGTAGTCGGAACCTTCCTGGCCCCTTGGATCTTCGTCAAGGTCACCCTGGCCGAAGCAAAAAGCTGAATTTGACAAAAATGATAAAGTATGCTATTCTTACACGGTAAGAACGGCAGATTTCTGTGTTGGGGATCACAATTGATTTACCGCCAGAGCTTCTTGTCCGCTCTGGCGGTTTTTGGTTTGACGCGCTCGTGGTGTTCGATTCCGCATAGGTATCGAGCTTCGAGAATAAAGCAACAGAAGTAAGGAGGTGTCAAAGGAGATGGAGAGAATCACTGGCACGGTCAAGTGGTTCAGTCGCGTGAAAGGCTACGGCTTCATCCAACCCGATGGCGAGAACCAGGAGGACGTCTTCGTGCACTTCTCGGCACTCGAGGGCACGGGGTTCCGCAACCTGGACGAGGGCGACAGGGTGGAGTTCTCTGTTGAGGACAACCCCAAGGGCCCTCAGGCTGTCAACGTAGTCAAGCTTGGCGTTGAGTTCTGATGGTGACAACGCCGGCTTCGTAGCCGGGCCCTAAAGGCTTGATTTGGCGCGATAACCGAGACCCCGACGCAGGTTATGCCTCGTCGGGGTCTTTCTTTCATGAAACCGGGACTGCCGGCAGTCTGCAATAACGAGAGTCGCCTTCTGCTCTATCAGGAGGTCAGATTCCAGTTTGAATATATTTGGAGGACGAAACATGGCAAACAAATTACGAATCATTCCCCTGGGAGGACTGGGGGAAGTGGGCAAAAACATGATGGTTTTGGAATATGGCAAGAACATCATCCTCATTGACGCGGGGATTATGTTCCCTGAGAACGATATGCTGGGCATTGATTTCATCATCCCGGACTTCAACTATCTCATGGACAAGAAGGACATCGTGCGGGGCATCATCCTCACCCACGGCCACGAGGACCACGTGGGAGCCCTTCCCTACGTGCTCCAGGAGATCAAGGCTCCTATCTATGCCACCAAGCTGACCCGCGGCTTGGCGGAGGTGAAGCTGAAAGAGAATCACCTGCTGGACGAGGCAGAGTTGAATACCATCCAGGCTGGCGATAACATAGCCCTGGGGCCTTTCCGCATCGAATTCTTCCACGTCTGTCACAGCATCCCCGACGGGGTAGGGCTGGCTATCGAGACGCCCGTGGGTTTGGTGGTCCACTCTGGCGACTTCAAATTCGACTACACCCCGGTGGACGGCAAGCCCCCCGATTTCGCCAAGCTGGCCGAGTTGGAGGGTCGCGGTATCCTGGTGCTGCTGTCCGACAGCACCAATGCCGAGCGGCCGGGGTTCACCTCCTCAGAAAGGGTCATTGACGATGCCTTCGATCAGGTTTTCCAGAAAGCGAAAGGGCGCATCATCGTGGGCACCTTTGCCTCCCTGATCTCCCGCATCCAACAGGTGGTCAACGCCGCTGTCCGTCACGAGCGCAAGGTGGCTATCACCGGATACAGCATGGTGGAGAACGTGCGCATGGCCCAGGAGTTGGGATACCTGTCTATCCCGCCCGGCGTCCTGATCAATTCGGATGATATTGACAAGCTGCCCCGCCACAAGGTAGTCATCATCGCCACTGGCACTCAGGGTGAGCCCTCCTCGGCCCTGGCCCGCATGTCCATCGGCCGGCACCGTCGGATCAAGGTCGTTTCCGATGATACGATCGTCATCTCAGCCCACGCTATCCCAGGCAACGAGGAGATGATCAACCGCACCATCAACCGTCTCTTCCAGCAAGGGGCGGACGTGGTCTACGAGAAAATCGCCCCGGTGCACGTCTCAGGACACGGGAGCCAAGAGGACCAGAAGCTGCTCTTTAGCCTGACAAAGCCCAAGTATTTCGTGCCTATTCACGGCGAGCTACGCCACTTGACCATGCATGCTCGGACTGCCCAGGAAATGGGCATCCCTGCCAGCAACACGCTGGTCGTGGAGAATGGCTACATCCTGGAGTTCGATGGGGAGAGTGGTCAAATCGGCGAGCGGGTGCCTGGAGGCTACGTCTACGTTGACGGATCGGGGGTGGGCGACGTCGGCCCGGCGGTGATGCGCGATCGGGAGATCCTGGCCAGTGCCGGCTTCGTGGTAGCGGTGATCAGGCTGGATGAGAAGACGGGCCAAGCCGCTGGGCGACCGGAGATCATCTCCCGCGGCTTCGTCTACATGCGAGACTCGGCGGAACTCATCGAGCGCGCTCAGGACAAGTTGCTGGAGGTTTTAGAGAAGAGCGGCAGGGGGCGAGCAGGCATTGGCGACAAGGTGCGAGACGAGTTGGGCAAGTTGTTCTACGAGGAGACCAAGCGCCGCCCCATGATCATGCCGGTGATTTTGGAGGTGTAGCGAGCGTGAAACGTGAAGCGTGTTGCGTGATGGAGGCGCGCTAGACAGCAGCGCGCTTTTGTGTTATAATCGGGTTGTCGGCCATTGCCCTCTCCCTCCCCCCTGCCCCCTCCCTCTCCCAAGGGTTGGGAGAGGGAGGGGGTGTCCGAAGGACGGGGGTGGGTGAGGGCCATTTGAGTTAGCAAGAAAGGCAGTGCATCATGAAAAAGACGATTCGCTTCAGCCTCTTGTTCCTCGTTGTCCTCCTTCTCACCTCCCCGCTGGTCAGGGCTCAAAGGCCACCTACCATCACCGAGGTGCGTTCCCAGGTGGTGGTGCAGGAGGATGCGAACCTCAATGTCAAGTACCGCCTGACCTTCCTGGAGAGCGAGCCCCGCGACAAGATCACCACCATGGGCCCCTTCGATGCCGGCCACCGCATCCTGGACGCCCACATCGAGCACGACGGCCAGCAGACCCCCGTAAGCCTGGTCAGCAAGGGCGGCGGCTTCTACACCGTGCCCTTCGGGCTGAGCACCAGGGCGGGTAAGGAGTACACCGTCCAGGTCCACTACCGGGTGGAACGCCCCCTGGACGTGACGGAGATTGACGGGGTGGAGCACCGCGTGCTGGCCTGGGCGCCAATCCAGTGGAACCTGTACATCGGCGAGCAGATCGTGACCTTCATCCTGCCCATCGAGCTGCCGGCCGACGTCACCCAGCCGGAGCAGGTGACCGACGAGGTGGTGGACAAGGCGGCCATCGTGGTGGACGACGCCAACGTCTCTTCGTTCGACCGCTGGGTCTACTATCCCACCCCCGACCAGGCCACGGGCAAAAACTGGCTCTCCATCCACATCTCCAAGAAGAACGTTCCCCCTGAGTACCACTTCACCCCCAAAGTCTACATCCCTGGCCGCTACTTCGCCGAGCTACCGGCCAGGCCCATCGTCCCCGCCGAGGAGTTCACCCCCACCGAGGCGCCCCAGCCTGCCCCTGGCCGTTCCCTCCTGCCCTACCTCGTCCTCTTTGGAGTGCTGGGCCTGTTCGTAGCTGGTGTCATCGTCTTCGTCATCTTCCGCCTGGTCTCACCCAAGGCTGCGCCGGAGGAGTACCAGGCCCCGGAGATCGAGATCGAGACCTTCGCTCAGCCGGGGGTGGTGCCAGACCTGGAGGCCATCGAGGCCGCCCTCTACATCGGCGATACGGCCAAGGTGATCACTCTGGTCATCATGGCCCTGTCTCAGCGGGGAGTGCTGACGGTGCTCAACAAGAGGCCGCTGCAACTAGAGGTGACCGCCCCCCCATCCCCCCCTGGAGGGGGGGAGAGAGGGGGGGTGGAGATGGCCGATTACGAGCGGGCCCTGGTGGCGGGCATCGCCGACGACGGCACGTTGCCCCAGTCCACCATCGAGCGGGTGATGAGCCTGCTCTCGGCGCGGCTGCAGAAGAAGATGTGGAATGCCGACCCGGAGGCCACGCGCGAAGTCTATCGGCGGCGGGCCGAGGAGGCCTGGGAGGACTACCGCCGAATGGATCCCGCGCGCCGTTGGGATTGGGGCCACCCGGCCTTCCCCTGGATCATCCTGTCGCCCAGCTACCGGCCCTACCGCCCTGAGCCCGTTCTCGTCTCTCGAGGCCCCACGCCGCTGGAGGCGCTGCGCGAATCCCCGCTGGTCGGTGCCGCCGACCAGATGGCTGGCGTGTTGGAGGGCGTGGCCGACAACATCACCACCCGCGCCGAGGGACTGGCCACCTCTGCCACCCACTTCTTAGATCGCCTGGTCGGGCGGGAGGACGCCGGCTACGACGCCTGCCATTCGGCGTGCCACAGCGCCTGTCACTCAGCCTGCGTCCACGACGCCTGCCACTCCGCCTGCGTCCACGACGCCTGTCACAGCGCGTGCCACAGCGCCTGCGTCTGCCACAGCGCCTGCCACTCCGCCTGCCACAGCGCGTGCGTGAGCAGGTTCTAGGGCACGAGTTTATGAAATCCTGCAGTGTATGCTAATTTCTCACCTGCAGATTCTCCTGCCTGCCGTTTTCACACCCCCCTTCCTTGGCGACGGCTACTGTTGAGGTATTTGTTCAACATCCTGAGGCTGTACCTGCGGTGCCCTCCTGGAGTGCGGTAAGGCACCAATCCACCCTCCCTCTCTATTTTGCTCAGGGTGAACATGCTAACCCGTAGGTATCTGGCAGCCTCCTTGGCGGTCATGAGATTCATCCTCTCCTCTGCCATTTTTACACCTCCTTTCCTAAAGCCTTGATTACCCAAGAACCTGTCCCAAAAGCGGGCGAAACCACTGTAAACCGGGTGAACTATCTACATTATAACTGATTACCCCCAGTTTGTGAGTAAAAATGGCGTGAATTTGTTATGAACGTCGCGTGAAAAAAGAGCCCCGGTCAAACGCTGTTCGTAGAACAAAAAAGTCGGCTTTTCAGCCGACTCCGTGGAGTAAGGACCACCTGACCACCAGTGTTTTTTTGCCCATTCGCTGCACTCTTGCTGCCTGCCACACCTCCTCTACTGTAACCGCCTCAATTGTCTCGGACGCCGATGCTTCCCACTCGGCCGCAATCCACCAGACCGTCCAGGTGGGGATTGTTCTCGACCGTAGCCCGAGACCAGCCGCCTACGCGGTGGTTTTTTCCTTATTTCTTCTCGTGCACAACGTGAATGCGCACTCTTTCGCTCTCAGCCTTGTTTCCAGCCGCGTCGTAGGCCACCACGTGGATCTGATGGGTCTCGGTGTAGCCGGGGGTGGTGTTAGACATGGTTATAGTCCATTTGGTGTTGTAAGGAGGGATGGTGCTGTAGCTGAGCAAACTGTCGTCCAGGTAGAACTCCACCCGGTCCATGGAGAAGTTGTCCACCGCAATGGCCGAAATGTTAACGTATTCGTGGTACTCCATGACATAGGTGCTGCCATGATAGGGATAGATGAGCGTAACCGTGGGCGGGGTGTTGTCCAACGTAACTTGAATGGTGGCCTTTCTATAATTTCCACCCCCATCCACCACCGAAAGCTGGAGGGTGTAAAGACCATCCAAACCTCTCACATCCCAGTACTCCAGGTGACCATTAGTAACCTGGTGATAGTGATCGCTGCCGATCTGGATCCAGGCCGAGGGGTTTAGCCCCTGGCCATACTCCAGCCGATAGAGCTGGAAGTTCACCGCCCTGGCGTTGCCGACGATGGGGATTATCTCCCGAACGTAGGCATAGGGAGCGGGGCTGACGATAGCTACATCTCCAGAAGCCGGACTGGGGCCGTAGGCCAGGTCATATTGCGTCGGAGGTTGGGGGATACCTTCCTGGCGCACCCAGTCGGCGGCCTGAGGGGGATAGATCTCATAAACTATCTCGTCCACCAGTTCGGGCGGAGTGTAAATCGTGGCTAGCTTGCCGGTCTCCCTGTTGACCCGAAATACCTGATGGACACTGCAGTACGCTGTAGGGGCTGTCCCCTGGACGAAGATCTCTTTGATTTTGTGAGGGCAGTGTTCCGTGGGCAACATTCCCGACACGGAGCAGACCTCCACCTCCTCGAAGCCCGGCGGCCTTACGAAGTTTTCCACGGGCATCCCTTCCAGCACCTTCTCCATGAAGTCGTGCCAGATGGGGCCCGCTCCGCGCGACCCAGGTACTCGTTCCATGGCCCTGTTGTCACTGTTTCCCACCCAGACGCCGGTGGCTATTTGGGGGGTGTAGCCGATAATCCAGGCATCGCGGAAATCGTTAGTGGTGCCGGTTTTGACCGCGGCCGGGCGGCTGAGCTTCAGTGGGCTTTCAGCACCAAAGGCCGGCGCTCGAGCATTGTTGTCGGCCATGATATCGGTGATGAGATAAGCCAACTGGGGGCTCAACACCTCTCTGGTCTCAGGGGCAGTGTATTGCCAGATGATGTTCCCATCTCGATCCTCGACCCGCAGGATGGCCACCGGGTCCAGCTCTCGATAACCCGGTTGCGCCTCTTTCACAGACAATCCGGCCATGGTCCCGCCGTTGGCGAACACGCTAAAGGCGTAGGTCATGTCCAACAGCTTGACCTCGCCCCCTCCCAGGGTCACGCTCAGCCCATAGTAATCCTCGTTCAGGGTGGATATGCCCAGGCGGTGCGCGGTGTTGATGACGTTCTTCACCCCGGCCATGTCCAGCACCTTAACGGCCGGCATGTTATAAGAGCAGGCCAGGGTCTGGCGCATTCGCTTGGGGCCGTGATACTTGCGGTCGTAGTTTTCGGGCACGTAGGGTGGATTGGGCGGGTCAGGGAAGGCGGTGCGCACGTCCATGATCATGGTGGCTGCCGTGTAGCCTTGAGCGAAAGCGGTCACGTAGGTAAAGGGCTTGAAAGACGAGCCAGGCTGGCGGTTAGCCAGGGCCACATTGACCTGGCCAGCGATTGCATCGTCCCAGTAGTCGAGGCTGCCCAACATGACCAAAATCTCACCGGTTCGGGGGGTGATGACCACCACGGCAGCATTGGAAACATTGCGCTTCTCTGCTTGCAGCTTCGCCACGTGCTCCCGAGCGATTTCCAGAGCCAGGTCTTGCATCTCCAGATCAATGGTGGTGTAGACTCGCAGGCCACCGCGGTGTACCAGCTCAGGGCCGAACATCTCTTCCAGACGCTTGCGGGCGTAGATGGAGAAGTGAGGGGCGATGATGTCGAAACGCTCCTCGCGGGCTTTGATATCCAGCTTTTGGTACTTGGCGGCCAGGGCTTCTTCGACGGTGACGTAGCCCTCCCTCACCAAGGCGTCCAGCACCAGGTGTTGGCGCTTGCGAGCTTGCTCTGGGGCATCAATGGGGTTTAAGCCAGGGTACTGGGGCACGGCAGCCAGCATCGCACATTCAGCTAAGTTCAGTTCCTGGACCGGCTTATCAAAGTAGACCCTGGCCGCGGCCTCCACGCCATAGGCCAGATTCCCGTAGAAGTTGGAGTTCAAGTACCACTCCAGAATCTGATCTTTGCTGTAACGCCGCGATATCTCCATAGCAAGGATGAATTCCTTGATCTTCCGCGAGTAGAGCACCTGATATCTCTCCTCCACGGGGATCAGCACATTCTTGATCAACTGCATGGTGATGGTGCTGCCGCCTTGGACACGGCCGCCTAGCAGGGTGTAGTAGTAAAAAGCCCGCGCAAAGCCCTTGATATCGAAGCCGGGGTTATCGTAGAAACTCCTGTCCTCAATGGCAATGGTGGCTTGACGCAGGTAAAGCGGCATCTGATCCAGCGAAACCCAGGTACGATCACCTAGCCGAGGGTCAAAAATCTCGTAAAGGAGGACTTGACCAGTGCGATCATAGATCTTGGTGGTCTCGAATTCCTCTTGCTCCGTCTCGATCCGGCCAGGGTCGGGCAGGTCTATGGCATAGTGGGCATATACGCCAGCCACCGTGCCGATGCTCACCATGCCAAGCAGAGTGACAGCGAAAAAGACTATAGCCACCACGCCCACGAGCAAACGCAAGAGCAAGCCGTTGTTATTCTTTTTACGCCTACGCAAAATGCGCCGCCTGGTATTAATATTCATGGCCAGTTCTCTATGGCAATGGCCATAACGATTGACCGCACGACCGCGGGGGACACGCTCCCTGGTTTCTGGACGAATCGTCACGGGCCAGCCATTGCTCATTCCTCTGAATTCTGCTCAGCCGCCGCTGGCTCCGGCTGGTGCGCTGCTAAGTCTTATCTTAATGATAACAGAAAAGAGCAAAAAGCGCAAGTCGGAAGGCGTTTGACGATTTGGGCTTTCGCTGGTATGATTGAGAGCATGAGTAGAATTCGAAGACAGACAATAGCTATCCTGGTGGTTCTTGCCTTCCTGATCACAGCCTTGCTCATCTGGCACAGGCCTCTTTTGACCTTCTTCGCTGACCGGGCCAAGGTACAGGAGTTCGTGACGAGGTTTGGGTACTGGGCACCGCTGGCAACTATCCTGTTGCACGTGGCGCAGGTGCTCCTGGCCCCCATCCCCGGCCAGGTCATAGACGCCGTAAACGGCTACCTCTTTGGCGCGGCTTGGGGGACTTTCTATAGCCTGGTTGGAGTGATTGCTGGCTCCGGCCTGGCCATGGCCCTGGCGCGTCGCTTTGGAAGGCCCTGGGCAGAGAGGCTGATAAAAAGGGAGACGCTGGAACGTCTTGATAGTTATTCACGGCAACGAGGTGCCCTTTTCTTTTTCCTCGTCTTCCTCTTTCCCTTCCTGCCCGATGACGTGGCCTGCTTCCTGGCCGGCCTCACTCCCCTGCCCCTACCTAAGCTAATCACGTTGGCTGCCATTGGCCGCCTGCCAGGCATTTTCGTAGCCAATCTGGTGGGTGCTAACGCCGCCGCCCTCACTCGAACCCAAGCAACATTCTTCATCGCCGGCTTGGCCGCTATCGCCCTGGCCTTCTGGCGCTATCAGGAGAGGGTAGAGGAGACGATGCTAAAAGCGACGGCGTGGCTTAGCGATAAGCTAAGACTTCCGAAGTCTCGGAGACTTCGGAAGTCTTGACCCAGTACTTACGCGCGCTAAGAAAAGTTGTAAGATGACGATGAGAGTCATCGGCTTAGACTTAACTACCTCGTCCCAGAAAGGGACTGCTTACGCTGTTCTGACCAAAGAGTTGGACATCGTAGCCGAAGGGTTAGTGACCGACGATGAGGAGACCATCGCTTTGGCGAAGGAGCATCGCCCTGCCCTGGTAGCCATTGACGCGCCCCTCAGCCTGCCCCTGGGCCTCTGCTGTCTGGAGGAGAGCTGCCCGTGTCGCCCCGTTTCCTCTCACCAGGGACGCCAGTGCGAGCGGGAGCTGTCGGCCCTGGATATCGGCTGCTATTACACCACCAAGCGCTCCATCATAAAGGGGATGGTCTATCGGGCCATCGCTCTCAGGAAGAAACTGGAGGGGCAGGGCTTCGCCGTCATCGAAGTCTACCCGTATGCCAGCCGGGTGCGGCTCTTTGGCAAGCTGCCACGCAAGACGACCGTCGCCGGGCGACGAGCTCTCCAGGAAAGGTTACGTCATCTCATACCCGCTATCCCCTGGCCTCAGAAGTCACTCCTCTCCCACGACGCCCTCGACGCGCTGTTTGCCGCCTACACCGGCATCCTCTACCTCGAGAGCAAGACCGAGGCTCTGGGGGATCAGGCCGAGGGTCTCCTCCACATCCCCATCAATGGGTGTCCCCAATTGATGGCGAGGAGTTGCACTCCGAGACCTTGTTCGGGAGTACAACTCCCTCATATCGGGTGAGCTTCTACATTTGCTTGCCCTGCCTTAAAGTGATATAATACAAAAGGTGTGAAGATGGACAAGCAAAGCCAAGAGACCAAACTGAGCCGCGTCGAAGTAGAGCACATCGCAGAATTGGCTAAGCTCAACCTGACCGACGAGGAAAAGGAAAAGTTCCGGGAGCAGCTCTCAGCCATCCTGGAGTACGCCGAGATACTGCAGCACTTGGATACGGAAGCCATCCCTCCCACAGCCACGGTGCTCCCCTTGCGGAACGTAATAGTGGCCGACGAGGTCAGGCCCTCCTTCCCCCACGAAGACGTCTTAGCCAATGCGCCCGAGGCCGAGGACGGTTGCTTCAAGGTGCGAGCAATTCTGGAGTGAGTTATTCATGGTGCGATTGACAGAAAAAGGGAAACTTCTCTCCCATATCTTGCATCCTGATGAGCTTCTGGCTGTCGAAGAGTTCAAGAAGAGGATCTTGGCCGAGCTGCCTGACCAGGTTAAGGACATCATCCTCTTTGGTTCCAAGGCGCGGGGAGACGCCCACCCCGGTTCGGACATAGACCTGCTGGTCATCGTAGATCGCAGGACGCCAAAAGTGGATGATGTCATCAGCGAGATCACGGCTGACGCGCTCTTGGAGCAGCGGATAGACATTTCGGCCCTTGACTTCACCAGCGACCAGATAGCTGAGTTGGCAGCTATTGGCACACCGTTTATCCGTAACGTAGCCGACGAGGGAATCGTGCTGAAAGGAGGACCTATCGTGGTAGGTAAAGGTGATCCAGCTAAGGTAGCGCAGGGATTCCTTGAGTCAGCCCACACGCGGTTACAGGCCGCTAGGTTGATGCAGAGAGAGGGTCTATTCGGCGAAGTGATGTCCTTGGTCTTCTACGCCTTCCTGGACGCTGCCGATGCAGCGCTGGCTGCTCAATCCATCCGCACTAAATCCCATGCCGGGACGATTGATCTCTTCAGCTTGTACTTCATCAAGCCAGGACTGGTAGAGGCCAAGTACAGCCGTTGGTTCAAACAGGCCCGCAAGTTCCGTCTGGAGGCCGACTACGAGCGGAAGCGAGATTTCACGACTGAGCAGGTCAACGAGGCCATTGCCCAGGCGACGGAGTTCGTGGGAGTGATCGAAAGCCTACTGCCATCTCTGCTGGAGAACTAGCTTGGAACTGTACGAACTGACCATCCACGAAGCCCATGACCTTTTGAGAAAGGGCGAGATTCCGGCCATCGAATTGACTCAGGCCGTTATCGAGCGCATCGTGGAGGTTGATGACCAGGTCAAAGCTTACCTCACCCTCACCCCTGAATGGGCTCTGGAGCAAGCCCAGCAGGCCGACCATAGGATCGCCGCCTGGCGAAAGAATCCATCGAATGCCCTCCATCCCCTGACAGGCATCCCCCTGGCCATCAAAGACGTGATCTGCGTGGCAGGCGTGCCGACTACTTGCGGCTCCAACATCCTGGAGGATTTCATCCCACCCTACGACGCTACGGTGATCGAGCATCTGCGCCGGAGGGGCGCGGTCATCCTGGGCAAAACCAACATGGACGAGTTCGCCATGGGCTCCTCCACGGAGAACTCAGGCTTTTTCCCCACTCACAATCCCTGGGGTCTCAGCCGGGTGCCCGGCGGCTCCAGCGGAGGGAGCGCGGCCGCCATAGCCGCCGACGAGTGTCTGGGCGCCCTGGGGTCTGACACCGGTGGCAGTGTGCGCCAGCCAGCAGCGTTTTGCGGCGTGGCCGGCCTCAAGCCCACCTACGGCCGCGTCTCTCGCTACGGCCTGGTAGCCTTTGCCTCCTCGTTGGACCAGATCGGCCCCTTCGGCAAAGACGTGACCGATTGCGCCCTCATCCTACAGGCCATCGCCCATCATGACCCCCGCGATTCCACCTCGGTGGACGTTCCCGCCCCCGATTATGCCCAGGCCCTCGTCCCCGACATTCGAGGTATGAGGGTGGGCGTTCCCAGGGAGTACTTTGTCGAGGGCATGGAGCCTGAGGTGGAGGCGGCGGTGCGGGCAGCCATAGACAAGATAGCTGACCTGGGTGCAGAGGTGGACGAGGTTTCGCTACCGCACACCGAGTACTCCCTGCCCGCCTATTATCTCCTCGCTCCGGCCGAGGCTTCAGCCAACCTGGCCCGTTACGATGGCGTGAAGTACGGCTATTCTCATTCTGAGGTAGAGGACGTGTGGGACGCCTACCGCCAGACCCGCCAGCACGGCTTCGGGGCCGAGGTCAAGCGGCGTATCATGCTGGGCACCTATGCCCTCTCGGCCGGCTACTACGACGCCTACTACCTCAAGGCCCAAAAGGTGCGCACCCTCATCAAGCGTGATTTCGACCAGGCCTTCAGGGAATTCGACGTGCTGTTAGCCCCAACTTCTCCCACGGTAGCCTTCAAAATCGGCGAGAAGGTGGACGACCCGCTGCAGATGTACCTCTCCGACGTCCTTACCCTCTCCCTGAACCTGGCCGGCATCTGTGGCATCTCCATTCCCTGCGGCTTCGCTGATGGTCTACCCGTGGGCCTGCAGATCATGGGGGATGCCTTCGCCGAGGAGGTGGTTTTGCGCGTGGCTTACGCCTACGAGCAGGCGACAGAGTGGCATAAGAGGAAACCTGTGTTATGAGTAGTGAATGGAGATGAACAGGAGGTGCAAAGATGTCTACTGTAACTGTCTCAAGAGTAACCCGCGAGGGGCAGATCACATTGCCTCAGGATATTCGTGAGGAGTTGGATGTCCATGGAGGCGAGGACATAACCCTGCAAAGAGTGGCTAAAGGGATTGTGATATTGTCTAAGCCCTCTCTGTCTCGCCCGCAGGTGGCCGAAAGCTTACTCAAGAGCCTGGTCATTGGCATAGGTCAAGAAGCAGAGAGGATGGGTATTCGCGAGGAAGAGGATCTAGATGCTCTTGTGAAGATCCTACGCCGGCACTCTTTCGAGGAGAGGTATGGAGGAACCGAGAGGAGGATCCAATGACTCTTAAGGTCATTCTAGAAAAAGGGGCAGACGGCTATATTATCGCTGAGTGCCCACAAATCCCAGGCTGTATGTCTCAGGGCAAAACAAAAGAGGAAGCCTTGGCCAACATCAAGGATGCTGTCCAGGCTTGCCTTAAGGTTATGATGGAGGATATGATCGCGGCCAGCATTGTTCCAGCGGCGACATTGACACCAGAAGACGTGGAGGAGAGGGAGTTGGAACTTGTCTCTGTGGAGTTGATGCCCGTATGAGCATCTCGGAGCTGCCGGTGATATCTGGCCGAAAGGCGGTGAGGGTCTTCGAGCATTTTGGCTGGCAATACAGGGGCAAGAGCAAAGGGCATTTTGTGCTAACCAAGCCTGGGGTGAAGTACGGGGACATTTACGTGCATCTGTCAATCCCTGACCATCGAGAAGTGGACAGGAGATTGCTACACAAGCTGGTGAAGATGGCTGGTTTGACCGATAAGCAGTTTCGCGAAGCTCATGATGAGCTGTGAAAGGATCACACCGGAAGAGGAAACCACAACCATGAAAATCACCAAAGCCGTCATCGCCGCCGCCGGACTGGGGACGCGGTTCCTGCCGGCCACTAAAGCTGTGCCCAAAGAAATGCTCCCCCTGCTGGATCGGCCCATCCTCCAACACGTGGTGGAAGAGGCCGTAGATTCGGGCATCACCGACATCATTGTGGTGATTCGGCGCGGCAGCCACGCCATCACCGACCACTTCGATTCAGCACCTGATCTGGAACGAACCCTGGAGGCAACGGGCAAGTTGCGCCTCCTGGAAGAGGTCAGGCGCGTTTCGCGGTTGGCTAACTTCGCCTTCGTCCGCCAGGGGGATGATCTGCCCTACGGCAACGGCACTCCCGTGCTGGCGGCCAGCCCCTTCATTGGCAAGGACGAGACGTTCTGCTACATGTTTGGCGACGACGTGATTGATGCCGACCCGCCCGGCCTGCGCCAGGTGATGGACGCCTACGAGTGCTATAAACCTGCTGCGGCCATGGCCGCCTACGAGGTGCCCTGGGAGGAAGCCCACCTCTACGGCTGCATTACGCTGAAAGAGGGCACGAAGGCTCCCGAAATCGAAGACCTCATCGAGAAGCCCGAACGGGGGAAGGTTCCCTCCAACCTCATTCAGATAGGGCGGTTCGTCGTGCCCTACGAAATCGTCGAAATCCTGGAGAAGCAAAAGCCGGGCAAGGGAGGGGAACTATGGATGGCCGACGCCATGCGAACCCTTGCCCGACGGAAGCGAGTCGTGGCCCAGCCGATCAAAGGGACCTGGTACACTACCGGCGACCCATTACGCCTTTTGCAGACGTTCATCGCCCTGGCTCTGCAAGACGACCGCATCGGCCCGCCGCTCCGCGAGTATCTCAAGGGACTCAAGCTATAGCCCTATGGAACTGATCGTCGAGTGTTATTCTAGCTACACCTACGCCCAGGAGCCCCGCGCCTTCGTCTGGCGTGGGCGGCGCCACGTCGTCCAGGCGGTGGAACGGGCCTGGCGTGCGCCGGAGGGCCCCCATTTCTCAGTGCGCACCGAGGAGGGCGATTGTTTCGAACTGGCGTATGATGAGGCTGAGGACGTGTGGTCAGTACAAGCAATTCAAACTAAAACCCATTCCAAGGAGGATCAACGATGATCATCGGCGTATCAAAGGAGATAAAGACCGCCGAGAACAGGGTCGGCGCCACACCCGCGGGAGTGGACATGCTGGTCAAGGCAGGGCACAAAGTCCTCGTCGAGAAGGGAGCTGGGGAGGGTAGCGGCTTCTCCAACGAGGAGTACAGGCAGGCCGGGGCGAAGATCGTGCCTACCGCCGCCGATGCCTGGGGTGCCGAGATGGTGCTCAAGGTCAAGGAGCCCATCGAGCCAGAGTATGAGTTCTTTCGCGAGGGATTACTCCTTTTCACGTATCTCCACCTCGCCAATCCGGAGCTAAAGGATTTGACGAAGGTGTTGATGGAGAAGAAGGTGACCGCTGTGGCCTACGAGACGGTCGAGTTTACCAACGGCGAGCTGCCTTTGCTGGAACCCATGAGCGAAGTGGCTGGCAGGATGGCAGTCCAGGTGGCCGCTCATTATCTGGAAAAGCCTAGCGGCGGCCGGGGCAAGCTTCTGGGCAGAGTGCCGGGCGTCCTTCCCTGCACCGTGGTCGTCATCGGAGTCGGCAGCGTGGGGAAGAACGCGGTAGAAGTGGCCCTCGGTATGGGAGCCAGTGTCATCGCCATTGATCTCAGGATAGACAGGCTCCGTCATCTGACGGAGATATTTCAGGGGAATCTGGTGACCCTGAGTTCGAACCCGCACAACGTCGCTGAGGCCGTCAAGCGCGCCGACGTGGTGATCGGGGCGGTGCTCGTCGCCGGCGCGAGGGCACCGCACGTGGTCACGCGAGAGATGGTGAGGAGCATGAAGCCAGGTAGCGTAATCGTTGACGTGGCCATTGATCAGGGTGGCTGCGTCGAGACCGCGCGCCCCACCACCCACACCGACCCCATCTACGTCGAAGAGGGGGTGATCCACTACTGCGTCACCAACATGCCCGGCGCTGTCCCGCGCACTTCGACCTATGCCCTGACCAACGCCACCTTGCCCTATGCCCTCCAACTGGCCAACAGAGGCTTCGTCGAGGCGGTGAAGAGCAACGCTGCCCTGGCCAAAGGGGTAAACGTTTATAAGGGTCACGTCACCTGTGAGGGGGTCACTAAAGCCCACGGGTTCGAGTACCAACCGTTAGAGATGCTGCTTTGAAAGTGGAGGTGAGGAATATGACTACGCTGACATTAGAATTGCCGAAAGATTTGCTCAGACTGCTGCAAGAACGCGCCTCAGAGAGAGAGCAGGAGCTGCAAGAGGTAGCTCTGCGGATTCTGCAAAAGGAGCTGGCTCCGGAAGCCAAAAGCGAGCGGGAATTGGTTATCCAGGCTCTACAAGAAGCGGGGCTCATTCGCCCCTTGAGCGAGGAGTTGCGGCAAATGATTGACCCTAGCATTGACTACGAAGCGGTGCGCCGCGAGTTGGCAGAGCGATCTTTCGATCCTCCCCTTTCGCAAATCATCATTGAGAATAGGGGGGAGAAGTGATGCCAGCCTACTACTTCGACAGCAGTGGCATCGCCAAACGATACGCTACCGAAACAGGCAGTGGTTGGGTACGCTCTATCGTTGCAGAAGATGAGAACACGATCGTCATCGCCGAGATCGGAACGGTGGAGGTGGCCGCTGCCTTCGCTAAGATGCAGCGAAGGGGACGAATTACTATTGAGAAGCGGGACAAGTATTTGAGGCTTTTCCTGCGGGATGCAGACAAGCAGTACAAGGTCGTCCCTCTCAATAGCAAGATTATCAGGGTAGCCATCAACTTGACTCAAGAGCACAAACTGCGTGGCTACGACGCCGTCCAATTGGCGACGGCTCTTTCCGTGAACGCAGAATTGCTCCAGAAGAAACTGCCGCCCCTTACCTTCGTCGCCGCCGACGAGGATTTGTTGGAGGCAGCCGAGGCTGAAGGACTGCCCACCGAGAACCCAAACCTATCCCTTTAGGAGAGAATGGTGGATTACGAAGCCGTTATCGGCATGGAAGTCCATGCCCAACTGCTGACCCAATCCAAGATGTTCTGCCGTTGCAGCGCCGATTATGCGGCGGCCGAGCCCAATACCCACGTCTGTCCCGTCTGCCTGGGGATGCCGGGGGTGCTGCCGGTGATCAACCAAAAGGCCGTCGAGTACACCATTATGACCGCTCTGGCCCTCAATTGTCAGATTCCTGAGTTCTCCAAATTCGACCGCAAGAACTACTTCTATCCCGACCTGCCCAAAGGATACCAGATCTCCCAGTACGACCTGCCCCTCTCCCGCGATGGCTGGCTGGGGATCGAGGCCGGCGGGGAAATCGGGCGTATCGGCATCGAGCGGGTACATCTTGAAGAAGACACAGCCAAGCTGTTCCACCTGGGCGGGCACAGCCTGGTGGACTTCAACCGCTCCGGCGTACCTCTCATGGAGATCGTCAGCCGGCCCGACATTCGCACTCCTGAGGAGGCCCGCCAGTATCTGACCAAGCTGCGCACCATTCTGAGATACCTGGGCGTGAACTCAGGCAACATGGAAGAGGGCGCCATGCGCTGCGAGGCCAACATCTCCCTGCGGCCCAAGGGTACCGACGAACTTGGCACCAAGGTGGAGGTGAAAAACCTCAACAGTTTCCACTCCGTGAAGCAAGCCCTGGAATACGAGATCGAACGGCAGACCAGGGTCTTGGAAGCGGGTGGACGCATCGAGCAGGTGACGATGGGTTGGGATGAGGCCAGGGGGGTGACCGTGGTGCAGCGCAGCAAGGAATATGCCCACGACTACCGCTATTTTCCGGAGCCGGACCTGCCGCCCCTCGTCCTCAGCCAGGAATGGGTGGAGGGAATCAGGGCCAGGCTGCCTGAGCTGCCCGACACCAGGCGGGACCGCTTCGTGGAGCAGTATGGGCTATCCCACTACGACGCCAGTGTGGTGACGGCGGAGCGGGCCGTGGCCGACTACTTCGAATCCTGTGTGAAGAAGGGACAAGGGACAAGGGACAAGGGACAAGGAGAGATCAGCGCCAAGGCCATTAGCAACTGGGTTACAGGGGAGCTATTCCGGCTGCTGAAGGATACCGGCACTGATATCGAAGTGGTGAAAGTGCAGCCGGAACATCTCGTGGAACTGTTGGCCCTGGTGGAGATGGGCACCATCAGCATCAGCGTCGCCAAAGACGTTTTCGCCGAGATGTTCGAGACAGGCCATCCTGCCGCCCAGATCGTCGAGGAGCGAGGTCTGGCCCAGGTCAGCGATGTCGAGGAGCTCTCGCGCATCGTCGAACAGGTCATAGCGGAGAACCCCGGCCCGGTGGCGGAGTACCTGGGAGGGAAAGAGCCCGTGCTGCGCTTCCTGGTCGGCCAGGCAATGAAGGCCACCCGCGGCCAGGCCAATCCCCACCTGGTGAACGAGCTACTGAAGAAGAAGTTGAACCCAAGTGAGGTTTGATTTTTGAGGTTTTTGGGGTACAATTAGGCGAACTCAAGAAGAACAAGGGCGTTCTTTGGCGTAGTTTGTGAAGAGCGCCCCTGGGCGCTTTTTGTTTCTCAAAAACAAAACCAAGGAGGTTAGAGAATGCAAGAAGGCATCATCAAGGAAAGCCCCTTCGAGATGGCGCAGCGACAATTCGACAATGCGGCCAAGTATCTCAATCTCAAAGCGGGTATCAAGGCCAAGCTGCGGGTTCCCAAGCGAGAGCTAACCGTCAATTTCCCGGTGAAGATGGACGACGGCAGCATCCAGATTTTCACCGGCCACCGCGTGCAGCACAACCTGGCTCGCGGGCCGGCCAAGGGCGGCATCCGCTACCACCCCGACGTGACCCTGGACGAGGTGCGCGCCCTGGCCATGTGGATGACCTGGAAGTGCGCGGTAGTCAACATCCCCTATGGCGGGGCCAAGGGCGGTGTGGTCTGCAACCCCAAGAAGATGTCGGTGCGGGAGAAGGAATGCCTGACGCGGCGCTTCACCAGCGAGATCATCATGTTCATCGGCCCTGAGTCCGACATCCCGGCCCCCGATGTCAACACCGATGCCCAGACCATGGCCTGGATCATGGACACCTACAGCATGACCAAGGGCTATTCCGTGCCGGCGGTGGTCACCGGCAAGCCCATCGAGATCGGCGGCAGCCTGGGCCGTCGGGAGGCCACCGGACGCGGGGTGATGTTCACCACCCGCGAGGCCCTCAAGCACCTGAACATGCCCATCGAAGGAGCGCGGGTGGCGGTGCAGGGCTTCGGCAACGTGGGGGCCATCGGTGCCCAACTGCTGCAGGAAATGGGCTGCACCATCATCGCCGCCAGCGATTCGCGAGGGGGCATCTACAATCTAAAAGGCTTGAACGTCAAGGATGTGGTGCGTCACAAGAAGGAGACCGGCGCCGTGGCCGGCTATCCGGGCACCGATACGGTCACCAACAAGGAACTGCTGGAACTGGACTGCGAGGTGCTGGTGCCGGCGGCCCTGGAGAACGAGATCACCCAAGAAAACGCCGATAGTGTGAAGGCCCGCATCATCGCCGAGGGGGCCAACGGCCCTACCACGCCGGAGGCGGACGACATCCTGTTCGACAAAGGCTCCTTCGTCATTCCCGATATCCTGGCCAACGCCGGCGGGGTGACGGTGTCCTACTTCGAGTGGGTACAGGGCTTGCAGAACTTCTTCTGGAGCGAAGACGAGGTCAACAAGAACCTGGAGAAGATCATGGTCAAGGCATTTCAGGACGTGCTGGCCATCTCCCAACGGCGAGAGGTCAACCTGCGTATCGCCGCCTACATCCTGGCCATTGACCGCGTGGCCACTGCCACCCTGTTGCGAGGCATCTATCCATGAAGCTGCGCGGTCTCTAGCCCTGACGCGGCATGAGATCGCTTCTGCGTAGCAGGCATTTTCACAGCCAAAAAGAACCCTCGTCGGCGGAAAGCTGACGAGGGCTCCTTTCTTGACCGATAGGGCTATATGGATACAATAGGGCTGATGAGAGAGTGTTTCGAGCTACAGTTAACCGATATGGCCCACGGCGGCGATGCCCTGGGACGGCACGAAGGCAAGGTGGTCTTCGTGCCTTATACCATACCGGGCGAGGAGGTCGTGGTAGACATTGTCGAGGACAAGGGGAGTTACGCCCGCGCACAGCTCGTCGAAGTCCTCTCCCCTTCGCCTCACCGGGTTGATCCCCCGTGTCCCCACTTTGGGCCTGGGAAGTGCGGCGGCTGCCAGTGGCAGCACATGGCCTACCAGGCCCAACTGGAGTTCAAGGCCGCGGTGGTTCGGGACCAACTGGCCCGCCTCGGCCGCCTTCCAGAGGTCCCCGTGAAACCGACCATCCCCACCCCCCCCATCCCCCCCTGCCAGGGGGGGAGAGAGGGGGGGTGGCACTACCGCAACCACGTCCAGTTTGCGGTTGACGATGACGGCCGGTTGGGCTTCGTGGCCACCGATGGCCGCCGGGTGCAAGCTATCGAGGTTTGCTACCTGCTCCATCCTCTCCTGGACGAACTCTTCGCTGCCCTCGACCTTGAGCTACCGGGGCTGGCGCGGCTTTCCTTGCGAGCCGGGGTCAACACTGGCGATCAGATGATCATCTTCGAGACCCATGACGACGAGCCGCCGGCTTTGGAGAGCGATCTGCCCGTCTCCTGCGTCCTGCTCCTCTCCGACGGCACCCCCGTCAACCTCATCGGCGACAATTACATCACCGAGGTCATAGCCGGGCGAAAATTCCGCATCTCGGCCACCAGCTTCTTCCAGGTCAACACCGCTGCCGCCCAGGAGTTGATTCGGGTGGTCGGCGAGTACCTGGCCCCGGCGGGGGACGAAGTGCTCCTGGACGCCTACTGCGGCGTAGGGACCTTCGCCCTGAGCCTGGCCGACAAAGTGGGCCAGGTGATCGGCGTTGAGGAAGCCACAGGCGCGGTGGAGGATGCCCGTCTGAACGCTGCGGAGTTGGCCAACGTGGAGTTCGTCGAGGGCAGCGTGGAAGCATTCTTGCCCCGGTTGGGTAGGCCGATTGACCTGGCGGTGTTAGACCCGCCCCGTCAGGGGTGTCAGCCAGAAGCGCTGGCGGCTCTAATCGAGCTGGCCCCTCGTCGCCTCGTCTACGTCTCCTGCGATCCGGCCACCCTGGCCCGCGACGCCCGTAAGCTGGCTGCTGGCGGTTATCAACTGGTGGAAGTGCAGCCCGTGGACATGTTTCCCCAGACCTATCACATCGAGAGCGCGGCGCTGTTTGGGAGATCATAATGGTTGAATACGCCGTGCGTCGTGACGAATATCGTGAGGTGCTCTCGCGCCTGGACATCTTGGAGCACGACGTCGTCGATGTGAAAGCCGGTATTGCCGACCTGCACCGCACCATGAACGAGCGCTTCGACGAGATGTACAGGCACATCAGCACCATGACCCGCTGGACGGTGGGAACGCTGGCTCTTATCATGACCATCCTGATGGCCATCGCCCAGTTCATCTGATCGGAGGTAGACATTCGGCAGCTCCTCCGCCCCCTTGCTCCCGAGCTCAAGAGTGGCTTAGCCGTCCTGACCAGCTTGGACGACGACGCCGACAGGTTGACCAACACCCAGCAACAGTAGTGGTGCACCGGGTCCTGGAGCCCGATGCTCAAATCTTCTTGACAGGTGGGCGAAAAGGTAATAGAATGGTAAAAAGTGGAGCCAGCGTACCGCATACTCCTTTTTTGTGACGCTTGCTATGGAGGTTTCCATGGAGGTCAAAGAGTTGCCCTATCTATATCCAAACGAGATGATGAAGAGAGTATTGATGACCATTCCTGCTCACTTCGATGGCACCCAAATCCAGTTCGATGTGGGGATTGAACTAAAACCCGGCACACACCTGCTGGTCACGATCCTGGGTGAGGAACCATCCCATGAGATGCTGGTCTGGAATGCGATGAAGCTTTCGGAAGCAGCATTCGCCCGCGTGTGGGACAATGAGGAAGATGCCATCTATGACAGCTTATAAGCAAGGCGATGTGCTCCTCGTTCCATACCCATTCACTGACCAGAGCGGAAGCAAGCAACGTCCATCGGTTGTGGTCAGTGGCGATGTGTACAATCAGACCCATCCCGATGTGATCCTCGCCCCGATCACGAGTCGGGTCATGCGCACTCCCGACGAAGTCAACCTGGTGGATTGGCAAGCCGCCGGGTTGCTGAAGCCCAGCGTCGTCAAACCCATTCTTTCGTCTTTCGACGTCCGGTTGGTGCGACGCAAGCTGGGAGCACTATCCGTCTCCGATCGGACACGGGTGCGTGACCTGTTCGCCCGCGTCCTCGACCTGCCATAGGCGCAGAGGAGCAGGGGAAATGTAGATACCTGGTTATTTGGACAGGCTCAATCAAAGGATTTGGCCGATGTGGGGTGCAAGAGTGCGCCCTCGGCGGTGCCAGGCCAACCCATCCGACATATCTCCCAACCCCGACGCCAGCCAAGGCCGTGCCCTTGCGTGCCCTGAGGCTGGCGTTTTGTTTAGGGGTACAGACGGAGGCAGCGGATGGGATAGCAGATAAGCGGATGCAATAACACGGGGGCGTGTGCTCTACCTGCTGGTGGGAGGCATCTATGGCAACAAGGGATACAGCATGGGGCAGAGAATGCAAAAAGGGGCTGTAAGCATCATCGCCCACAGCCCCGGCAATCACACATCCTGGGGAAGCCAACTATTGGCCAGTCGAGGCCCGCAGCTCGCCGGCCACTTCACGCAGTTCGGGCAGGTCAAACAAATCGGCCAAGTCTGTCAATCCATCGAGGAACTGCTCCGGCGAAACGATCTCGACATCCCGACGCTTCAATTCATCCAGCATCTCGTAGATGCTGAGGCCGGCGTAGCGAGCTGCTCCCCGGATGTTTATTTCGCCTCGCGCATAAGCTGCGCAAGCCCAATCCAGCCGACGGTGGGCCAGTCCATCAAGCACCAGCTTTTTCAACAACGTGCTCTCTGGCAAATGTTCTTCGCGGCTGAGTTGTTCCAAGGCCATCCCCTCTTCAGGAGAGAGGCGAATTGTCTTAGTAACAGTTTGTGTAGTCATCATCGTTCTCCTTTTCGTTGCGCCAACATACCCAATGCAGCCAGGGCAGTGCGAGATAAGTGTTTGCCAAGACCCAATCGGCTGATGGTGGACTCGGCAATAGGATAGCTCAGCTTACCAACGTAATACAACAAGACTACAAAGTCGGCGCTATTCACTACTCTGAGGCCCTTTGAGCGGGCGTAATGGTACGGGTTTTGGTCGTCAATCAACAGCACATAGTTACCATCAATGGCCAAAGCAATGGCCGCATTCTCGCCCACGTGATACCAATCTACCGGTCGGGCTGGCTCCTGTCGGGCGATGATCTTTGCTTCACACCATTCCTGGAATTGCAGAGCAGCAGCCACTGGCAGGCCCTTCGTAGTCAGAGGGTGTAGGATTTCCCTTTCCACTTCGGAGCATACGAAGAGTTGGAAGTACTCAGGCAGAAAGGAGGTCAAACCAACTTGATGGGCGTTGATCCAGAATGAGGCATCCAGGGATGCCTTCGGAAGGGTCATTGAGAGCTTTTCTCCAGCAGCAATGTTTATAAGATCCATCCACATATGATTATACCACGTTTCATTTCTATTGGCAACAGCGAGCAAAAAGAAAGGAGTTGAGAAAATGAAAGCCAAGACGTACATTCGCATCCCCCTCTGGTGGCCCAGCCTGTCAGGCCATTGGCGGGCCTGGCTGCCGAGTCGGGGGAACGTCCTCTTCACCCTGCTGGTGGTGGCTGGCCTGCTCTGGGCCAACAGTGTCGGTGCCCTGCCCCTGCGTGCCCCGGCTGCGGCTGGCACCTCCACCGGCACCATCGCCTACCAGGGCCGCCTGGCCGACGCCGACGGCAACCCCATCACCAACACCGTCAACATGATCTTCCGTCTGTACGACGTGGCCTCTGGCGGCGTGCCCTTGTGGGAGGAGCAGTGGACCGGCTCCAACGGCGTGCAGGTGAGTGATGGCCTGTTCAACGTCATGCTGGGAAGCCTGACACCCATCCCGCAAAGTGTGATCACAGGCCACGATTCGCTATTCCTGGGCATCACCGTGGGCACGGACGACGAGATGACGCCGCGGGTGCAGTTGGGGAGCGTGCCCTTTGCGGTGCAGGCGGTGACCGTGCCGGACGGATCAATTACCGAGGACAAGCTCGCACCCGGTCTAAGTCTGATTCCGCCTGGGACAATCGTTATGTGGAGCGGCTCACTCTCCGAGATTCCAGATGGTTGGGCGTTGTGTGATGGAACGAACGGCACACCGGACTTAACAGACCGATTTATTCTGAGTGTGAGTGCGAGTGAGGACCCCGGAGAGACAGGCGGTTCGCACACCAAGACCCTTTCCGTTTCCAACCTGCCATCGCATACCCACAGCTTTACAACTGATTCGGCTGGTGCACACAGCCACTCGCTTTACATCTCGGGTATGGCACCTGAGCATCCTACCGGTGCCAAGATGGAGGCTAACGGCGACGACTACGGTGGGCACATTGGTTCGGCTGGGGCACACACCCACTCCGGTACAACCGATGCAACCGGTAGCGGTTCGTCTTTTGACATCCGGCCAGCGTATTACAAGTTGGCGTTCATCATGAAGCTACCGTGATTGCTACGAACGAGTAAGTCGTAGCGGGAGAAGGTGATGGGTGCGTCAATGCTGTTGTCGTCGGTTGGTGGGAGGCGGCTCATCAGTAGTTGGTGAGATAATCAATCACGTGGGGTGGACATTGAGCCGTGTGGGGGGAATTGCCTGTGGACAGGCAGACTTTTGCTACCAGAGCGGCTGAGTGCGCACCGGAAGGGATACAGCGAAGTGCGGCTGGAGCGGATAGAGGAACCGTGAGCGGAGGGGGCAGACGAGCAGAAGGGCGAGAAGCAGAGGAGCCAGGGCGATGGTTTCTCAGCACCTCCGCACCGCTGCCGATTACGGCTACTTCCGCAAGAACCGGAGGTTGCGGCTGACCACGTCCAGAGCTTCGTCAAAGGGCGGACATTCGCCCATCAGCACACCGCTCAGGTGGGCTTCCCACAGGGCCTCAGTCTCCCGGACGTGCTGAAACAGATCAACCCGTCGCCAACCGCCAGCCACTAACTTGAACTTGACCGGGACAAGCTCGTTGATGACTTCAGGGTGAAAGGATAGAGCTGCAGACGTTCACGAACAGTTTCCAACGCTCACTGAAAGACGACGGCGTGCGGGGGAGCAACGTGGAGAGATAGACGACGGCGGTTCGCCCCAGGTGGGGAAGCAGTCCCGAGGCTTCCGGCCATCCCAGCGTTTCCATGAGGTAGCCCAGGCGGCGGCATAAGGCAGCGCTGTCCATGCGTACGGCATAGGCTATGAGCCTGGCAGGGTCGGCGACGCCGTGGGCATGGTGCAGACATTTGGCGATCTCGATGATCCCGCCGCCGTATCGCTCCTGGTACAGGGCGTCCACCAGGGCCTTCTCCACCTGGGCGATGCGGAAGGCATGGTCCCCGATACGCTCTTCGGTCCAGCCGAAGAAGCGGTGCGGTGGCACGGTCACGAACTGATAGCGCCGTTGGTGAAAGCTGAAAGACTTTTTCCGTTGCCCCGATACCGCCACGAACACGGTGGAGGGGAGTTGTTCCGTCAGGCCGTAGTGAGCCAACGCCGTCCAGTAGGAGACGTAATATTCGCCGGGCAGAAGGGCATCCACTACGAGGAACGGGTGCTCGTCCCAGCCGCTTACACCAGCGCGTGGCACCACCAGATACTTACCCCGTTCGATGGGGATAAGCCAGCCCTTACTTCGCAGGCGATACAAGGCGTCTGCCAGTTCGTCGTCGGAAAGGAAGGACAGCCGTGCCCGATCCCGATCCAGATTCAGCACTGAGATCCCTTCCAGATCCAGAACGGAGAGCAAGCGGCCTTCCTTGTCACCTGTTGTCGGTCTGAGTTGCATTTCTATGCGCTCCTGTACGTGTCATACACGGATATAGTAACACAGATGTGCAATACTGTCAAGCACAGCGGTGAGCTTGTGAGCTGCAAGCAGATAAGCAGAAAGGAGCACTCTCATGGAACCGAGTGACGGCAAATCAGCCGCCCCCGCAAGGGGCTACTCTAAACTCTAAACGAGGAGGAAAGTGAAATGAACGAGCAAAAGAGTCTTCTCACCTACCTGGTCGAAGCACTCGACCGATACTGCGCTGCGCGGCGTAGGACCGCGCAAGAACAGGCGTTTCCTAAACGCCCTGGCCGGCTGCGCGCCTGGCTGCCTTCACGCGGCAACGTCCTCTTCACCCTGCTGGTGGTAGGCGGCCTGCTCCGGGCCACAAGCGCCGGAGCCCTGCCCCTCAAGGCACCTGCGCTGGCTGGCGACTCCTCCACCATCAGCTACCAGGGCCGGCTGGCGGACGGCCCCTCTCTTGACCAAAAGCTCGCATTGTGCTAAAATGGTTGCAGTTGTTGAGGGCACCGCAGCCCGCCTTGGCCGTATTCGAGCGACACGGCAAACAACATCTCTTCGACCAGCTCACGACACCGCCCCGAACCCGATGCCAGCCAAGGCCGTGCTTTTGCGTGCCCTGAGGCTGGCGTTTT
>Ga0194111_10000643_pt1 | contig 42422 bp, 33 predicted proteins | sample TA2KigC300mmetaG_FD_146194 | JGI IMG/M metagenome (GOLD analysis project Ga0194111, IMG submission 146194) | Freshwater microbial communities from Lake Tanganyika, Tanzania - TA2015033 Kigoma Deep Cast 300m | ecosystem: Environmental > Aquatic > Freshwater > Lake | place: Tanzania: Lake...
CGCTGATCGCGTAGGCCCCGAACGCGATCGTCGACACCTTCATGTCCGTCTTGCCCAGCTGAACGTATCTCATGGCACCCGACTCCCGCCGCCGGCCGGCGGCAACCCGATGGACAGAATCGATGGAGCAAGACTACTCCCTCACCGTGCTCCCGTCGATATCGCCCCCGCCCCCTGCGCCTCGTCCCTCGCCCCTCCTCTTCGCCCCTCACCCCTCCGGCGGCACCGCCTCGACGACGCGGTCGTCCGCGCGGGCGCGGATGGCGCCGCCGGGCGGCACGACGATGAACGCGTCCTCCTCCCACGGGCCGTTGACCAGGAGACGGAGGACCGTGAGGTCGCCGTCCATCGACACGAAGCGCCAGCCGCGCGACTCCGCCCGCGCCCGGGCCTCCGGCTCGAAGACGGCGTCGGGGCCGACCCCGGTGCGGATGTAGAGCATCTGCGAGTAGTGCGTCGCGCCGCCCCCGAGCGTCTCGGCGATGTAGGCCGCGTTGTCCTCGCCGTACTCGCGGACGAGTTCGTCGTACGACAGGTCGAGCCCGAGCTGGTGCGGAATGCCCGCCTGGCGCAGCTCCCCCTGCGCCTCGCCGCGCTCGATCCAGCCGGGCGTGAGGAAGTAGGTGCCGGGATGCGCGTCGAAGACCTCGCGGTAGCGCCGGTGCCCGCCGACGAAGAGGCCGATGCAGTCGTGCGAGCGCGGCAGCACCAGCGGAAGCCCGCGCGCGCGGACGCCGGCCAGCCCGTTGTTGCAGAGTCCGTAGCCGAGCAGGATGCGGTCGTACCCCGCCGCGTCCACGGCGTCCACCCGCGCCTGCAGCCGCTCCCGCATCTCCGCCGACTTCATGTCGTGCAGGCCCTTCGGGATGAACTCGAGGTCGATCGTGTGCGGCGAGGCGGCGGCGAGCGAACACAGCTCCCTCTGGAGCACCTCGCAGGCGATCAGTTTCAGACGCATGGCGCTAGGTTCCTTCCTCGCGGCCCCGAATTCAAGCCGCCGGCCGGGCTCGAATCCCCGAAGGACTCGAGGCGCAGCGGCGCGGGGTCGCGGCCGGATCCATGCAGGCGTCGGGCGGGGTGGGCCCGAGCACGGTGTGCCGGCCGGTGATGGGGGCCGGCGCACGCGGCGGGCCTACGCGCCATCGCCCGGCGGCTCCCCACGGCCCGGGTCGGAGCGGAAGACGACGCGGTCGAACGGGACCTCGGGGACCGCCGCACGGATGCGCGCGAGGAGGTCCCGGAGCCCGCGCTCCGCCTCGAACTGGATGACCGGATGGTCCGTGAAGACGACCAGCGTCCGGCCGCGGATGCCCTCGGACGGACCCGGCCGCAGGTGGGCGGCGTAGCGCGGACCGACGATCTGCGGCCAGGCTTCCGCCAGGCGCGCCTTCCACGGCGGGGCGGCGCGGCAGACATCCTCCCAGAGGCGCGGCAGGAGATCCGCCACCTTGCGCGACGCATCAACGGGCGGGGGCGCGCGCCTCGCACCCGAGCTGGGCCAGATGCCGTCCGGGGGGCGGCGTTTCATGCGACCTCGCAGAGGATCCCCTTGAGATAGCCGCTCTCGGGGAACGTCGCCAGTTCGGGGTGGTCGAAGGGCTGCCCCGAGCGGCCGATGATCCGCACGTCGCGCCGCGCATCCACCGCGGCCCAGCGGAGCATCGTGGTGAAGTCGTCCTCCGACACCAGCCCCGAGCACGAGTAGGTCGCGAGGATCCCGCCCGGGGCGAGCAGCTTCATCGCGAGGAGGTTGATGTCCTTGTAGGCCCGCATGCCGCGCTCCTTCTGCCCGGCGCTGAAGACGAAGCGCGGCGGATCGAGCACGATCAGGTCGAACGTGCGGCCCTCGTCGCGGAACCGGCGCAGCGCCGTCGGGACGTCGGCCTTGCGGTAGTCGACCGGGATCGCCGTCCCGTTCATCGCGTGGTGCCGGCGCGCGGCGTCCAGCGCGGCCTCGGACGAGTCGAGCCCGGTGATCTCCGCGGCCCCCGCGCGGGCGGCGGGCACCTCGAAGGCGCCGGAGTAGCAGTAGCCGCTCAGCATGCGCCGGCCGGGCGCCCACGCGGCGACGCGGCGACGGTTGTCGCGCTGGTCGAGGAAGAAGCCCGTCTTCTGCCCGCCCGCGGGGTCGGCCTCGAAGGCGCAGCCGTTCTCGCGGAAGCGGACCGGACCGGTGTGCGTGCTGCGCGCGGCCAGGGCGGCCGGGTCGACCCCCTCGCGCTCCGCCGCGTCGGGCTCGGCCGCCACGACGACCGCCGACAGGCCGGTCGCGTCGCGCAGCGCGGCGAGGATGTCGTCCATCCAGGCCTCGACCGCGGCGGCATGGACGCGGAGCGAGAGGACCTCCGCGTAGCGGTCGACGATGAGTCCCGAGACGCCGTCGGCCTCGGAGAACACGAGCCGGAAGGCGTCGGTATCGGTGGGACCGTGCTTCGCCACGCGGGCGGCACGCCGGGCCACGGCCTCCCGGATGCGCGCCGCCACGAGGTCCGGTCCCGCGGCGGTGTCCGGCCGCCACGAGTAGAGCCGGAGGGCGAGGTCGGCCCCGGGATGGAAGACGCCGGAGGCCAGCCAGTCGCCGCCCGAGGAGAGAACATCGGCCACGGCCAGGCCCTCGCCCGCGCCGCCGGCATCGGCGATGGCACCGGAGAAAACCCACGGGTGCCGGTTGAGAACGCTGCGTTCCCGTCCCGGCTTCAGGCGGACCGTGATGCGCGGAAGATCCATGGCCCGATCCTATCACAGACCGGCCGCAGCCCAGGCGGCGATCCGCTCGACGTCGCCGGCGCCGATCACGAGCAGCAGGTCGCCCGGACGGAGGTCCGACCGGAGCGCCGCCCAAGCCGCTTCCAGCGAACCGGCGGGCTCGACCGGCACGCCGCCCTGCCGGCGGAATTCCGCCAGGAGATCGTCGGACGTCCCGCCGGGCAGCGGGGCCTCCGAGGCGGCGTAGACGGGCGCGAGAACCAGCCGGTCCACGCCGCGGAACGCCGGAGGGAACTGCGGACCGAGCGCGCGCGTCCGCGTGTAGCGATGGGGCTGGAAGACCGCGACGAGCCGGTCGAACGCGAACCCCTCGCGAACCGCGTCCAGAAGCGCGCGGATCTCCGCCGGATGGTGGGCGTAGTCCGAGAAGACGCGGATCCCGCCGCGATCGAGGAACGGCTCCAGGCGGCGGCGGGCGGGCCGGAACCCGGCCAGCGAATCGAGCACCGGGCCCGGGGACGCGCCCGCGGCCAGCGCCGCCGCAATGGCGCCAAGGGCATTGAGCACGTTGTGCCGTCCGGGCACGGGCAGGCGCGCGCGCCCGAGCCGGCCGCCGAAGGCCACGACGTCGAACTCCTGCGCCGTCCCGTCGACCCGCCTCGCCTCGCCGCGCACGTCGGATGCCGGGTCGAGGCCGAAGCCGACGGCACCCGCGCGCCGGCCGGCGATCCGCGTGGCGACCTCGTCGTCCCGGCCGTAACAGACCGTGCCCCGCGTGCGCGCGACGACCGACTCGAAGACCGCGTGGAAGGCGGCGACGTCTTCGAAGTGCTCCATGTGGTCGAAGTCGACATTGGTCACGATCGCGATCTCGGGCGCGTAGAGCGCGAGGGTCCCGTCGCTCTCGTCGGCCTCGACGACGAGCCAGTCCGACGTTCCCGTCCCGGCCACGCCGCCCAGGATGTCCACCTCGCCGCCGATGCAGAACGACGGATCCAGACCCGCGGCGCGGAACGCCTGCGCGGCCATCGTCGTGGTGGTCGTCTTCCCGTGGGTCCCGCAGACGGCGACGCCGCGCGCCGTGGCGACAACCGCGGCGAGGGCTTCGCCGCGCGCGCTGACCGGCACCGCGGCGGCCAGCGCCGCGCGGACCTCGGGATGCGTGGCCGGCACCGCGGCCGTCCGGACGAGCCAGTCGGGCGGCGGCGCCACGTGGGCGGGACCGTGTCCGAGGGCGACCGCGATGCCGGAGGCCTCGAGCGAATCCGTCAGCCGGTTCCGGGCGGTATCGCACCCGGTGACCCGCATCCCGCGGGCGGCGAGGAGGCGGGCCAGGCCGGCGACGCCGACGCCGCCGATGCCCATGCAGTGCACGGTGCCGCCGCGCCGGAGCGCCGACTGCGCCCGTTCAAGCGGATTCGGAGACGTGTTCATGCGCGACCTGCTCGACGAGGTTCGCCAGGGCCTCGGCGCCGTCGGTCCGTCCGCCGCGCGACAACGCCGTACGCATGCGGCCGAGCCGCGGCCTCGCCTTCATCATGCCCGTCAGGTACTCGGCCAGCCACCCGCAGTCGAGGTCCTTCTCCTCGACCATGTCCGCGGCGCCGTGCTTGGCCATCGCCTTCGCATTCGCGAACTGGTGATTGCGCGCCGCGAAGGGATACGGCACCAGCAGGGCGGGCAGCGCGAAGATCATCAGTTCCGTGCAGGTCGCGGCGCCCGAACGGCAGATCGCGAGGTCCGCCTGCCGGTACATCGAGGCGATGTCGTGCGAGAAGGCGTGCACCTCGTGCGCGACGCCGGCGGCCTCGTAGGCGGAGCGCACGCGCGCCTCGTCCGCCGTGCCCGTCAGGTGCAGGAACCGCATCGCCCGGCCGTCGCGCCCCAGCATGCGCACCGTCTCGGTGACGGTCTCGTTGAGGCGCCGCGCGCCGCGGCTGCCGCCGGTGACCAGCACCGTGAAGAGGCCGCCCGGGGCGCGTTCCCCGTGCGCCGCGCGGCGGTCGATGAGGTCCTGCCGCAGCGGCATGCCGGTGATCGTGATCTCGCGGCGGGGGAGGTAGTAGCGCGTCTCCTCGAAGACGGCGGCCACGGCGGCGGCGCGGCGCGACAGCATCGCCACGGCGCGCCCGGGGATGACGTTGGACTCGTGCAGCACCACGGGGATGTCGAGCTTGAACGCCGCGCGCGCGGGCCCGACGGAGGCGTAGCTGCCCATCGCCAGGAGCACGTCGGGCGGCTCCTTCGCCATCACGCGGTGGCAGGTGCGCGAGGCCCGCAGCAGCGAGAGCGACGTGCGGACCACGCGCCACCCGGGCAGGCCGGCGGTGAACCCCTCGGCGGGCACGGTGTGCACGGGGCCGTCCCATCCCCGCACCGCCGACGCCTCGACGTCCTTGCCCGCGAGCCACAGGGTGACCGCGTGCCCGCGGTTGCGCAGCACCGCGGCCGTCGCCAGCCCCGGGAAGATGTGGCCGCCGGTGCCCCCGCACGCCAAGTGCACGTTCCATCGTCTCGTCGTCACGTCGTTGCGCCCGTTTCCATGGTCAGGTCCATCCGTCCCATCCGCGCCGCTCCAGCACCTCGCCGGCGAGGTACAGGGACCCGGCGATGCAGACCCAGCCGCCGGCCTCTCGCGCCCAGTCGAGCGCGGCGGCGAGACCCGCGTCGACCGAATCTGCCGCCTCGGCGCCGATCCCGGCCGCGCGGGCGGCGTCGCGGAGAGCCGCCGGCGGCGCGGCGCGTTCGCAGCGCACCGGCACCGTCCAGCACCGGGTCGCCGCCGGGGCGATCGCCCGGAAGAACCCGGCGGCATCCTTGTCCGCCATCACGCCGGCCACAAGCCCGATCGGACGCCCGCCGCGCAGCTCGTCCAGCGCGCCGGCCAGCGCCCGGGCGCCATGGGGATTGTGCGCGCCGTCGAGGAGGACCGGCGGATCCCGGTCGAGCACCTGGAGACGCGCAGGCCATCGTACGGACTCGAGGCCCCGCACAAGGGACGCCGCGCCAATCGCCGCCCCGGTCGCATCGCCGAACGCCTCGACGACCGCGACGGCGACCGCCGCGTTGGCGGCCTGGTGCCGGCCGAGGAGCGGAAGGCGCACCGGCGGGAAGTCGGTCTGCGACGTCGAGATCGACAGGCGCTGCCCGTCCAGCCCGGCGGGCCGGCGCCGCACCGACACCGCGGCGGCGGCATCGATCAGCGTCGATCCGGCGGCGGATGCGGCGGCACGGATCACGGCGACGGCGTCCGGGTGCGTCGCGCCGCAGACGACGGGGCGCCCCGGCTTGACGATGCCGGCCTTCTCCGCCGCCACCGCCGCAATCGTCCGCCCGAGGTACTCGCCGTGGTCGAGGTCGACCTCGCAGATCGCGGCGACGAGCGGGTCGACGACGTTCGTCGCATCCCAGCGTCCGCCCAGCCCCGTCTCGATCACCGCCGCCTGCACGCCCGCGCGCCGGAAGTGCTCGAACGCGACGGCGGTGCCGATCTCGAAGAAGGTCGCCTCCCCCGCCCCGCCGCCGGCAGCCCGCGCCGCCTCCGTCTCGACGGCATCGATGCAGGCGGCGAGGTCGGCGTCGCCGACCGGCGCCCCGTCGACGCGGATGCGCTCGTGGAAACGGACGAGGTGCGGCGAGGTGTAGAGCCCGGTGCGGACTCCCTCCGCGCGCAGGATCGACTCGACCATCGCGCAGACCGAACCCTTGCCGTTCGTCCCCGCGACGTGAACGGCGGCGAAGGCGCGCTCGGGGCGGCCGAGGAGGTCGAGGATGCGCCGCACCCGCTCCGTGCCCGGCCGGATGCCGTGCGTCGCGCGCAGGTACAACCGCCCGAGGGCCGCATCGAGTGAGGCGGGAGAGGTCACCGGCGCACGCGGGCGGCGGTCAGGCCGACGCCGGGGTCGCCGCCGGCGCCCCGGTCATGTACGACAGGATGCCGACCAGCGTCGCCTTCAGATCGCGCCGGTGGAGCACCATGTCGAGCAGCCCGTGCTGGAGGAGGAACTCCGACTTCTGGAAGCCGGGCGGCAGCTCCTGCTGCGTCGTCTCCCGGATCACGCGCGGACCCGCGAAGCCGATCAGCGCGTTCGGCTCGGCCAGGATCACGTCGCCGAGCGTCGCGTAGCTCGCCATGACGCCGGCGGTCGTGGGATTGGTCAGGACTGTGATGTAGGGCAGCTTCGCGGCGGCGTGCCGCGCGACGGCCGCGCTCGTCTTGGCCATCTGCATGAGGCTGAGCATGCCCTCGTACATGCGGGCGCCGCCGGAGGTGCAGACCACGACGACCGGGAGCTTCCGCGCCGTGCCCCGCTCGATGGCGCGGGTGATCTTCTCGCCCACGACCGAGCCCATGCTGGCGCCGAGGAACGAGAAGTCCATCACCGCCAGCGAAATCGCGTGCGGGCCGATGCGGGCGCCGCCGCAGGTGACCGCGTCCTTCTGGCCGGTCTTGCGCATGTTCTGCTCGAGCTTCTCCGCGTAGGACGCCTCGCCCACGAAGTCCAGCGCATCGGCGCTCCGGAGGTCCGCGTCCCACTCCTCGAAGGAGCCGGGCTCGGTGAGAAGGGCGATGCGCTCCTCGCGGCCCAGGGGAAAGTGATGGTCGCACTTGGGGCACACGCCGAGCGCCTCGGCGAGTGCGTTCTTGTAGATCATCTCGCCGCAGGACGGGCACTTGACCCAGAGCCCGTCGGGGATGTCGCGTTTGCGGACCTTGACGGTCGCGTAGTTCGTCTTCTTCCCGAAAAGCGCCATATGCCGGAATCCTCCGTCCGCCGCCCCGGGCGCACCGGTCAACCGCGTGCGACCGTGACGGCCGAAACCGATGCCGCACCGCCGGCCTTCAGGGCCGCCGCGCACTCGTTGGCGGTCGCCCCGGTGGTCATGACGTCGTCCACCAGCAGCACCCGGCGACCGCGCAACGGGCACATCCTGCGCGCCCGAAACGCGCCGCGGACGTTATCAGCCCGCCCGGGGACTGTCAAACGGGTCTGGGTCGGCGTCGGCTTCACCCGGACCGCCGTTCCGCGGGCGGGAAGGCCCAGCCGCCGCGCGAGATCCCGCCCCAGTTCCGCGGATTGGTTGAAGCCGCGCATCCGGCGCCGCGTCGCATGCAGCGGCACCCAGGTCACCAGGTCGAACGCCAGGGCCGGGAAATGCACCCGCACCGCGGCCTCGAGCAACGCCCCGAGGTCGGAAACAACCCAAAGGTGGTTGTTGTACTTCAGGTTCCGAATGGCCTCCCCGGCGGCCCCCTCGTAGCGGACGGCCGACCGGGCCCGGTCGAAGCCGGCGGACCGCCCCGCGCACAGCGCGCAGGTGAAGGCGTGATCCACACGGCCCGAGACCGGATCGCCGCAGCGCTCGCAGAAGGGGGGCTGGATGAACTGGAGGTCGGCAAGGCAGTCCCAGCACAGGTGATGACCGTCCGCCGTCACCTCCGCCCCGCAGCCCGCGCAGACGCGCGGGAACACCAGATCGAGCAACGGTCCGATCATGCGTCGCCGCCTCCGGCCCGATCATGGCGCACCGCGGGCGGCCGCGCGAGCCGAAACGGAGGGGGCGCGGGCCGCGCGGCCAGCGCTCGCCCGGCCCCCCTCTCCCGGTTCCCGTTTCCCGCCCCTACCGGCGCACCGAACCGAACGAGCGCACGCCGCGGAACGGACGCGCGCCATGCCCGCCGCCCGGATGGCCGCCGCCGCCATGCCCGCCGCGGGGGGCGGCGTGCGAACGGCCCGGCTGTCCGCGACCGGTCTTGGGCGGCGGACGCGCCGCGGCGCCCGTCGCGTTGCGGGCGGTCTCGGAATGGAACGGGTGGGCGGACTCCACGGGCACGGGGCGGCGGACCAGCCGCTCGATCGAACGCAGGTCGTCGCGTTCCTCGGCGCAGCAGAACGAGATCGCATCGCCGTCCGCCCCCGCGCGGGCCGTGCGGCCGATGCGGTGGACGTAGGTCTCCGGCTCCGCGGGCAGGTCGTAGTTGATCACGTGCGTGATCCCGTCGACATCGATGCCGCGCGCGGCGATGTCCGTCGCGACCAGCACGCGGACGCGCCCGGCCTTGAAGCCCGCCAGCGCGCTGGTGCGCGCGGACTGGCTCTTGTTGCCGTGGATGGCCGAGGCGGGGACCCCGACGCGCCCGAGTTTCTCCGCGACGCGGTTGGCGATGTGCTTCATCCGCGTGAACACGATCACGCGGTCGATCCCGGGATCGCGCAGCAGGTGCGCGAGGAGGTCGTCCTTGCGCGGCTTGTCGACGAACATCACCGACTGCGCGATGCGCTCCACCGCCGGAGCCTCGGGCCGGATCGCAACGTGCACGGCGTCGCGCACGAGCGTCCGGGCGAGTTCGACGACCTCGGGCGCGAGGGTCGCCGAGAAGAACAGCGACTGGCGCCGCGCGGGCAGCGCCGCGATGACCTTGCGGATGTCGCGGATGAAGCCCATGTCCAGCATGCGGTCGGCCTCGTCCAGGACGAAGATCTCGACCGCGTCCAGCCTGGCGAACCCCTGCTGCATCAGGTCCAGCAGGCGGCCCGGCGTCGCGATGGCGATGTCCACGCCCCGGCGCAGCGCCTGCACCTGCGGGTTCTGCCCCACCCCGCCGAAGATCACGGTGTGCGTGACGCCGCGGACGTGGCGTCCGTAGGTCTTCACGCTGTCGCCGATCTGCGCGGCGAGTTCCCGGGTCGGCGCGAGGATCAGCACGCGCGGGCGCATCGACGCGGCGGGCCGGGGGTGCGTCACCAGGTGCTGCAGGATCGGCAGCACGAACGCCGCCGTCTTGCCGGTGCCGGTCTGCGCGCAGCCGAGCAGGTCGCGCCCCGTCAGCAGGTGCGGTATCGACTGCACCTGGACGGGCGTCGGCGTGGTGTAGCCCTCCTCCGCCACCGCGCGCCGGATCGGCGGCAGGAGCAGGGAGAAGACATCCCCCGACGGCGCCGCGGACGGCGCGGGCGGATGCGGGGCCGGACCGCGGGATGCCGCGGTCCAGGGGGCGGCGTGGATGGAGACGGGGGCCCCGGGAACCGGGGCCGGGCCTGCCAGGGCAGGCGAATGGGCACTACGGGCTTCGTTCATCGTTTCGTACTTTCGTCCGGGGTTCATCTGCATCTTCCGCCCGCCGGACGCGTGGAGAAAAGAGGGCTGCGCGATTCGTTGCGCTGAAGGCACACAGGAGGGAAATCGATCCTGCGAAACCAAGGCCTGCGCCGGGGCTGTCGAGCCGCCGACGACACAGGCATCCTACGCCACCACCCGCCGGACGTCAACCTCGCGTCGCCTTTTCCGTGTATGGTAGTCTCACGCCAAGCGGGAGAACCACGATGTCGCGGTTGACGAGATTCAGCGTGTCGCTCGACGGGGACCTGGTGCGGACCTTCGACCGGCGCATCGCCGAGCAGGAGATCCCCACGCGGTCGAAGGCCATCGGAGACCTCATCCGCCAGAGCCTGATCGCCCGCGATTGGGTCGAGGGCCGCGAGGTCGCCGGGGCCGTGATCCTCGTCTACGACCATCACCTCGCGGACGTCGTGCGCAAGATCAACGCCGTCCAGCACGATTTCCACGACCGGATCCTCGCGACGCAGCATTTCCACCTCGACCACGACAACTGCCTCGAGATCGTCGCGGTGCGCGGCAGCCCGGCGGACATCGAGCCCCTGACGCGCCGTCTCCGCGCGCTGAAGGGCATCAAGAGCGTCTCCCTCGCCACCGCCACGACGGGACAGCACCTGCCATGAACCTCGGACGCTTCTCCATGGGCATCGGCGACCGGTTCGCGCGCCAGGGCCGCGCCCAGCTCTCCGCCTTCGTCGAGGCCCGGCACGCCGGCATCGACGTCACCCCCGTCTGGAACAAGTCGCACCGCGAGCACTCGATCGTGGGCTCCGTCCCCGCCGACGTCCGCCGCGAGGCCGACGCCGCCGTGCAGGCGCTCGGATGGACCGGCGGGTACCGCGTCGACGCCGACCACATCGGGCTCGGCACCGTCGATGCCTTCCTCGCCGCGAGCGATTTCTTCACGCTCGACGTCGCCCACTTCATCGGCCGGCCGGCTCCCGAGGACGACATCCGCGCGTTCTGCAGCCGCCACGCCGCCCTCGCCCGCGAGATCGCCCTCCCCGGCCTCGACCGTCCCATCGTCGTGACCGCCGCCGCGATCGAGGCCGCCGCCCGCAAGTTCCTGCTCGCCGTGAAGGAGGCCGGGCGGACCCACCGCCACATCGAAACCGCCCGGGGGGCGGACACCTTCATCACCGAGGTCTCGATGGACGAGACCGACCTCCCCCAGACGCCCGCCGAGCTGCTGCTCATCCTCGCCGCCATCGCCGACGAGCGCATCCCGGCGCAGACGATCGCGCCGAAGTTCACCGGCCGGTTCAACAAGGGCGTCGACTACGAGGGCGATCCGGAGATCTTCGCCCGCGAGTTCGAGGCCGACGTCGCCGTCGCCGCCTTCGCCGCGCGCGAGTTCGGCCTCCCGGCCGGTCTCAAGCTGAGCGTTCACTCCGGCAGCGACAAGTTCAGCCTCTATCCGCACCTGCGCGCGGTCCTGCACCGCACCGGCGCCGGGCTGCACCTGAAGACCGCCGGGACGACGTGGCTGGAGGAGCTGATCGGCCTCGCGGCGGCCGGCGGCGAGGGCCTGGCCGTCGCCCGGGACGTCTACGCCGGCGCCCTCGCCCGCTACGACGAGATGGTGACCCCCTACGCGGCCGTGATCCACGTCCGCCGCGACGAGCTGCCGCCGGTCGCGGACGTGATGCGGATGAGTGCCTTCGACTTCACGTCCGCCCTGCGCCACGACCCGCGGAACCCGCGCTTCAACTCCCAGTTCCGCCAGTTCCTGCACGTGAGCTACAAGGTCGCCGCGGAAATGGGCCGCCGCTTCCCCGACGCGCTCGACGCCTGCGAGGCGACGGTGGCCGGCAACGTGCGGACCAACATCCTCGACCGCCATCTCCGCCCCGTGTTCGGGTGAGGGGGCGGGCGGCGGGCCGAGGGCTCAACCGCACCGGTTCCAGCAGTAGGTGCACAACCGCGACAGCGGAAGGCCGATCGCCGACGCCATGTCGTCGAGGCGCTGGTACAGGACCGAGCTCAGGCCCAGGGTCTCGCCGATCCTCGAAAGCATCTCGCGGTACTGCGGCGTGTCGGGGTCGCAATACGCCGCGGGCGGCTCGCCGTCGTGCCCCTCCATCTCGCGCACGATGCGCCGGGCGATCAGGTCGAACTCCGACTTCGACCGCGAGAAGTTGAGGAACGGGCACCCGTGCATCAGCGGCGGGCACGCCGGGCGCATGTGGACCTCGCGCGCGCCGGCCTCGAAGAGCCGCCGGATCGTGTCGCGAAGCTGCGTTCCGCGGACGATCGAGTCCTCGCAGAAGAGGATCCGCTTGCCATGGATCAGCTCCGGCACGGGGATGAGCTTCATGCGCGCAACGAGGTCGCGCACCTTCTGGTTCTGCGGCATGAAGCTGCGCGGCCACGTCGGGGTGTACTTGACGAACGGCCGGCGGTACGGCACGCCCGCCTCCGCCGCGTAGCCGAGGCCGTGCCCGACGCCCGAGTCCGGGATGCCCGCGACGGCATCCACCTCGATCCGCTCGCGCAGCGCCAGCAGCGCGCCGCTGCGGTTGCGCATGTCCTCGACGTTGCGCCCCTCGTAGGTCGAGGCCGGGTAGCCGTAGTAGACCCACAGGAACGCGCAGACCCGCATTTCGGCGCGCGGCGGCACGAGCGTTTCGGCGCCCTCCGCGGTCAGCCGCACGACCTCGCCGGGGCCGAGGTCGCGCACGTGCGCGTAGTCGAGGTTGGGAAACGCGCAGGTCTCGAACGTCGCGGCCCATGCGCCGTCCTTCCGGCCCAGGATCACGGGCGTCCGGCCCCATCGGTCGCGCGCGGCGTAGATCCCCTCCCGGGTCAGCAGCAGCAGGGAGCACGACCCGCGGATCGTCTCCTGGACGCGACGGATGCCGTCGGCGAAGGTCGCCTCCTGGTTGATCAGCGTCGCGACGAGTTCCGTCGGATTGATCTCGCCCCCGCTCATCTCGGAGAAGTGCGTCGCGCGCTTCTGGAACGCCTGGGCGGCCAGTTCGTCGAGGTTCCGGATGACGCCGACGGTGACGATCGCGTAGAGGCCGAGGTGCGACCCGATGAGGAGCGGCTGGTCCTCGTAGTCGCTGATCACGCCGATGCCGTTCCTGCCGGACAGGCGGTCGATGTCCGCGTCGAATTTCGAGCGGAACTGCGCGTTGGTGATGTCGTGGATGACCCGGTCGATCCCGGTGCCGTTCCACACCGCCAGGCCGCCCCGCATCGTGCCCAGGTGCGAGTGGTAGTCGGTGCCGTAGTACAGGTCGGTCACGCAATCCGTCCCCGACGCCACCCCGAAGAAGCCGCCCATGTCGTCCTCCCGCCGTTCGTCCGTCCGCCGCCCCGCACCCGCCCGACCCTACCGCAGCGGGTGACTCCGGGGCAAGGACCGGATGTCCGAGGGCGCATCCGCGGCTCACGGACCGGATCCCGCGGGCGCCTCCAGGAATCCGCACGGCTGCCGGGATCCATCGAACGGCCGGGCCGAACGGAACGCCCGCACGAGCGTCTCCGTCATCGCGGCAACGGACCGGAGAAGCGCCCGATTCCGGAACGCGCAGCCTTCCCTCCCGCGCCGGTTTCGGCTATGAATGCTGCGCGCGGACGCCGCGGTCGAGGGCGCCGTCGCGGAGGCCCATGGAGCCGCACCACGTGCACGACGTGCTGATTCCGGAGACCGACCTGGAGGGCCGGGTGGCGGAGCTTGCCGCCGGGATCGGTCGCGATCTCGACGGCCGCGAACTGGTGCTCGTCGGCATCCTCCGGGGCAGCTTCATGTTCCTGGCGGACCTCGTCCGGTCCTTCCACCGCCACGGGATCCGCACCCGCATCGACTTCATGATCCTCGAGAGCTATGGCTCCGGGACCGAGTCCTCGGGCACCGTCCGGCTCGCGCGCGACTGCTCGATCGACGTGGCCGGACAGGACGTCCTCGTCGTCGACGACATCCTCGACACCGGCCGCACCCTCTCGCACGCCGTCCGGCACCTGGAGTCCCGCGGGGCCTTGCGCGTCCGCACCTGCGTGCTCCTCGACAAGCCGTCCCGCCGCGTCGTGCCGTTCGAGGCGGACTACGTCGGGTTTCCCGTCCCGGATGTCTTCGTCGTAGGCTACGGCCTCGACTACGACCACTACTACCGCGACCTCCCCTGGATCTCCAAAGTGACCTTCACCGGCTGAGAAGGAGCCCCGCCATGCAACTCGTCTACACCCGCCCGGATGGAACCGAGGCCGTCGTCCCCGTCGAACGCTGCCCCTTCACCATCGGCCGCAGTCCCGACGCGGACCTCCGGCTCGAGAACGAGTTCGGCGGCGTGTCGCGCCTGCACTGCCGGATCGTCGAGATCGAGGACGGCTACGGCATCGAGGACCTCCGGTCGCGAAACGGCACGGTGGTCAACGGACAGGTGACCCCCGCGTGCCTTCTCAGCGACGGCGACGTGATCGAACTGAGCCTCTGCCGCCTGGTGGTCCGCGACCGCCGCGCCAAGGGCGTCCAGACGATCATGATGGAGGTCGGCCAGGAGATGGAACAGGGCGCGGGCTACTCGACGATGCTCCGCGGCTTCGTCAGCGAGGCCTCCAAGGGCGGAAAGCCGAAGCCTCCGAAGGCCTGAACGCAACGACCCCCGGGACCGGGTCCCGGGGGTCATCGCCTTCCGTCAGGGACGGATCAGAACCGGAACAGCAGGCCGGCGTTGATGCCGAGGCCGCCGAAGTCGATATCGACCGGAAGATCGACGTCATCGATGACGATGGAGTCGTACTCGGCCAGCAGGTACTTCACCTCGCCGAAAACCCCGAAGTTCGGGTTGAACATGATCTGCAGTCCCGCGACGGCGAAGAAGCCGAACACGTCGTCGGGATCGATGTTCGGTTCGAGACTCGAGCCGAGCGCGACGTCGCTCTCGTACTCCGGGAACACGTAGTAGCCGCCGCCCGCGCCGACATAGACCTTGAGCACGTCGCCCAGCGGGATGCCGAGCGTCAGGTTCCCCTCCACGCTGGCCATGTACGAATCCCTCGCAGCCTCGTCCCCGTAGTCGGTCAGGCCGCCCAGCCGCACCTCCACGCCGAGGGCTTCGACGATGTCCGCCTGGAGCTTGAGTCCGCCGCCCATGCCCGGGTCGTCGTAGTCGCCCATGTCCATGTAGCTGCCGTACACGCCGAAGCCGCCGCCCGCCATGGCCGCCATGGAACTCAGAGCGATGGCCGAGATCACTGCACTCAGTTTCCTCATGTCCCACTCCTTCGCCTGTAACGGACATCGCCCCCACGGCGACGCCTCTTCGTGGGAAGATCATACACCAAGCCGATCCCGCGGCAAGTGTTCGTGATCACCGCAGGAAGCCGGCGAGGACGACCGCGGCGGCGCTGAGCAGGCCGAAGGGCACCATGAACTGGGCGGTGGCGCCATCGAGCGTGACGAACTCCATCGGATCCCGCGGCGCGTGGCGGCGGCGCGCACGGCCCCAGAGCTTCACCGCCGGGGGAAGGCTGAGGAAGGCGAGCAGGAACGTCCACGGCATCGGCGTCCAGCCGGCCGAGGCGGCGATCCGCGGCACGACGATCATCGCGAGCAGCAGCGCGAAGGGGCCGAAGATCAGCGCGCCGTAGTAGGCCAGCGATCCCCGGTCGCCCAGCAGGCCCGCCACCGAGACGATGCCGCGCTCGCGGTCCGACGCCCGGTCGCGCCAGTTGTTCGCGTGGAGCACCGCGATCACGACGAGGCCGAACGGGACCATCCACACGAACGGGAGCCATGAGAACGAGCCCGTGAAGACCGCCCACGTGCCCAGCGAGATCATCGGGCCGAAGGCCACGAACACCGCGAGATCGCCCAGCGCGACGCGCTTGAGCCCCGTGTAGGCGACCGCCAGCACGAGGCCCGCCGCCGCGACCCGCAGCGGCACCGGTCCGGACACCGAGGCGAGCCACGCGCCGATGATGCCGCCGACGAGGATGAACGCCGCGCCCAGGCCGAAGGTCTGCCGCTCGGTGAGCCACCCGCGCACGACGCTGCCGCTGACCGGGAGCGGCGCGCGGTCCAGCCCGTTGCGGAAGTCCGCGACATCGCTGAGCATGTTCGACGCCGAGTGCACCATCCACACCGCGAGCATCGTCAGCGCCAGCCGCCCCCCGTGGAGCGGCGCCCCGCCGTACACGACCGCCATCGCCGCGCCCATCAGAACGGGCACGACGGAGATCGGGGTGCCCCACGGCCGGCAGGCCGTCAGCACGCGCACGGGCAGCGAGGGCATCGACGCGGCGGACGCGGGGGTGGAGCTCATGGCCGCCACCATACCGCCCCGGCGGCACGCGCGCAAACGACGCGTCCCCCGGAACGCGAAGGGCCGCGCGACGCCCGGCGCCGCGCGGCCCCTGCACCCCGCACCGGCCTACAGCGCCGGCGGCTTCGGCAGTCCTTCGATGGACTTCAACGACTTCGCCATCTCGTCCGGCGACATCAGGTAATTCGTCAGCTTGCCCGCGAGATAGGCGTCGTAGCCCGTCAGGTCCATCAGCCCGTGCCCGGACCAGTTCATGAGGATGACCTTCTGCCTGCCCTCCTCCTTGGCGCGCTTCGCCTCGCGGATCGTCGCCGCGATGGCGTGCGAGGTCTCGGGCGCCGGGATGAAGCCCTCCGTCCGCGCCCACAGCATCGCGCTTTCGTAGCACTCGAGCTGCGGCAGCGCCGCGGCCTCGATCAGGTCGAGGCGCTTGAGGTGCGAGACCAGCGGCGCCATGCCGTGGTAGCGCAGGCCGCCCGCGTGGATCGGCGGCGGCACGAACGTGTGGCCGAGGCTGTACATCGGCAGCAGCGGCGTCATCATCGCCACGTCGCCCGAGTCGTAGACGTAGGGGGCCGCGGTCATGCGCGGGCACGCGGCGGGCTCGGCCGCGATCACGCGCAGGTCCTTCCCGTGGATCTTGTCGCACACGAACGGGAAGCTGATGCCCGCGAAGTTCGATCCGCCGCCGGCGCAGCCGATGACGATGTCCGGATACTCGCCGAACTTCTGCATCTGCTTCTTCGCCTCGAGACCGATGATCGTCTGGTGCATGCAGACGTGGTTCAGCACGCTGCCCAGCGAGTAGCGCGTGTCCTTCGAGGTCACGCAGTCCTCGATCGCCTCGCTGATCGCGATGCCCAGGCTGCCCGGCGTGTTCGGATCCTTCTCGAGGATCATCCGCCCGGTCTGCGTCGTCGGCCCGGGGCTCGGCAGGCACTCGGCGCCCCACGTCTGCATCATCATCTTCCGGAACGGCTTCTGCTCGAAGGAAATCCGGACCATGTAGACGCGGCACTGGAGGCCGAAGAGCTGGCAGGCGAACGAGAGCGCGCTGCCCCACTGGCCGGCGCCGGTCTCGGTCGTCAGCCGCTTGATGCCGAAGACCTTGTTGTAGTAGGCCTGCGGCACCGCGGTGTTCGGCTTGTGGCTGCCGGCGGGCGAGACGCCCTCGTTCTTGTAGTAGATGTGCGCGGGCGTGCCGAGGGCCTGCTCCAGCGCGCGGGCGCGGTAGAGCGGCGACGGGCGCCACATCAGCAGCTTCTCGAGGACCGGCTCCGGGATGTCGATCCAGCGCTGCGTCGACACCTCCTGCTCGATGATGTTCATCGGGAAGACCGGCGCAAGGTCCTGCGGGCCGACGGGCGATCCGTCGGGCTTCAGCGGCGGCGGCATCGGCTTCGGAAGGTCGGCCGCGATGTTGTACCACTGGCGCGGGATCTCGTTGTCGTCGAGCACTGCCTTGATGCGTTCCGTCATGGTGTCCCCCGTTGTTTCAGGTGTCAGGTTTCAGGATGAAGAGCTTGAAGTTGGAGCAAACAGTCCCGCTTCGATGTTGGATGTTCGGTGTTCGATGTTCGGTGTTCGGTGTTCGCCACCGTCTCAGCTCCCCGGATGCTCCGCCGTTCCTCCGCCCTTGCACAGCGGACACTCGACCGGCGGCCACGTGACGGGCGCGAGGGCCAGAAGGCTCAGAAGAGGCACGCCGAACTGCGCCGCGCCGCCGCTGCGGTCGACGAGCACCGCGACGGCGCTGACGATTCCGCCCAGGCCGGTGACGATGTCGATCGTCTCCTGCACGCGGCCGCCGCGCGTCACCACGTCCTCGGCCACGATGAACCGCTCCCCCTTCCCCACCGTGAAGCCGCGGCGGAGAACCAGCTTCCCCTCCTGCTTCTCGGCGAAGATCGAGCGGACGCCCAGCGCCCGCGCCACCTCGTGGCCGACGAAAAGACCGCCCATCGCCGGCGAGATCACGGTGTCGGCGGAGAGGCCGGCCGCGCGGATCTTCTCGACGAGCGAGCCGCACAGGCGGGCCGTGACGACCGGCCACTGCAGGACCTTCGCGCACTGGAAGAACTGGTCGCTATGAAGGCCGGAGCGGAGCGAGAAATGGCCGGACAGCAACGCCTGCGTCTCCCGGAATGCCCCCAGCACCTCGTCCTGCGTCATCATGCGCGTCGTCGTCCCCCGGTTCCCCGGCCTGTGGTCCTTCCAATCCTTGGACGCCCGTCGCGCGGGACCTTCCAATCCTTGGAAACAGGCGCCGATTGTGTCGTTTGCCGGCGAAAGATAAAGCCCAAAATCAACGCTCGTCCGCCCACGGCGCGCCCTGCTGGATCCAGTGGACGATCGAGAGCGTCTCCGCCGCGTTCACCGCCGGCCGGCCGGGGGGCGGCATCGCATCCGGATGCTCCGGAGGCAGCAGGATGCGGCGCGCCAGTTCGCTCTGCGCGGGATCGCCGGGGACGATGCCCGCCGTGCCGGCGGTGACGCCCTGGAACGCGCCGGCCTTCCGGTCGAGCGCGTAGCCGCCCGCCGGGTGCTCGCCGCCGTGGCACTGGAGGCAGTGCTTCTCGAGGATCGGTCGGACCGTCTCGGCGAACACGTCTGCCGGCTTCGGCGCCGGCGACGCGCGCCCGGTGATCGCGGCGATGACGCGCGGCATCGGCTTCGTCAGGTGGCCCTTGCCGTGCGTCACGGCTCCGCCCAGGTGCCCCGCCAGGACGGTGCAGACCACGGTGGCGAACAGCGAAACGGGATAGAGGGCATGCGGCGGGCGGCGGCCGCCGCGCAGGAAGACCGCCACGACCGATGCCGCGGCCGCCGCGGTGCCCATCCATCGATGCGGATCGAGGAGCGCGGCATCGTAGGCGCCGACCGCCGCGAACATCCATCCGAGCCCCGCGGCCACGACCGCCGAGAACGAGCCGAGGTGCAGCAGCAGGAAGGCGCCGTGGCTGGCCCACGTCACCTGGCGCCACCACCAGATCCCCTCGAAGAGGAGGGCGGCGAAGAGAAGCGCGATCGGGAAGTGGAGGACCACGAGGTGATGGCGTCCCAGCAGGTCGAGGATGGCGTTCGGCTCCTTCCGGGGCACCGGCGGCGGCGGCGGCTTCGGAATCTGGATCCGGCCGGCTGCCGCTCGGGCGAACTCGATGCGGCGCGTCAGCCCGCCGGGATCCGCGCCCTGCGAGGATACGCGCGCCGCGACGGTGCCCAGGATCGAATCGAGTTGTGCGGCCTTGAGCGTCAGCAACCCCTGCTCCAGCGACTCGATGCGCGCGGCCGCGGCATCGCGCGCGGCCACGGCCGCCCCCGCCGCCTGCCGCGCCTCCTCCGCCTCCCGGGCCGTCGCCACGGCCACCGGCCCGGTCGCGGCCTTCGCCGCCGCAACGGCATCCCGGCGTTTCACCGCCTCCCCGGCGGCCGCCCGCGCCTTCGCGAGGGCGGCCTCGGAAGCCTGCTTCTGCTTGCGCGCCTCGTCGCGCAGCCCCGCGGCGGAGGCGGTCGCCTCCACGGCGCGCGCGGCCGTGGCCTCGCAGGGACCGATCGCCACGCGTGCGGCGGCGATCCGTGCCTCGACGGCTCCCAGCGCCTCGGCGGCCATGCGCGCCGCCTCGCCCGCGGCGTGCAGCGCCTGCTTGGTCATCGTCTCCGCGGGCGCGGCCTGCGCGGCCGCGGCGGCCGCGGCGGCCGCCGCGTTGGCCTGGACCTCGGCCTGCTGGGCGGCCACGGTCGCGGTCTCCGCGGCCTGCATCGCCTCCCGGGCGGCGTTGAGCGCGGTCTGGGCCTCGGCCCGCATCGCGTCGTTCGTCGCGGCGGTCATGGCGCCGGCGCGGCGTTCGACCTCCGCGCGCGCGGCCGCCAGCTGCTGCTGGCTGGCGGTGACGCGGCCCGCGGATTCCTTCGCGCGCGCCGCGGACTCGGTGGCCACGGCCCGCTTGGCCGCGCCGTCCGCATCCGCGGCCCTCGCCGCGGCCAGGGCCGCATCCGCCGCCTCGACCGCCTTGCGCCGCGCGGGCACCTCGGCCTCCGCCGCGGGCACGGCCGCGCGGGCCGACTTCAGGGCCGCCTCGGCCTGCCGCTGCGCGTCGACGGCCGCCGCATGGCGCGCCTCGACCGTCTCCGTCGCCTCCACGTAGGCCGCGTGCGCGGCGACCGCCTGCGTCACCACCGACGACGACTGCGTGACGGCCGTCTCCGCCTCGGCCAGCGCGGCCGCCGCCTCCCGGTCGGCCTGGGCGGCCTGCGCGGCCGCCGCCTCGGCGGCCGCGGCCGTCCGCCCGGCCTTCGCCGCGGCGACGACAAGCTTCGCATGCTCCGCCCGCACGGCCGGGAGTTCCGCGGACGCTTCCTCGATCCGCTGGGCGACCGGGCGGGGGTTGGCCGGAACGACGCCGACCTTCGTGCCGTCCGCCGTCTCGACGACGCGGATGGCGCCGGTCCAGTCCCCGATCAGCAGGCGGCGGCCCTCGAGGGCGAACGCGGCGCGCAGGGGAAGGTCGGCGAAATCCTTGATGACGCGCTCCCCGACGCCGTCGTCGGTCCAGATACGGACGACGCAGTCGCGGCCGCAGGTCGCCATCCGGCCGTCGGGCGCGAAGTCGACGGAGAGCACGCCCTCCTTGTGCGCCGGCCAGGCCTTCACCGGCGCGCCGTCCGCCGCGTTCCAGAGGCGCACCGTCCCATCCTCGCCCGCCGTGGCGAGCACGGCCGAATCGCCGCGCCATGCCAGGTCGGCAACCGCCCCCTGGTGTCCGGCGAGGGTGTGGAGTTCCCGCCCGGTCGCCGCATCCCACACGACGGCGACGCCCGCGCGATCGCCGGAGGCCAGCAGGGCGCCGTCGGGGCTGTACGCCACCGCCGTGACCCAGTCGGCATGCTTCTTCAGTTCGTGCAGCCGGCTGCGGTCGGCGGCGGAGACGACCTTCACGATCCGGTCCGTTCCACCGAGCGCAACGGCGGACCGGTCCGCGCGGAGGTCGGCCGAGAGCACGGCATCGGGCTCGTCCCCGGTCTCGATCACGCGGGTGCCGTCGGCCACCGACCACGCGACGACGCCGCCCGACGCGCCGCCCCGGCCGCCGCCGGCCAGCAGAAGGGCGCCGTTCCGGCTGAACCGGAGCCCGTACGGTACGCCCTCGGGAAACGGAAGGACGCCCAGCAGCTCCAGCGTCTCCGCGTGATACAGGAAGACCTGCCGGCTCGACCCGACGGCGAAGACCGGCGCCCACGGGCTTGCCGCGAGCGCCATCACGGAATCCGCGCGCTCCGTCACCGCGACGGGCTCCAGAGGAAGAACGCCGCGGGCGGGCATCGGGGGCGGGCCCTCGGGGCGCCCGGCCGGAGCGGAACCGGCGGACGCCGCCAGCGCAAGCAACGGCCCGGCGAGCGCCGCCGCCGCCGACCGCAGACTCCACCCCGACCCGCACGATGTCTTCATCCGCCTCCCGGCACCCGGGTCCGCCCATCGGTCACAGGGCCCCGGCCGGAACGGAGTCTAGCGGAAACGCCGCCGGACTCCAAGACGAGCCGCTCCCGCGTTGCGGAACGCCCCCCCAACCCCTATTCTGTCCCGCAAGGCGATCGATCCATGACAGCCCGGTCCATGTACGAGAAGATGAAGGCGCGGCTCTCCAAGGTCGTGCCGGATGCGGAATTGCGGATCAAGGCGGACATCGCCGTGGAGATCCTCCGGCTCAAGGCCGAACGCAACGCCGTGATCCTGGCCCACAACTACATGGAGCCGGCGCTTTTCTACTCCGTTCCGGACTTCCAAGGCGATTCGCTCGACCTGAGCCGCCGGGCGGCGACGACGGACAAGGACGTGATCGTCTTCTGCGGCGTCCGCTTCATGGCCGAGACGGCGAAGATCCTCAGCCCGTCGAAGACCGTCCTGCTGCCCGCGAAGAAGGCCGGCTGCTCGCTGGCCGAAAGCATCACCGCCGAGCAGGTCCGCGAGCTGCGCGCCCGCTATCCCGGCGTGCCGGTCGTGACCTACGTCAACACCTACGCGGACGTGAAGGCGGAGTCCGACATCTGCTGCACCTCGGGCAACGCGAAGGCGGTGGTGGAGTCGCTGAACGCCGACACGATCATCTTCCTGCCCGACCAGTACCTCGCCTCCAACGTCGCGCGGGAGACCGGCCGCCACATCGTCTTTCCGGTGCGGGGCCCGGTCGCCAACCCGGACCCCCTGCTCGACGTGCAACTGGTCGGCTGGACCGGCCGCTGCGAGGTGCACGAGAAGTTCACCGTCGAGGACATCGCCAACGCGCGCCGCCAGTTCCCCGACGTCGTCGTCCTCTCCCACCCCGAGTGCAGCCCGGAGGTCGTCGCCGCGTCGGACTTCTCCGGCAGCACCAACGCCATGATCCAGTATGTCGCGAACCACCCCGCCGGGCGCTACCTCGTCCTCACCGAGTGCGCGATGGGCGACAACATCGCCGCCGCCCACCCGGACCGCGAACTCCTGCGCATCTGCAGCATCCGCTGCCCGCACATGAACGAGATCACCATGGAGGAGACGCGCGACGCGCTGAAGTTCATGCAGTACGAGATCGACGTGCCCGAGCCGACCCGCACCCGCGCCCGGCGCGCCGTGGAGCGCATGCTTCGGATCGGCTGACCCCCCCCCATGCGCCCCGCCCCCGCGATCGTGCCGGCGATGCTGCTGGCCGGGGCGTTGCTCGCTCCGGCCGCGGATTCCGCGGCCCCCGTTCCCGAGCCCCGGCCGCCGCTCCTGCCGCCCCCCGCGTTCCTCCCCGCCGCCGGGCCGGACGGCGATTCCCCGACCCCGCTCCCCGCGGCCGGGAACACCACCAACCGCTTCGCCGCCCGCGCCGATCACTGGCACGCCGCGCTGAGCAGCCGGATCGTGTCGACGGTCGAACGCGTCGACCGCTTCTTCGGCGACGAACGGCTGCTGGAGGACAACAAGGCGACCGTCATCCGCGCCGGCCTGGGCGTCGACTGGAACGAGGCCGACGGCGCCTCGCTCAAGACACGCATGAGCGCCCGCCTCTCGCTTCCCCACCTCGAGGAGCGGCTCCAGCTGATCGCGGACAACATCACCGACGCCGAGGACCCGGCGGAAAGCGGACGTGTCGAGGATTCGCTGCGCGACTCGCGCCCCGACGCGGGCCTGCGCTACGTGGTGAAGGACGAGGGCCCCATCCGGTTCTCCGGCGACGCCGGGCTCCGCCTCGGCAGCGAGTCGCAGGTCTTCGGCAAGCTCCGCGCGCGCCTCATCGTCCCCCACGACCCGTGGGAGATGCGGTTGACGCAGGTCGCCCAGTGGTTCTCGCGTGACGGTCTCGGCACCACGTCCGAGATGCGGTGGAGCCGAGTCCTGAGCCGCGACTGGGTCTTCCAGACCCACACCCGCCTGACGTGGCGCGAGGACCGCGACGGCGTCGCGCCGGGACAGTCCTTCTCCTGGCACCGCGCCGTCGGCAACTCCTCGGGCCATCGCATCGCCGTCGACGCCGAGTGGCCGGAGTTCCCCCACACCACCGAGGACGTCTACGTGATGTCCTACGGCTACCGCCGCCTCATCCACCGCGACTGGCTCTTCGTCGAACTCGTGCCGGGCGTGGACTTCAACCAGGCCCGCGACTACGAGCCGAACCCCCGCTTCGCCCTGATGTTCGAGGTCATGCTGGGCGAACTGCGCAAGCGATGACCGCCGTTCGGACGCCCGGCCGGGCTTGACCCGGGCGCGCAATCGGGCAGGGTTGGGGAGGGACGCGCGGGGCGGCCCCGGGGAGCGACGCATGGAACTCGCGGAATCGACGGTGCTGGTGACGGGCGGCGCGGTGCGCATCGGGCGCGCCATCGGCCTCGCGTTCGCCCGCGCCGGCGCGCGCGTCGTCATCCACCACCGCGCCTCCGCCCCGGCCGCCGGGGCGCTCGCGGCGGAGATTCGCGCGGCGGGCGGCACCGCGTTCACCGTCGCGGGCGACCTCGCGCAGCCCGGCGCGGCGGAGGCGCTGCTGGCGGACGCCGTCGCGGTCGCGGGGCCCGTCGACATTCTCGTCAACAACGCCGCCGTCTTCCACAAGCACACGCCCGACACGCTCGACGCCGCCGCGCTCGAGGCCGAGTTCGCGGTCAATCTCTTCGCGCCGCTGCTGCTGATGCGGGCCTTCGCGGCCCAGGGGCGTCCGGGCCGGATCGTGAACCTCCTCGACCGCCGCGTCGCGGGCATCGACCCCTCGTGCGTGCCCTACGAGTTGTCGAAGAAGGCCCTCGCCGCGGCCACGCGCTCGGCCGCGCTTCACTGGGCGCCGCGCATCACCGTCAACGCCGTCGCCCCCGGCGCCGTCCTGCCGCCGCCGGGCGAGGGGCCGGACTACATCCGCGACCGCGCCGGGGTGATTCCGACGGGCCGTCCGCCCACGCCGGAGGAGGTCGCCGACGCCGTCGTCTTCCTCGCCCGCTCCGGCTCGATCACCGGCCAGGTGCTCTTCATCGACGGGGGCCAGCACCTGGGCTGAGCCGGATCAGCGCGCAGCCGTGGCGCGGCACCCGCGCCTCGAATCGGCCGTCGTGCGGACCGAGATCCTTCTGGCGCCAGAGATCCCGCACGCGGTGCGGACCGGAGAGCCCCAGGTCGGCCCACTCCACCGCGACCGCCTGCTCCTCCTCGTCGAGGTTGAACAGGCCCGCCGCGGTCGACCCGTCCTCCATCGCCTTCGCCCACACCTGGGCGGTCCCGCGCACCGCGACGCGGGCGGCCTGGCGGCCGAGGGGATCCTGGTTGACCCCGATCACCTCGTCGTTCGTCAGCAGGTTCAGCGTGAAGGCGTCGAGGGACTCGATGTCGCATCCGATCAGAAGCGGCGCGGCCAGCAGGCACCAGAGGCTGATGTGGGAGTACTGCTCGCTCGGCGTCAGGCGCGTCGGATGCAGCTTCGGCCCCCACCCCACGCGCCCGACGACGAGCATGTCGGGGTCGTTCCAGTTGCCCGGCCCGGCGAAGGGCTCCAGCCCGAACTGCTGGAAGCCGATCGACGTCACGCTCGCCCACGTGTCGACGATGTCGCCCGTCGTGCGCCAGCAGTGCCCGCCGGCCTTGTCGCCCCACGCCGACACGTTGCCCATGCCGTACTGGCACAGGCTGTAGACGATGTCGCGCCGCTGCGCCCGCAACGCGCGGGCCATCGCGACATAGGGCTTCATGAGTTCGAAGAGCGTGCTGCCTTTCGCCACCTTGGTGTAGGTGCACCAGTCGTACTTGAGGTAGTCGAAGCCCCAGGCGGCGTACTGCGCGGCGTCGGCCGCCTCGTGGCCGTGGCTACCGACGCAGCCGCCGCAGGTCAGCGGCCCGGGCGACGAGTAGATCCCCGCCTTCAGGCCCAGCGCGTGGATTCGCGCCACGAGCCCCGGCATGTCCGGGAACCGCGGATTCGGCGCGATGCGGCCGTCGGGATGGCGCCCGGGCCCCTGCAACGTCGGGTCCGGGTCGCCCGGCTTCACCTGCCAGAAGTCGTCGATGTTGATGTAGGTCCAGCCGTGGCGCGCGAGCCCGCTGCGCACCATCGCCTCGGCCGCGCCGGCGATGCGCTCCTGCGTCACCGCGCCCGCGAAGCAGTTCCAGCTGTTCCAGCCCATCGGGGGCGTCAGTGCGAGCCGGGCCCCGGCGACGATCCGCAGTTCGCGCGCCGCGACCCCGCGCGCATTGCGGGCGGTGAGAGCCACCCGGTACTCGCCCGCGGCCGGCGTCGTGCCGGCCAGGATGCCGGTCTGCGGGTCGAGTTCGATGCCGGCGGGCAGCCCCTCCGCCGCAAAGGTCATCGGCCGGTCGCCCGAGGCCGCGATCGTGAACAGGAACGGGTTGCCGGGACGCGCACCGAACACCTGCGCGCCGTTGATGCGCGGCTCCGGCGGTGCGGGCGGCGTCAGGACGTAGGGCTCCTCCGCCGGCGCGGGCTCGAGGGCCTCGGGCCGGCCGCCCTCCGTCACGAAGACCGCCTCGGCCCAGTCGGCATGATCGTAGTCGACCCCGTCGCCGCCGTCCGTCACCCGCAGCACGACCTCCCTGGCGCCGGAGAGATCGACGTCGACCGGCACCGCGGGCGCGCCCAGGCGGACGACGCCGCTGGTCCAGAGGCGCTTCCCGCCGGAGAGGAGGACGAATTCGACGCTCCCCTTCTCGTTCGCCCGGACCTCGTCGTCCACCCCGACCTTCGCGCGAAACCGCGCCGGTCCGCCGGGGAGTTTCACGCGCATCACGCTCTCCGCGTGCGTGCCGACGCCGTGGGCGTACTCGACGCCCGCGATCCTCAGCTTGTTGGCGTCGACGCTGTGGTCCGGCAGCGCCTTGCCCCAGCCCGACGTCATCCGCTTGAGATCGAGCGACGACAGCCGCGTCTCCTCCGCCGCCCGCGCCACGCCCGCCGCCAGGATCGCCGCACCGAGAAACCACCGCACGTTCATGTCGCACCTCGGCGCAGGCCATACCCCACGGCGCGACCGCCTGCAAGCCGGAAGCCACCGCGGGCTTGGCTTCGTCCGCCCGTCGGCGTGTAATGGCGCCCATGAAGCGACCCCTCCCGCGGCACTCCCGGCGCCACGCCGCCCTCGTCATGCTCCTCGCCGCCGCGGCGGCAGCCGCCGCACCGGCCGACCCCCGGTGGCCGGTCCTGCGTCCCGCCGACGGAAACGCGCCACTGCCCGGCACCGGACCGCTGGGCCTGACGGGCGACGTCAGCCGCCTGCTGGTCGAGACCAACGACCGGTTCCTCGACCAGCGCGTCGCCGCGGTCTCCGCGGAAAGGGCCGCGCGATGGCAGCAGGAGGCCGCCTCGGGACTCGACCCCGCCGCGGCTGCCGCCGCGCACCGCGCCCGCCTGAGACGGAGACTGGGCATCGGCCGCGACCCGCAGGCCGCCTCGCCGGAGTTCGAGTTCCATGGCGCGCACAAGGAAGGTCCGCTGGCCGCGGGCCCCGGCGTCCGGGTTCACGCCGTGCGCTGGCCGGCGTTCGGCGATGTCCACGGCGACGGCCTCCTCATCGAGCCGGATGGCGCGGACGGGACGCCCGTCGCCGACCTCGTGCTCCTTCCCGACGCGGACCAGCCGCCCGAGGACCTTGCGGGCCTCGCCGCCGCCGCACCGGCCGCCTCCGCCCACGCCCTCCGTCTCGCGCGGGCGGGCTGCAGGGTTCTCGTGCCCGGCCTGGTCGCGCGCACGATCAACGCCCACAAGATGACGGACCGGGAATGGCTGCACCGGCCTGCCTTCGAACTCGGGCGCCACCTGCTCGGGTACGAGATCCAGAAGGCGATCTCCGGGGTTGACGCCCTCCTCGCCTCGCAGGGCGCATCGCGGCGGAAGGTCGGAATCGCCGGCTGGGGCGAGGGCGGACTGATCGCCCTCTACGCGGCGGCGTTGGACGAGCGGATCGGCGCCGCCCTTGTCTCCGGCTACTTCGGCCCGCGCGAGGCGCTCTGGATGGAGCCGGCCGAGCACACCGTCTTCGGCCTCCTGGCGGAGTTCGGCGACGCGGAGATCGCATCGCTCGTGGCGCCCCGCCCCCTGGCCCTGGAGTCGGGCTGTGCTCCGGACTTCGCCTTCCGCCCCGGCCCCGACGGCGGGATCGAACGCCTCGACCGTCCCGCCGCGCTGAACGGAAAGCCCGGCCGGTTCCACCGTCCGTCGGCCGACGCCGTCGCGGCGGAGACCGCGCGGCTTCGCCGGCTCGTCGGCGACCGCGGCCCCATCGCATCGTGCACGAGCGCCCGTCCCTTCGGCGACGCCGCCGTGGCCGCCCTCCTCGAGGGGCTGGGCGCTCCCCGGCCGGCGGGCGGCGCGACGTCCCCGGACGGCGCCCCGGCCGGCCCCGCCGTGGATCCGGCGCGGATCGCGGCGAACCGCGCGGCCCGCGTCGCGGAAATCGAGCGGCACAACCGGGCGGTGCTCGTCGATTCGGCCGCGGAGCGCGAGGCGTACTTCCGCGACCTGAAGACCGGCAGCCTCGCCGAGTTCCGGGCAACCATCGAACCCTACCGCGAGCGGTTCCGCACCGAGGTCATCGGCGACTTCGAGGTGCCCCTCGCGCCCCCGAATCCGCGCAGCCGCCCGTTCCAGGCGGGACCCGCGACCCTCAGCTACGAGGTCGTGCTGGACGTCATGCCCGGCACCCTCGCCTACGGCATCCTCACGCTCCCCGCGGGCCTCGATCCCGCGCGCGGCCCCCGGCGGCCGGTCGTCGTGTGCCAGCACGGGCTCGAGGGGACCCCGCGGGACGTCGTCGGCGAGGCGAAGCACGGCGCCTACGCGGCCTTCGCAACGCGGCTCGCCGAGCGGGGCTATGTGACCTTCGCGCCGCAGAACGGCTATCTCGGACACGACCTCTTCCGCCTGCAGCAGTTCAAGGCGCAGTCCATCGGGCGGACGCTCTTCTCGATCATCGTCGCGCAGCACCGGCAGATCACGGACTGGCTGGCGTCGCTGCCGTTCGTCGACCCCGATCGGATCGCGTTCTACGGGCTCAGCTACGGCGGCAAGACCGCGATGCGCGTGCCGCCGCTGGTCGGGCGCTACGGCCTGACGATCTGCTCCGGCGACTTCAACGAGTGGGTCTGGAAGAACGCGGCGACCGACGCCCGGAGCCTCCGCTACAGCTATGCGAGCCGGCAGGAATACGAGATCTTCGAGTGGGACCTCGGCGGCACGTTCAACTACGCCGAGATGGCCGCGCTGATCTGCCCGCGCCCCTTCATGGTCGAACGCGGGCACTTCGACGGCGTCGCGCCCGACGAGGCCGTCGCCGCGGAGTTCGCGAAGGTCCGCCGCCTCTACCAGGCCCGGCTCGGGATCGGCGACCGGTGCGCGATCGAGTGGTTCGCCGGCCCGCACGCGATCCACGGCGTCGGCACGGGGGAGTTCCTGGACCGACATCTCCGCCCGGACGCTCCTCTCCGCTGACGCGTCAGGCCCACACGCCCGCGCAGACCGCGCCGCAGGCCGGACACGCGCCGCCGGCGGCGAGGCGGTTCTCCAGTACGCGGAAGCCGTCGCGGCGGACCAGCACGGCGCCGCATCCGTGGCAGGACGTGGCGCTTCCCTCGTCGTCGCGGACGTTGCCCGTGTAGACGTGGCGGACCCCGGCGGCGAGCGCGATCCCTCGCGCGCGGCGCAGGGAGGCGGCCCCGGTCGGCTCGCGGTCGAGCATGCGATGGTTCGGATGAAACGCGCTGAAGTGAAGCGGCACATCCGGCCCGAGACTCGCGACGATCCACTCCGCCATGCGGCGGAGCTCGCCGTCGGAGTCGTTCTCGCCCGGGATGACGAGCGTCGTCACCTCCAGCCAGACGCGCGTCGCGCGGCGGATGTGGACCAGCGAGTCGAGGACCGGCTGGAGGTGCCCGCCGCAGAGGCGGCGGTAGAAGCGCTCGTCGAACGACTTGAGGTCGACGTTCGCGGCATCCATCTCCCCGAAGAACGCGGCGCGCGGGCCGGGCTCGATGTAGCCCGCCGTCACGGCGATCGTCCGGAGTCCCGCGGCGCGGCACGCGGCGGCGCAGGCCCGCGTGTACTCGTAGGAGACGACCGGCTCGTTGTAGGTGAACGACACGCTCGGGCAGCCGGCGCGGCGCGCCGTCTCGACGATGTCGGCCGGGGAGACGGTCTCGTCCGAGAGCGCGGACTCGTCCGCCGGACGGCTGATGGGCCAGTTCTGGCAGAAGCGGCAGGCCAGGTTGCAGCCGATCGTTCCGAAGGAGAGCGTCCGCGATCCCGGCAGAAAGTGGTGGAGCGGCTTCTTCTCGACCGGGTCCGCCGCGGCGCCGCTGATGCGCCCGTACGCGGCGGGCTCCACGATCCCGCCGCGGGCGCGGCGCGCGAAGCAGATCCCGCGCTGTCCATCCTTCAGGGCGCAGCGATGCGGACAGAGGCCGCATTCGATGCGGCCATCCGGCAGCGCCGCGCAGGGAGCGCGGAATTCCGCGGGAACATCCATCGACTCCAGCATCCCCCCGGCGCAACCGGATGCAAGACGCAAATCCGCCGCCCCCCGACGTTGCATGAAATGTAACGATCGTTACATTTCATGCAACGTCGACGGCGGGCAGGCAGGGCGCCGGACGACCGGCGCGCGCCTTGTCGCGGACGCGGAACGGCGTATGATGACGGCATGAAGTCGCGATCGAGCATCGGCCTCGCGGTCCTGGCGGCCGGGGCGGCCGCCGCGGTCACCGAGCCGCCGGCGTTCGACCGGTACCAGGTGATCCTGGACCGCCAGCCGTTCGGCGTGGTGCTGGTCGCCCAACCGGCGGCGAGCAATGCGTCGCCGGCGATCGTCGCGGGGCCCGGCGGCGAGGCGCTCGGCCTGCGCGCCTGCAGCCTGATCATGGTCGAGAGCGTCGGTCCGCGGGCCGGCCTGGTCGAGGTCAAGACCAGCAAGAGCTACTTCCTGATCCCCGGCGAGACGCAGGATGGCATCAAGCTGGTCTCCGCCGACTACGACGCCGAGGAGATCGTGATCCAGCGCGGCACGGAGATGGCGATCCTCCGGCTCAAGGAGGCGAGCGCGACGGAGAAGAAGACGACGGGCTCCGCCCTCGCGACGACGTCGTCGAAGCTCTCCTTCGAGGAACGGCGCAAGGCCTTCGAGCAGCAGCGGAACGCCCCCCCGACACCCCCCGCGGCACCGCCCGCGCCGCGCCTCCAGGGCGCCGATCTCGAGAAACACCTCCAGCAATACCAGATGGAGGTCATCCGTCAGGGCATGCCTCCACTGCCGATCCCGCTCACGCAGGAGATGGACAGCCAGTTGGTCAAGGAGGGCGTCCTCGCTCCGCAGGCCCCCGTGGTGATCCAGGGCGCGGAGGCCCAGATCATCATCCAGCATCAGCCGTAGGCCGGGCGGGCCCGCGATCCGCCGACCCGCGGGCGGGGCGCGGCGTCGGCTCCGTCGTCATTCCCGGTGCAGCTTCTCGTCGGCGGCCTTCAGGCGAGCCGCAAGTTCGCGGAGGATGGACCGGCCGATCGCCGGATTCTCGCGCAGGATCGCATCGAAGCTCTCGCGCCGGATCGCGATCAGCTTCGCATCCTCGACGACCACCGCGGTCGCCGTCCGGGGCGAGTCGATCAGCATCGACATCTCGCCGAAGTACTCGCCCGCGCGCATCGTCGCGAGCACCCTCTCCCCGCGCCGCATTTCGACCGCGCCGGACCGCACGATGAACATCTCGTGTCCCGGCTCCCCCTCATGGAAGACCGTCTCGCCGGCCGGAAGGGCGCGCGAGAAGCGCCCGACGAGCGCGTCCGAGGCCGCGCCCCCCGCCCGCCCCCCGGGCAGGAACATCGTCAGCAGCGCGATCTCCCGCCGCCGCGCCGCCGCCATGATCTCCGCGCCGTAGAGGATCGCGACGAAGGAGAAGTAGATCCACGTCAGCGTCAGGAAGAGCGCCTTCAGCGACCCGAACGCGAAGCCGTAGTCGGGGTTGTAGCGCAGGAATGCGGCGAAGGCCGGCCGGATCACCAGCAGCAGCACCGCCGAGACCACCGCGCCGGAGAACAGTTCCCCCGCCCGCAGGCGGGTCGGGGCGAAGACGACGAAGAGGAAGGCCAGGCCCGCCACCGAGATCGTGAACGAGAAGGCGAGTTGCGTGACGTCCGTCAGGAACGTCACCTGCCCCGGCAGATGCCGCGCCAGCACCCCGTAGAGGATGCGCCCGGCCACGAGCAGGAAGAACATCGCGACGATCGTCAGCGCCCCGAGGACGTCCCGCAGCTTCGCGTGCAGCACCCCGGGGATCCGGTCCGGCTGGAACACGCGCGTCAGCGACGCGCGGAAGCCGGCCGCGATCGGCGTGACGGACCAGAACAGCACGAGCATGCCCAGCACGCCCCAGATCCTCTGCTGGGAGAGCGTGCGGAGCTGGTCGAGCGCGACCACGCCAAAGCCGGCGATCAGCTCGTCCGCCCCCGCCCGGATCGCCTCCCTCGCGGCCTCCGAGGCCATCACGAGACGGCTGGAGAGGACCGACACGAGCAGCAGCAGCGGCACGATGGAGAGGAAGCCGTAGTAGGACAGCATCGCGGCCGTGTCCATGTGCTGGTTGCGCAGGAACGAGCGGGCCGACTCGCGCAGCACGAGCCCCACCAGCGCCCGGCCGCCGCCCCGCGGTCGCGCGGACCCCGCCCCCCGGCCGTTGGACACCTCCGCCATCCGTGACTCCGGGGCCAGTGTGACCGCCCCGCCGCCGGCCCCGCAAGCGCAAAGCGCGCCCTACGGCGACGGCCCGTGGAGCCGGACCCGGAGGTAGACGTTCGATTCCGCCCCCGCCGCCGCGGCCGACGCCGTCGTGCCGGTGGCGTCGACGTAGACGACGTGCGACCATCCGCCCGTCGAGAACGCCGCCTGGGATTCGACCGCATACCGCGCGCCGGGCACCGAGCGCCACTCCATCGTCCCGCCCGCGATGGCGCGGATGTCGAACGGCGCCGGCCGCACCTCCTCCGGCCCCGCGTCCCACGCGCCGTTCTGCGGCACCCCGTCGCCCAGGTCCACGCCGAGCGCCGCCCCCACCCTCGCCATCATTGCCGTCGCCGCCACGGGCACCGTCCCCGCGTCGACCGCCGGACTGTTCAGCGGCAGCACCGGCCAGCCCCCCTCGCGCCACGCGAACAGCGGGGCGGACGGCGCCGCCTGCGCTCCCGTCGCCTCCCAGATCGTCGACGTCCGGATCTGCGTCACGTTGGTGTAGAGCAGGTGACGCCAGGAGTTCGGCTCGTTGTCCCAGTTGTAGTGATGACGCATCGCCACCGCGCCGGTGCCGGACGGCTGGTAGAAGTTGCGGTCGATGGAGAGCCTCCCGATCGCGGACGTCGGCGCCCGCACGGAGATGCCGGCGTCGGCGAACACCGTCACCGCGCCGTACGAGGACGGGATGAGGTTGTTGAAGACCCGGTTGCTCGTGTTGAGGTCCGGCATCCGCCCGACCTGCCCGTCGAGAACGATGCCGAAGGGATTGCCCGCGCAGAGGTTGTTGCAGACGGCCACATCGCGGCTGTGGACGACGTAGAGCCCCGCGTAGCCGTTGCTCACGGCGACGTTGCGGTGCAGAACCACCGAGTCGACGCCGGCCGTGCCGCTCTTCACGATGTCCACGTAGGCCCCGAACCCGGCGCGCCGGCCCCGGCTGGTTTCCCACCAGTTGATGACGCTCGCGCCGTAGGTCCAGCCCATCGTGTCGCGGAACAGGTTGCCGAGCACGAGCAGGTCGGACGCGGTCGTGCCGTCCGCCCAGATCTTGAGCCCGGCCGAGTCGGCGGCGCCCAGCGCGCAACGCTCGAAGACGTTGCCGACGAAGGCGGACAGCGCCGCCGGAGCGCCCGCCACCTGGACCCCGTTCTGCATCACGTCGCAGACGACGTTGCTGCGGAACAGCAGCCGGTGCGGCGCGCTGAACACGAGCCCGATGCCCTGGTCGACCGCGGCGCGGAAGCCGAGGTCGTGGAAGCGGCATCCCTCGATCCGGAGGCTGCGGATGCCCGGCGACGCGGGCCCGCCCTCGTGGACCGTCATGAAGCCCGTGCCGTCGCACGGCCCGATGTCGCAGCCGGTCCACGTCATGTTGCTGATGGAGGCGAGCGCTCCGTTCGCGTAGACATAAACGCCCGCGCCGCAATCGCGGATGCGCACGCCGTCGAAGGCGAGCCCCGTCGACGGCAGGTTCCAGTTGGCGATCCACACCGCCGCGTCGGACCCCGTGTAGCCGGAGTAGAGCGCGTTGACCCCTTCGATCGCGAGCGACTCGATCCGGATCCACGAACGATGGCGCAGGTTGATGCCGACCGGCCGGCGCGCGATCTCGACCGCGAGGTTCGTCGGATGGACGCCCCCGGGCGGCCAGAAGTAGATCGCCGCCGGGTTCGAGGTGCAGAGCCACTCGCCCTCGCGGTCGAGCAGCACGCCCACGCCCTCGACGTGGTATTTCGTGTTCGTGCTGAACCCGTAGTTCGCCGTCGCGACGCGCACGCCGCCGGTCGCCGGCACGTGATCGAGGATCACCCGGCGGTAGGTGTCGTGTCCCTGGCGGCCGTCGGTCGCCCAGAGAACCGCTCCGGCCAGCGCGGGATTCGTGACGCCGTTGACGACGCGCAGGCTGCCGGCCTGCACGTCGGGATAGGACCCCGGCACGTCGTCCGTCGCGTCCCACAGCCGCGTGACCGTGCCGCCCTCCGCGAGCCACCAGTTCTCATGGTGCCGCCACGGCGTGGTCACGACCCAGTCCGGCTCCCGCGCCTTGGGCAGGCGCACGCGGTTCGTCCCGTCGCGCAGGAACACGAGCTCAGGGAGATTCGTCCAGCCCGTCAGCACGGCCTTGAAGACGTTCGTCAAGGCGAGGTGCGGCGGCAGGCCGATCTCGTTCGTCGCAAGCCGCGTCCACGCGAGCGAGGCCGACGGCTCCGCGCCGGACACGATCGCCTCCCCGCCGCCGGCCGGTTCGCCGCGGATCGTGATGGGGAGCGCCTCGGTGCCGCTCGTCGGGGGGATCACGGTCTCGCGGTAGCGCCCGGGGCCCACGCGGACCACGTCGCCCGGCGCCGCGTTGGACACCGCCCGGCCGATCGTCCGGAAGGCCGACGCGGGCGCAAGCCCGTTGTTGCCATCCGAGCCCGCGCCCGCGTCAACGAAATAGTCGGTCGCGACGGCGCGCGCCGCCGCCAGCACCGCGATTCCAACCCACCATGACCGGGAGTGACGCATTCAATACAGTACCACGCCCCCCGGCAAAGGCATGAGGACACGGAATGGGGTGAGGATTCAAGCCCAAAGCTGCGCGAAGCGGACCCGCCCGATGCCAGACCCGACGCGACGCGCGGTCGCGGCTACGGCACCGCGATCGTCCCCTCGGCGGTGTCGCCGGCCTTGATCTCGACGGAGCCCCGGGCGGATGTGCCGTCGACCACGACCTCGTAGCGGCCGGGGCGCAGGTCCTTCAGATGAAACGTGCCATCCCTGGCCGTACGCAACGACCGGAGCGCTCCGCCGAGGCCGGACGTCCTCTCTCCCGGACGCACGACGGCGCGGCCGTCCGCACCCGTGATCCGCAGCAACCGCCCCCCGACGGCCTTGGGAGAACCCGTCAGGCGGACCACCATCCCGCCGCCCTCGACGAGGCGCCAGTCGCGCACCGTCGGCGCGGCGAGGTCGATCTCCACCGTCTCGACCGCGTAGCCGGTGAAGTGCACACCGAGCGTGTATCGCCCCGGCAGCAAGGGAGGCGTGAACTCGTACGTTCCATCGTCCCCGGCCGGCTGGAAGCCGTGGGCCATCGTGTTCTCCTTGCAGATCGCGGTGACCACCGCTCCGGCGGCCGGATCGCCGGACGGCAGCGTGACTCGCCCGGACAGCTTGAGACCGCGCTGATCCTGCAGGTCGGCGGCGACATCCTTCTCCGCCACGACGATGCCGGACCGGAAGGCGTAGGCTTCCTCCGCAGGCGCCCCGATCGAGTAGGTGCCCGGTGGCACGGCCTCGAACGCGAAGGTCCCGTCCGCCCGCACCATCGTCCACCGGCTCAGGATCGCCTGGTGGGCATCCGACATCGCGGATGGCACCAGCATCACGAACCCGGACGACTTCGCCGCGCCGTCGACATCGCGCGACGTGCCGCGGACCGTGACGCCGTGAAACCGGACCTCGAACGGCCCGTCGCCCGCGGGCAGGTCGGCCACGGTCGCATAGGACGCCTCGGGCCCCTCCTTCCCCATGACATCGGCGCGAACGATGTACTGTCCGCCTTTCGCGGCGGAAGCCTCGCACCAGCCGTTGCTGTCCGATTCCGCGCGAACCGACCCGAACTGGGCCTGCATCATCCATTCCTCGGCGGCGCTTTCGTCAGCCGGCGGCGCGGGGAAGACCTGGACCGAGGCCCCGGCCACCGGCTTGTCCCCCGCCAGGACGCGGAGGCGCCGCGCCGAACCTGCCGGCTTCGCCCCGCCGAGCTTCAGTTCGGCCGTCTCGCCTGCCTTCACCGTCACGACGGACATCCCGGGCGCGCGACGCGCATCCTCGGATGGAACAACCCAAAGCACGCGGTACTCCCCAGCCGGAAGCTCCGCGACGGCGAACCGCCCCTGGGCATCGGTCCGCGCCGAATGTCCCGGCCCCTGGACCCCGTCCGATGCGGGCACGAGGGAGACATACGCCTCGGCCGCAGGCCCCCGGTCGTCACGAATCTCGCCCCTCACCGCGCCCATGGGCGGCAGGCGGATCTCCACCGGCGCCGCATCGGGGCGCACGACCACGGTCTTCCCGATCAGGGCGCCGAACTCGCCGTCCCCGCCGGTCGGGCGGACCACGACCAGGTTCACCGGCCCTGCGGGCAGTCCGCGCAGGTCGAACCGGCCGTCCTTGCCCGTCGTCGCCGCTTTCGCGCCGTCATCCTCCTCGTCGTCAAACGCACTCCGCCGCCCGCCCGCACCGACGCGCAACCCCTCGACCGGTTTCCCGGCGGCATCGACGACCCGCCCCCCGATCGCAAGGCCGGCGGACATCCTCAGCACGACGTTCGAGACCGGCGCCGCGGCGAACTCGATCGTCGCCCTGGCGTCCAGCAGCGGCGGCTTCGACGCCGTCACCGTCAGACGGCCGCCCGTGCGGGCCTCCACGCTCCCCCCGCCCTTCGTGTCCGTCACGTTCGGCGCCCGGGAGCCGAAGGATCCCGAAACGAAGTAAACGCTCGCGCCGCCCCCCGCCGTCCGGGCCGCCGAAAGAACCGCCCCGGCGACAGGCTTCCCATCGGGATCCAGCACGAGGACCGGGACCCGGACCTTCGGGGCGAGCGAGACGAGCACGTCGTCGGTGCCCGCCACGACCTTGTCGAGTTCGGCCTCCTCGCTGCCGTAGGTGTCCGGAACCTTGACCTCGAGGCGGTACCGTCCCGGCGCCAGGCCCTCGACGCGGAAGGCGCCCGAGGCGTCGGTCTCCGCCTCTCGGCGAATCATCCGTCGCGACCCGTCGGTGCTGCGCTCAGCCTCGATCGGACCCTGCACGCTGACCTCGAACGTCGAGGCCGGCGGCTTGTCACCCTCCAGCACGACCCCCGCGATGAAGGACCCCTTGCGCAACGTCACGAGATGGTCGGTGCCGCCGGCGGCCAGCCGAATCTCCGCGTGGTGCGGCTCGTATCCCTCCGCATCGATCGACAGCGAGACGTTGCCCTCCGGCAGGCCGCGGACCGTGTAGCGCCCGTCGGCGTCGGTCGTCGCGGAGCGGCTCTCGGACGGCGACGCGCGGTATCGCCCGGACTTCCCGGCGGCAGCGTTCGTCGGCGCGGGGAACTCGAACATGACTCCGACACGGACATCGTCCAGCGGCTTCCCCTTTCCGTCCGTCACGCGGCCGGACAGCGAGAGGCCGGGCTGCAGGACGATCCGCTGCTCGCCGCGGATCGTGGCGAGGTCCCATTCGAGGCGCTGCGGAAGGTGCGCATCCTCCCCGACCGACACCGCGATGCGGCCGCCGGACAGCCCCCGGGCGATGAAGCGCCCACGGTCGTCCGAACTGAGGTATCGCGTCCGGCGATCCGTCCCGTCCCCGACCTCCATCCGCACGCTTGCGTCGTCCACCGGTTTGCCCGCCGCGTCGACGACCATCCCCGTGATCGACAGCGTGCGGGGAAGCACGAGGACGACGTCCGACGCCCGCCCCGCGACGACGACCGCCTGGGTCGACGTGCGCCCCCATTCGGCGTCCGACGGCGCGATCTCGTACGACCCCGGCACCACGTCGGCCAGCGTCGCCACGCCGTTCGTCACCGGAGCCTCGAGGTTCATCATGCGGGCCACGCGCCGCCCGCCCGCGCCACCCAGGTTGAACTCCAGCACGTGCGGAAGTTCCAGGGCGGGATCCTCGGGTTTCAGCGTCACGCGCAGCCCGCCCGACCGAACGACTTCGACGCGGCACGTCGCGACGGCGCCCTCGACGGCGGCGACCGAGATCCCGGCCGGGTCCTTCGAGATCCACCCGCCGCCGCGCACGACGACGCGGTGGCTCTCCGGGTCGAGTCCGCCGACGGAGAACGCGCCGGCCGCGTCGGTGACGATGGGGGCTGCCGCGTCCGCGATCTCGACCTTCACGCCCGCGACCGGCCCCTCCGGCCCCGCGACGACACCGGCGATCGACGCGCCGCGCTTGAGGTGGACCTCCAGGTAGGTCTCCGCGCCGACCTTGATCGGGTGCGCCTCGGGGGCGAAGTCCTTCGACTCGACCCGGCACGCATGATCGCCGCAGGGGACGCCTTCGAAGAGGAACGAGCCGTCGTCGCCGGCGGCGATCGCGCAGGACTCGACGTAGTGCGTGCAGCTCGCGTCGAGCTTGCGCAGGAGGACGACGCGCAGGCCCTTCACCGGAAGGCCGCCGGGCGCGACGAGCTGGCCGCCGAGGGCGCCATCCGCCGGAAGCTTCACGTCGCCGAAGTCGCGCGCCCGGGACAGGTGCGGCCATCCGATCCTCGCGCGGCCCGCGGAATCGACGATCCAGAGCTGACGCTGCGGCGTGCCGTCCGGCACCTGCACCAGGAACCGCCCGTCGGGGCCGACCGGATGCTCCGCCGGCTTCTCCGCCCCGGTCGTGCGGCCCATCGGTCCGCACCGGACGGAAAGGCCCGCGGGGGCGGGCCCGCCATCCGTCGCCAGGATCCGGCCCTGGAGATCGAAGCCCGGAGCCGACGTGATGAAAAGGACCGCCGCACCCGCGGCGGCACCCAGGATGCGCGCGTTCATCGACCGGTCCTCCCTGCCATGCGTCCGGCCGGAGTGGAGCGCCGGCCGGACGCCATCACTCGTATCGCTGGATCGCGACGGTCCCGGTCCAGCGCGACGCCGCGGCGTCGTAGTACTTCGCATCGACCTGCCCCGGCGCGGCGTCCTTCTCGACCGACAGCGCCAGGTAGCGGAAGGGTCCCGCCTTCACCGTCGGCGGCGCCGCGCCGAGGACCTTGGCATAGGCCTGCAACTCGGCATCCGTTGCCTTCAGGAGGACGAGATACCAGACCTCGCGGCCCGTGCCGTAACGAAGCAGGCTGGGTTTGCGGCCGATGGACGAAAGCATCTCCGCCAGCAGCTCGGCCCTCGCCTGCTGGTCGCCCTTCCGGTCACCCAACGCCCGGCTGGGTGAAATGACGCATCGGCCCCCTCAGCCCCACTGCGTGGCCACCTGGCGGATCTCATCGCGCACGTGGCGGTGGAGGGCGATCACCCGGGCCTCGGGCGTGTCCTGAGCGGCCGTCAGTTCGGCCGCGGCCTTGGCGATGGCGTTCTCGTTCGTGGCCGCGGGCGCCTGTTGCGCGGACGCGGGAAGGCCCGTCACGGCCGCTCCCGACACCCACGCAGCAAGAACCCATGCCCTGCTCATCGCGGACGTCCGTCCGCGGAATCCGGCTCCCTGCACCGCATTCATGACATCACGCTACACGGTCGCCCCAGCCGCGACAAGCCCCGGATCACCCCCCGGATACCGACATCGCCCATCCGGCGAGCGCGCCGGCGAGGACCAGCCACGCGGAGTTGACGCGGAAGCGGACGAGCAGGACCGCCGCGGCGGCGAAGAGGACGAGCGACGGGAGGTCGGCCAGCGCCGAGCGGCCGAGGTGCCACGTCACCGCCGCCATCAGGGCGAGCGACGCCGCGTTGACTCCGTCGAGCACGGCTCCCGCAACGGCCGAACGGCGGAGACGGGGAATCAGGGGGCCGCACAGCGCGACGAACACGAAGGACGGCAGGAAGATCCCCGCCGTTGCGACCGCCGCGCCGGGCACGCCGCCCAGCATGTAGCCGATGAACGTCGCGGTCGTGAACAGCGGTCCCGGCGTGAACTGTCCGACGGCGATCGCGTCGAGCAGCTGACCCTCCGTCAGCCAGTGCCACCGGTCGACCAGGTCGGCCCGCAGGAACGCCAGCAGCACGTAGCCGCTGCCGTAGAGCACCGAGCCGACCTTGAGGAAGAAGGCGAAAAGCGGCCACAGGCCGAACGGGGCCGGCGCGACGGCCGCGCCGGCGGCGGCGGCCAGGGCGCCGGGAACCGCCGGGGCGGCCGCGATCGTCGCGGCGGACGGCGGCGCCGGCCGCACCGCCTTGCGCGCGACGCCGGCGACGAGGCCGGCGCCGAAGAGGATCGCCAGTTCATTCGCCCCGGCCAGCGACAGCGCCGCGCACGCCACGGCCAGCGCGGCGAGCGCCGGCGACTTCATCGCCGTGCGGCCCAGCCGGAGCAGGGCCTGAAGGACCACCGCCATGATGACCGGCTTGACGCCGCTCATCATGCCCGCCGCTGCCGGAAGCGCGCCGTAGCGGACGTAGACCCAGGCCAGCACCCCCACGATGAGGACGGCCGGCACCACGAATCCGAATCCGGCCGCCAGCATCCCGGGCCAGCCGGCGCGACGGAGCCCGATGTGGATCGCCATCTCCGTCGAATTCGGTCCGGGAATCAGGTTGGTCGCGCCGAGCAGGTCGAGGAACTCCTCGCGCGTCAGCCAACCGCGGCGGCGCACGATCTCGTCCTCCATCAACGCCGCGTGCGCGGCCGGACCGCCGAACGCCGTCGCGCCGAGCTTGAGGAACACGCCCGCGATCTCCACCGCCGCCCGGCGCCTGGTCCCCATCCGTGTCATCCGTGCCATCCGCGGAGAGCCGGTTCGTCCCGATCAACGGATCCAGCCGCCCCAACCGACGATCAGGAAGGCGTAGAACCCGCCGAGAAGGAGGATCGGGGCCGACATCCGGCCGGCGGCGGCGGGGTCCGCCCGCCGCGCCTCGCGCAGGGCCAGCGCCGTCGCGACCACGACCAGCGTCAGCGAGACCGCCGAGAGCGCCGGCGGCGACATCCACGCCGCCGGCTGGGCCAGCGTCTTCGCGTTCATGGCCAGCGCCGTCTTCACGCCGCCCGGCTCGGCCCACGCGTGTGGAAGGAAGCCGGCCCACGACTGGAACTTCTCCAGCCCCTTCGCCATGTGGCCGGCGGCGACGACCACCGCCATTGGAAGCGCGAGCCTCCGCCACGCATCCGCCAGGCTGCGCCCGACGCCGGCCATCCGCGCCACCGCGCCCACGGCAAGCCACAGCAGCAGCGGCACGACGACGATCGTCCAGGCCCCGCGGATCCAGCCCGCGGCCGCGGCGGCGCCCGCCGCATCGGCGACCCGCTGCGGAACCCACTGGAAGACCGCGTCCGCCGCCTTCCACACGCCGCACAGCTCGTACGTGACGAACCCGGAGACCATCATGACGAAGAGCGTCAGGGGCCACGACGCGGCCGGCTCGATCGCGTCCCCCGCGGCGAACGGCGCGCGCAACCGCCACTGCATGGTCTCCGCGGCGTCGGCCTTGATGCAGTCGCAGCACATCAGGCAGTGGCGGTTGGAGTCCAGGTGCGACGGATTCAGCGTCGACCGGCACGCCTCCGCGCCCGGAGCCCTGTCGCCCGCGCCCGGCGCCGGCCGCACCGCCAGCATGCCCCCGCGCCCGTAGGCGTTCAGCAGCAGCGCCACCGGGCAGAACCCGCGGCAGAAGGCGCGATCGCGGAAGAGCAGTCCGACCGCGAAGGCAACGCCGAGCGACACCCACAGGAAGATCGACGTGTAATGCGGGACGCGATGGATCTGCACGCCGGGTACGAGCATCTGCAGAATCGCGAAGAGCAGGATCACGAGACTGCCCGTCGCCAGCCAACCCGGCAGCCGCCGGCGTCGGATCCCCAGCGAGCCGCCGAGAGCCTCGGCCCGGCTCGAAACCCATTCCAACGGACACACCACGCACCATGCGCGGCCGAGCCACACGGTCACCCACACGATCGCCGGCCACCAGAGACCCCAGATCGCGAGGTTCACCAGGTTCGTCTTCGCATACAGCTTCGGCGGGACGCCCTCCGGCGTCAGCTTCTCCCACCCCAGCAAGGCCAGGGCGAGGAAGACCGCAAGGATCGGCACCTGGAACACCGCCGGAAATCCGCGCCAGCGGACGAACGCCCTCAAACCACCCGATCGCAGAAGATTCATCCCGCCTCCACCCGTTGACTTCCCGTCCCGGTCATGCCCCCCGAACGATGCACGGCCCCGCCGAGGATCGCAACCGCCACGTCGGTCTCGTGCGGTGTGACCGCGCGCCCGCTGGAGAACCGCCGTGTGCCGCGGGCCAGTCCCCCGCGGACCCGCGAGCGAGCCCGGCGCTCCCGATCACCGCCATCAAGCGCCCGGTGGAACCGCAGTCCGCTCGCCATGGCGGAAGATCCCCTCACCCCGCCATCTTACATTCACGGCAACGATCGTTACAACAATGCAAGGGAACCGCGGGAAGTCCGCGGGAT
>Ga0194111_10000647_pt1 | contig 42335 bp, 41 predicted proteins | sample TA2KigC300mmetaG_FD_146194 | JGI IMG/M metagenome (GOLD analysis project Ga0194111, IMG submission 146194) | Freshwater microbial communities from Lake Tanganyika, Tanzania - TA2015033 Kigoma Deep Cast 300m | ecosystem: Environmental > Aquatic > Freshwater > Lake | place: Tanzania: Lake...
TAACTGAAAACTGAAAACTGAAAACTACTGCGAAGCAGTCCGGGCATTCTTCAGCATAGCAATGGGTTTGGCCATATCCAGGACGTGGGTGTGCACCATGTCCAAAGACCCGGCGGGAAGGCCCATCATCAGGTGGCAGGGGTCCACCGCGGCCTTAATGCGGCACCCCAGGCCCAGAAAGGTGATATTGGGAACGCCTTGCATCAAGGGGAGGGCGGTGATGTCGGCGCAACCCCCCAAGGCTCCGCCGGATTGGGGGAGGTCCATCCGACCGCCCCGGTCGTAGTTCGCCGCGTACAGCAGCCACATGACCTGTTCGCTGTCCGCGGTGAAGACCACCACCTGGGGGCTTTCCCCAAAAAAGGACAAAGGCGCGACGAGCGCGGCCCGGGTCCGGCCCTGGGGCAAATATGGCGCCTTGCGGATAGTGGCCGCGGAGGCCTCTTCGGTGCCGTAAAGGCCCACTCCATATTTCTCCAGGACGCCGTCATCGATGTAAGCTTCCATGTCCTTCTCAAATCCCAGGACCGAAGTGCCCAGCTTACAGCCCATGCGCTCCTTTTCCAGGAGCAGCGCCCTCCCTTGCCCGGCCAGGGTCAAGGCCTGGCAGTAGCTTTTCAAATTCTCCTGGGTCAGGGGAACATTCCCGGGGAGCGGGTCCGTTTCCCGGTATAAAGTGACGCCCACCGGCTCGTATTTCAACTCCAGGCGGCTCATCAGGTCTTGGGAGATGGTTTGAAGGTCGGTCATGGGAATCTCCATATGGTTCAAAGTTCAAGGTTCAAAGTTCAAAGTTTAAGGCTTATAGGATGCGTTTAAAGACTTGACATAATTCTCCGCTAAACTCAGAGGGCTTTTTCATGGCCATTAATGGAGCTTTTAGCATAATTTCGTTTGCCCGGCAACCGAGGAGAAGGCGCGGGTAAGCTAATCCACTGCTTCATTGCATCCGCCGGAATTTTATTCTAAACTGGCCGCATTTCGATCTTTTAAAGGCTGATTGTGGACCGGAGACCGGAGACTGAAAACTGAAAACTGCTTTTCACGGCTATGGACATGACATGGGAAAAGTTGGAAGCCCAGCTCCAGGCGGCCCGGGGCGAGCGGCCGGCGGATGTGGTCCTCACCGGCGGCCTGGTGGCCAATGTTTATACGGGAGAGTGGCTCCGGCGGGACGTGGCCTTGTTCGACGGGGTCATCGTGGGTCTGGGGGACTATTCCGGCCCCCGGCTGGACCTCCGGGGCCGGTATTTGCTTCCCGGTTTCATCGACGGCCACCTCCACCTGGAAAGCAGCATGCTCACCCCCCGGGAGCTGGCCCGGGCGCTCCTTCCCCTGGGGACCACCACTATTATCGCCGACCCCCACGAAATCGCCAACGTCTGGGGGACCGCGGGTCTGGACTACCTATTGGCCGCCCGGGAAGGGCTGCCCCTGGACATTTTTATTATGCTGCCCTCCTGTGTGCCCGCCTCGCCGCTGGAGACTGCGGGGGCGCGGTTGGAAGCCGCGGACCTGAAACCCTACCGGGGCCGCCCGGGGGTCCTGGGCCTGGCGGAAGTGATGAATTTTCCCGGCGTAGTCGCCGGGGATAAGGGGCTTATGGAAAAAATCGCCCTGTTTTCCCACGGCCCCATTGACGGCCATGCGCCGCTGCTCACCGGCAAGGCCCTCAATGCTTACCGCCTGGCGGGCATCGGCTCCGACCATGAATGCACGGAGGCGGCGGAAGCCCGGGAAAAGCTGGAGCTGGGTTTTTACCTGATGCTCCGGGAAGGCAGCCTGGCCAAGAACCTGACGGATTTGCTCCCCGCGGTGACGCCGGCGGCCCGGCGCCGGGCCATGCTGGTCACCGACGACTGCCACCCGGAAGATTTGTTGGAGTGGGGCCACATGAACCGCCTGCTGGCCAAGACGGTAAGTCTGGGCTGGGACCCCCTGGCCGCGGTGACCCTGGCCACCCTGAACCCCGCTGAATACTTCGGCCTCCGGGACCGGGGGGCCATTGCCCCGGGACTCAGCGCCGACCTGGTGACGGTGGAGGACCTGGAAGAATTTCGGGTTGATAAGGTCTGGAAAAACGGCCAACTGGTAGCGGAGAAAGGAAAGCTGAGGCCCGAAGTGCAACTTCCGGAATCATACCTCCCGTTTCGCCCCTTTCAAGTGAAGTTGCCGGACCTGGAGGCATTTTTCCCCCCTGCGGCGGGAGAGTTGGTCAAAGTGATCGGACTGATTCCCGGCCAGCTCCTAACCCGTAAGCTGGTGCTGTCGGCGCCGGTGAAAGACGGGCGGCTGGTTGTAGATGTGGGCCGCGACCTCCTCAAATTGGCGGTGTTGGAGCGCCACCGGGGCACCGGGAATGTGGGGCTGGGGGTGGTGCACGGGTTTGGGTTGAAAAGGGGCGCGCTGGCGGCCACCGTGGCCCACGACTCCCACAACCTCATTGTGCTGGGAGCGGATGAGGCGGACATGATGGCCGCGGCGGAATTCTTGATAAAAATCAATGGAGGGCTGACCGCAGTGGCGGGCGGCAGGGTGCTGGCCTACCTGCCCTTGCCCATCGCCGGGCTCATCAGTCCCCAGTCCCTGGAAGAAGTGGCCGCGGCTTACGCCCGCCTCCAGGAGGCCTACCGGGAATTGGGGGGCGGCCTTGCCGACCCCTTCATGGTCCTGTCCTTCCTGGCCCTCCCGGTTATCCCGGAGTTGAAGCTCACCGACCTGGGCCTGGTGGACGTGAACCGGTTCCAGGTGGTTCCGCTTTGGGGGGAGGAATGAGCAGGTAGCAGTTGGCAGTTAGGAGTTGAGAGGGTTCAAAGTTCAAGGTTCAAAGTTGTGGATTCAGAGTTGGCATTTTTTATTGTCACCTTGGCCTTAAATCTCGAGATTAAAAATCAAACCTTAACTTTGAACTTTGAACTAACGAAAGATTTTCCAGGTCAAATAAAACCCTGTTCCCGAAAGGGCCAGAAAAATTGCGGACCCGAAGCGGTTCCAGATGAGCAGGGCGGCCCACAAGGACCCCAGGGAAAGCATTTCCAGGCTTATCCCGATCCAGGTTTCAGGATAGCGCAAAAGCGACAGCAGGCCCCGGACGCTCCGGGAATAATAGGCCGTGGGGATGAGCTGCACCGAGCTGAGCCAGCCCCGGGAGCTAAAGGGCCACAGGAAGGGCACCGGGGGGCCGCAGGCCATGAGAAAGTCCAGCACCGGATGGATCAAAGCGCACCCGAACAGGACCATAAAGACTCGGGGCCATTTGACGGATGAATCTATCAGGGAAGCGGCCAGCGTTGCGGCCCCGGCGATGAGCGCGGCTGCCAGCAAAGAGTGGGTAGGCCCCCGGTGAGCCATGGCCGGCGCGGCCGTGGTAATTTTGTGGGCAAAGATGTCCAGGTCGGGAATCACCGCCACCATTAGGGGCAGCAAATACCAGACCGGACCCGAGGGAACCCAGCCGCCGGGAAGCCTTTTCCCCGCTTCCCAGACAATGACGGCGCCCAGGGCGTGACCGACGACGGAGGCCATGATCAGGTTTTAGGTGTCAGGTTTCAGATTTCAGGTTTTAGGTGTCAGGTTTCAGGTTTTAGGTTAAAAGAATCATGGCTGAGGATTTTTTCCTTTATTAAATATCTGTTATGGGCAAAATAGCAAGTGCAACTACTCACTGCGCCATAAACGCTCCTTCAGGTTTTTTCCGAAAACCGAAAACCGAAGACCGAAAACCGTTTTGCAGAGGTGGCAAGATGAGTCTGATCCTGACGGCGTCGGAGATCCTGAAAGTGATGGACATGGACCTGGCTTTGGCCGCGGCGGCAGAGGCCTTCCGGGCTTACGGCGAGGGCCGGGTGAACATGCCTCCTAAGTCGTATCTCACCCTGGCCAAAGGCGATTTCCGGGCCATGTACGGGGAAATCAGGCTTACCGAGGGGCACATCTGCGGCTTGAAGTGGGTCAATGTCCATCCGGAAAATCCCCATCAGGGCCTGCTCACGGTGATGGCCAAAATTCTGCTCAATGACCCGGAAACCGGCCTGGAATTCGCCGACCTGGACGGCACCCACATCACCAACTATCGCACCGGCGCCGCCGGCGGCTTGGCGGCCAAGGTTCTGGCCCGGGAAGACGCGGCCCGCCTGGGGGTCATCGGCTGCGGCCAGCAGGCGATAACCCAGGTGGCAGCCATTGTGCGGGTGCGGGGGATTGAGGAGATAACCGTATTTGACCGGCACCTGCACCACAGCCAATCCTTTGCCGGGAAAATGGCCCAAACTTACGGCCTTAAAGCCCGGGCCGTGGAGGATATCCGGGACGCGGTGGAGAACCAGGACATCGTGGTCACCACCACCCCCTCAGAGACCCCCATAGTGTTCCGGGAATGGGTGGCACCGGGAAGCCATATCAACGCCATCGGCGCCGACGCCGCGGGCAAGCAGGAACTGGACCCGGCCATCCTCCGGGTGGCCAAGATCGTGGTGGACGACTGGGCCCAAGCCTCCCATTCCGGGGAGATCAACGTGCCCCTGTCCCGGGGGGAGCTAAAGCCCGAGCAGGTTTACGGCTCCCTGGGGGAGGTGGTGGCCGGGAAGAAACCGGGGCGGGAGAACCGGGAAGAGATCACTGTTTTTGACTCCACCGGCCTCATTATCCAGGACCTGGCCCTGGGCTTCGCGGTGTATCGCCGGGCCCAAGAGCGGGGGCTGGGGGAGGAGAAGGATTTCTTGAAGTAGCTGTCAGCGGGTTAGCGGGTTGACGGTTAGCTTTTGGCTTTTAGCTGAACGCTGAGAGCTGTTGCCTTATGAAATGAGAGGGGGCGCTGATTAAGTCAAAAAATCAATCAGGCTGAACCGGGAAAGGGAAGGGTATGGAAATCCCCCTGATAAGCAAAATCATACTCTATATCGATATCAGCCTGTTGGGGCTTATGTGTCTTATCGTGTGGCCGTGGCAATTTATGGTGTTTCGCGGCCGGCCCATGAAGAACCCCGATGGCTCAATGGATAACTGGCATGAACAAAAGGTCTTTTACGGCATGGCCCTGGCCGATATTTCCGTGGCGGTTCCTGCGGCCCTGGGGGGAATCGCGCTGATTTTTTTCGGGTGGGGGCTGGGGTTTTATCTTACCGGGTTGGCGAGTTTCTGGTTTCTCTGGGCCAATGTCATGACCACCGCCAACAGTTTGCGCTTTGAGAACCCCCGCCTAACCTTGCTATGGTTTGTAACCTTCCCGTTGGGGGCGATTGTCGGAGGGGTGTAAATTATCTGGTCAATCGTCTATTTTCGAGAGATTTTTCAGAAAATTCATTAGCATTCAGCGCAAGTTGGCGGGCGCAAGTAGCGGAAAGCGGAAAGCTGATAGCTAATTTGCTGGCAAGAATGAAATTTTCCCTTTGATATTTTTCGCATATCAAGTAAAAAAACGGAGTGAGGCAAAATCCGCCGCCAGGATAAAAATATTAAAAAATTCAGAATAAAATTAAGGAGAAGGGCGATATGGCGAAACAAGCAGTGAAAGAAGCCAGAAAGAAGCGTTATTGCTATGCCTTTGAAGAAGGCGACGGCACCAATAAAAAACTTTTAGGCGGCAAGGGCGCGGGCCTGTGCTCCATGACCCAGATAGGTCTTCCCGTACCTCCCGGGTTCGTCATCACCACCGAGGCCAACATTGAATATTTAGAGCAAGGGGAACATTTTCCCGAGGGCCTCATGGACGAAGTTCACGAATACATGGAAGCCCTGGAGAAAAAGACCGGCAAAGGCTTCGGCGACCCCAACAAGCCTTTGTTAGTCTCGGTGCGCTCCGGGTCCGCCCTGTCCATGCCGGGGATGATGGACACCATCCTCAACCTGGGGCTCAATGACGAAACCGCCAAAGGCATGATCGCCCTCACCCAGAACGAGCGCTTCGTTCAGGATGCCTACCGGCGCTTCCTCCAGCTTTTCGGCAAGATCGGCCTGGGAGCCCCCGACGCCGAGTTCGACAAGATCTTTGAAGACGTTAAGGAAAAGCATAACGCCCACGTGGACACCGAGCTTTCCGCGGAGGCCATGACCGAGGTGGTGCAGAAGTTTAAGGACGTAATCAAGCGCGTCACCGGCAGGCCCTTCCCCCAGGATCCCTGGGCTCAGCTCTTTCTGTCCATGGAAGGCGTCTTCAAGTCCTGGATGGGGAAGAGGGCGGTGGACTACCGCCGCCAGTTCAACATCACCCCGGAGATGGCCTACGGCACCGCAGTGAACATCTGCACCATGGTCTTCGGCAACATGGGCAACGACTCCGCCACCGGCGTGGGCTTCACCCGGGACCCCGGCACCGGCGAAAAAAAACTCTACGGCGACTACCTCATCAACGCTCAGGGCGAGGACGTGGTGGCCGGCATCCGCACCCCCCGCCCCCTGAAAGAGCTGCGCACCGACATGCCCGCCATCTACAAAGAATTGGAAAAGATGCCCAACACCCTGGAAAAGCACTACCGGGAAGTCCAGGACTTCGAGTTCACCATCGAGCAGAATAAGCTCTATATGCTCCAGACCCGGAACGGCAAAATGAACGCCTGGGCCCTGGTCAAGACCTCGGTGGATATGGTCAAGGAAGGCCTGATCACCGAGGAGGAGGCCCTGCTCAGGGTCGAGCCGGACATGCTGGAGCAGTTCCTCCACCGCCGCATCGACCCGGACTTCAAACAAGAGCCCCTAGCCGTGGGCATCTCCGCCTCCCCCGGGGTCGCAGTGGGTAAGGTGGTGCTCGATGCGGACCGGGCGGAGAGGATGGGAAATGAAGGGGAGAAAATCATCCTGACCCGCATTGAAACCAAGCCGGAAGATATTCACGGTTTCTTTGCGGCCCAGGGCATCCTCACCAGCCGGGGCGGCAAGACCTCCCACGCCGCGGTGGTGGCCCGAGGCATGGGCAAACCCTGCGTCTCCGGCGCCGAGGGCCTGGATATTAACTATGACCTGAAGGAAGCCCGGTTGGGCGGCGTAGTCATCAAGGAAGGGGAGATTGTCACCATCGACGGCACCACCGGTTCGGTTTACCTGGGCACGGTGCCCATGTTGGACCCGGAACTCCCCAAGGACTTGGCGGTCCTGATGGAGTGGGCCGACAAATTCGCCCGCCTGGAAGTTTGGGCCAACGCCGACACCCCGGACATGGCCGCCAAGGCCAGGCATCATGGGGCCAAGGGCATCGGCCTGTGCCGCACCGAACGCATGTTCAACGAAGCTGACCGCCTGCCCTTCATGCGCAACATGATCCTGGCGGACTCTCCCGAAGAGCGCAAAAAATGGGCCGACAAGCTCATGCCCAGTCAGCGGGATGATTTCGTGGAGATCTTTCGGGCCATGGAAGGGCTGCCCGTCACCATCCGGCTGCTAGACCCGCCGCTCCACGAGTTCCTCCCCAGCATCGAAGAGCTTATCAATGAAACCAGCCGGCTCAAAGAGTTCAGCATGATCATCAACGCCCTGGAGCAGCTCCCCGGCACCGTGACCCTGCTGGGGCCGGATCTTTACCAGCACGTGCCGTCCATCGAGACGGTGACCCGGGAGCTCAGCGAGTTCAAGGCCAAGGGCCTGGACCAGAAACTCTTGAAAGAAAGAGAAAGGGTGCTACGCCGGGTCCGGGTGCTCACCGAATACAACCCCATGCTGGGCAACCGGGGGGTGCGGTGCGGCATCTCTTTCCCGGAAATCTACGACATGCAGATCCAGGCCATCTTTGAGGCCACCGCCATCGCCCTCCGGGCCAAGATCGACGCCCGGCCGGAGATCATGATCCCCAACGTCTGCACCCGCCAGGAGCTGGTGTGGGTCCAACCCCGGGTGGAGAAGATCCATAAAGAGGTGGAAAAGCGCTACAACGTCAAGATTAAATACAAGTTCGGCACCATGGTGGAGATCGCCCGGGCCTGCGTCCGGGCCGCCCGGCTGGCGGAAACCGCGGAGTTCTTCTCCTTCGGCACCAACGACCTCACCCAGGGGACCTTCTCCTTCTCCCGGGAAGACGCGGAGAACAAGTTCCTGCCCATTTATAACACCGTGGGTATCTTGCGGCACAACCCCTTTGAAATCCTGGACGAACTGGGAGTGGGCTGGCTCATGCAGCACGCCGTAACCGAAGGCCGCAAGGTCCGCCCGGATCTCAAGATCGGCATCTGTGGCGAACACGGCGGCCAGCCCCAGGCCATCGAGTTCTGCCACCGCATCGGCCTGAACTACGTGTCCTGCTCCCCCATGCGCATTCCCATCGCCCGCATGGCCGCAGCCCACGCCCACATTAAGGAAAAGAAGGGCCTGGGCCGAGTAGCCAAGGCGCTGTAGCTGGAATATGAAGGGGAGGGGGCAAAGGGCGCTGGCCCTTTCCCCCTCCCCCAACCCCTTAAAATTAAACCGGGGAAGATGGGCGGCGCCCGACTTCCCCGGCCTTACCTTCTCGTTCCCGAGCTCTTCCCTGAGGGTAAATGGGGGGTAAATGGGGACGGGTAAATGGGACGTAAATGGGGACAGACACTATTTTTAACCTGTCAGGGGAAGAATAGAGGTAAATGGAGACAGACACTATTTTTGTCTTGCCAAAGGGGATTAATAGAAAAATAGTGTCTGTCCCCTTTTACCACATATTAAAAATCAATAAAATCGGTTTAAGATTATGAAGTTTACTGCCTCCCTTTTTCTCACCCTCATCCTTTGTATCTCTTATGCTGCCTCTCCCACCTTTTGCCTCACCCCGCCCCGCACCGAGAAGTCCCAGACCGCCCTGTTCCACACCTACGACCGCAACCGGGACGGGAAGATTACGTTGCAGGAGTGCCTTGATCTCAATGACTGCCGGACCCAGTCCTGCCGGGATTATCTCGATGGCGTCATTACCCTGGACGAATTCCTGGCGTCGGTGCGGGGCAAAGACAAGAAGTGAAGCCTGGCGTCAGGCGTGGTGTGGCGGGCGGGACAGGCGCAGATGCTCGAGAATGCCGAAAACCCAAGCGGAAGGAGAATTATTTTATGCAGAAGACCTTTGTTGCTCTCATCGGTTGTATAATAAGTCTGTTAATCATTGTCTCATCAAGCCAGGCTGCCCCCAACCTGGTGGGCAAATGGGAAATGATTCGCGTCGAATACCTGGATGGAAAAGGCAAGCCTCCTCAGAAACCCAAAATGGGAGGGGCGGAATTTTTCCAGGATCAAAAGGTAATGTTCTCCGACGGTTTGAGTGGCGAATGGACCACTTTACCAGACGGGCGCCTCAAGATTACCCTGATGGGAATTATGGAAATGTTTGGCTCTTTTGAGGGAGACCTCTTGAAGCTTTTCACCGAAATCAATCCCAATGAGATAATGGTGCTGAAAAAACAAAGGTAGTTAATGATAAAATCGACTTAGGCATGGCCTTGAGAACCTAAAAAGGAAGTTAACATGACCCCAATCATCTTAGTCCGCCACGGCCGCACCCCCTGGAACAAGGATAAAATTTTCCGGGGCACCATTGATATTCCTCATGACGAAGTGGGGACGGAGGAAGCCCGCCTGGCCGGGGAATGGCTCCGAGGCGAGACCATCCACGCGGCCTACGCCTCGCCCCTGTCCCGGGCCATGGACACCGCCCAGGCCATCGCCGGCCACCACGGCCTTTCGGTCCAGGCGCTGCCGGGACTGATCGATTTGAACTACGGCGACTGGCAGGGGGTGCCTTTAGCCGAGGTCAAAGTGAAGTGGGCCGACCTCTACCGTCAATGGGAGACCGCGCCCCACACGGTGCGCTTTCCCAACGGCGAGAATTTAGAGGAGTGCCGGGCCCGGGCCTGGGCCGCGGTGGAGGAGGCGGCCAGGCGCCACCCCGGCCAAACCGTGGTCCTGGCGGCCCACCGGGTGGTGAACAAGGTGCTCATCGCGGCGTTTATCGGGCTGGACAATTCCCATTTCTGGCGCATCGGCCAGGATACCACCGCCATCAACCGCTTCCACCTGGTGGATGGGGTGTGGCACATCGGCTCCATCAATGACATTTGCCACTTGCGGAGCATGATCCGGGGCCCGTATGTGGATTTTTAATGGCAGGGAAGGGTAGGGGGGCTGGAACCCCGGAACCTGCCCCAGCATTCTGATAAATAAAATATCCGGGGGAGGGGCGCCCAGCCTCTCCCCCCAGCTTTTCCGATGACGCTGGCAAAACGCATACGCCGGATACTGGTGGAAGAACCGGCCCAGGATTACCCCATGACCGAGCGCGTCTTGGCCCGCCTGCCGGGAGTGCCGGTGACGGTCATTCCCCAGCGGGAAGTCTTGCGGCCCCTGGAACATCAGCGGTCCTCCTGGCTGCCGGAATCCAAAACCACTCTGCTCCTGGCGGTGCAGAAAGGGCCTTTTAGGCGTCCCTGTCCGGGAACTAAAGACTATATCTGCTGCGGCTACCAGGTGCTCCAGGTGGCTTTGAACTGCACCATGGACTGCACCTACTGCGTCCTGCAAAGCTATGTCAATATTCCCGCGGTGACCGTGTTCGTCAATGTGGCAGACCTGTTCCAGGAACTGGAACAGGAATGTAATGCGGCGCCGGACCGGGTTTGGCGGGTGGGCACCGGGGAATTCGGCGACAGCCTGGCCCTGGACGAGCTGGTAGGGATAAATGAGGAATTGATCCCCTTTTTTGCCGGCAACCCCCGGGCCGTGCTGGAGATCAAGACCAAGTGGCGCCGGCTGGAGCACCTGCTCCACTTAGGGCCCAACTCCCAGGTGATCTTTGCCTGGTCCCTCAACCCCGAAGAAATCGTCCGCGAGGAAGAAAAATTCGCCGCCCCCCTAAAAGCCCGGCTCCAGGCGGCAGCCCAAGCCGCGGCCGCGGGCTTTCGTCTGGCATTTCACTTTGACCCCATTGTCTATTTCCCCGGTTGGGAAGAAGCATACCGCCATACCGTGGGGCTCCTGGGAGAGAGGATCCCCCCGGCCAGCATCGCCTGGATCAGCCTGGGGGCCTTGCGCTTTCTTCCCGCGCAGCGGCGCCTGATCCTGGAGCGCTTTCCGTCAAGCCGCATCGCCGCCCAGGAGATGGTGCGGGCCCCGGACGGCAAATTGCGTTATTTTAAAGGGCTGCGCCAGGAACTCTACTGCCGTCTGCGGGAATGGCTGGCCGAGGCCGCACCCGGAGCGCTGGTCTATCTCTGCATGGAAAGCCCCCGGCTGTGGGACGCGGTCTTCGGCTTCCATCCCGGAGAAGAAGAACTAGCCCGCCGGCTGGACGCCAGGGCCTTGAATCTGCCTGCTCCCACCGATTAGCTGATCTTCCGGGATCTATCTTCCCCTGACTTGCCGCCCTCGAGATCCCCCAACCTCAAACGCACCCCTTGGGCCGTGAGATGCTCCTCCTCCAAGAGGCGCTTGATGGTTTTAACCACATCCAGGTCATCCATGGTGTATTCCCGCCGGTTGGACTCCGTCCGGTTGGGCTTCAGGAATTCATCGAAAGACTTCTCCCAGTAACGCAGGGTGGTTTTCCGGACCCCGGTAAGTTGGGAGATCTGGTCGATGGTGAGCATCAGCGCCCGGGGAACCATCTTAGTCGTCATAATCCGCCTCATCCTTAACTCCTAATTTAAATTTGGTTAGGGGTTCTGACTCCGTCTCCGAAGCCGGCTGGCCGGGAGCCGAATTCAACTTCATTAACCGATAACCGAACTTTCACTTTCCTTATTCGAAACATTCCCCGGATAACTTTAATATTTTTTTAAAGCGGTAATTACCTTAACTCCGAAATAGACCTTGGAAGAATTGCTAACCTCTTGCTGAAAGGAAAAATCGAAAACAATGGCTTGAGTGGCATATGCTTCCAGGCGGTGTAAAAGTCGCCCGGCGGAACAGACGATGCCCACCGGCCAGAGGCCTGTGCCCCTTCAAATTTTTTCGATCGGCGGACTATTCCGAAACAGGAAGGTTCATCAACTTTGCGCCGGAGTAGGTTGACTAAACCTCTTCCCGCTGACAGACCGGACACCGGGAATCGGCTCTCAGAAAGGTTTGAGTGAATAAGAAATCGGCGGCGTCGAAAGTTAACATACGGCCGCATAAGGCCGGGCCCAAGCCCCCCAAGATGCACAGGGCTTCCAGGGCCACGAGGGTTCCCAAGATGCCCGACACCGGCCCCAAGCGGGCCTGGCCTCTGGCGGTCACGTTGCTTATCGGGGGTTCCGGAAATACGCAGGCCCGGCAGGGGCCGTTACCGGCCCAGAAAGTGGTGAGATGCCCCTTCGTCCCCTGCATCTGTACCACAATCAGGGGAATGCCCCGTCGAACCGCGGCTTGATTGAGAATCTCCCCGACCTGGGTTTGGTTCAAGGCATCGACGATGAGGTGGCACCCCTTGGTGAGCCAGGAGATATTGTGCCCGGAAATGGTTTTGTCCCGGCTTTCTACAATGGCAAAAGGGTTCAGTTCCTTGAGGCGGCTTTCGGCTGTGGCGGCCCGGGGCTTGCCCAGGTCCCGTTCCCGATAAAGGATATGGTGATTCAGGTCCGATAAGGAAACCCGGCTCTGATCCACCAGGCGCATAGCCCCCAAGCCTCCGGCGATGAGGTAAACCGCGGCGCAAGACGCCACTCCCCCGGCTCCGGCCATGAGAACCCGGGAGGACTTCACCCGTTCCTGGGCCTCCAGGCCCCAAAACGCCAGGGAGATCTGGCGGTGGTAGCGGGATACTTCCGCCGGGCTCAAGCTTGAAGGGGATGACGGCATCACAATGGCATCGGGGATGGGCCGGGGTCCTTAACCATGTTTATCCATCGGCTCTTCCGGGCTGGAACTTTAAAATCCCAGGATTGGGGGATATAATTATTTGTTAGGCGCCAGGTGTCAGGTTTCAGGGAATAGGGAATAGGGAATAGGGTAGGGGACAGGGATTTATTAATGGCATTAAATTAGCCAAACCAGGGGTGGCCTCTGTAGGAGCGGTTCGCGAACCGCCCCTACTGAAAAGGCCACTTATTTTAACCTCCAAATTGTGCGGTGACAGCGATAAGAATCGAAATTCCATGGACACCCAAAAACTTTCCATGATTGAACTGATCGGGGTAAGCAAAATATATCATCAGGGTCCGGAAGAAATCCAGGCTTTGCGCGATGTCACCATCGCCATTGAATCCGGCGAATTCGTGGCCATCACCGGCAAGAGCGGCTGCGGCAAGAGCACCTTGCTTCATATCATCGGGGCCCTGGAACCCCCCAGCGCCGGGCAGGTGCTCCTAGACGGCCTGAATCTGGCGCGCCTGAAAGAGCCGGAATTGACCTGCTTTCGCCGGGACCGGGTGGGAGTGGTTTTTCAGTCCTTCAACCTGCTTCCCCTTCTGACTCTGGAGGAAAACGTGGCGTTGCCCCGGGTCCTGCAGGGGGCCGAATATCTTCGGGCCAGGGAGGAGGCCCGGTGCTGGCTGGCGGAGGTGGGCCTGGGCGCCCGGGGCAGCCATCGTCCCCACCAGGTCTCCGGGGGCGAGATGCAGCGCGCCGCCATTGCCCGGGCCTTGATCAACCAACCGCCGGTCATCCTGGCGGACGAACCCACGGGTAATCTGGACTCCGTCACCGCCAACCAAATCCTGGAACTTTTTGCCCGGTTGCACCGGGAATTTAACAAGACCGTGGTCCTGGTGAGCCATGCTCCGGAGGCGGGCCAGTATGCCTCCCGGGTGTTGCGCCTCCGGGACGGCGCGATTTTAAAATAGGGTTAAAAGGGGAAAAGGTTAAGAGGTTAAAAGGGGAAAGAGAAGACTCCTTATTACTACTACGTTAGATAATATCTCCCATATCGCCCATGATAGGCCAACCATTGGATATTACTGACAATCAGTTTTGTCACCCTGAGCCGTAGGCGAAGGGTCTAGATTCTTCGCTTCGCTCAGAATGACAATAAATACAAAGAGTTGTACTGAAGCAGCCGGTAATTAACGTTGTAGTGTTATGCTCTCCCTTTTAACCCTTTAACCCCTTAACCTTTTCACCTTTTCCCCAAGAATTTATGAACCCTTGGCTTTTCCGCATTTCCTTAAGCCACCTGACCCAGCATCCCGGCCGCAGTCTGCTGGGCGTCCTGGGCATTGCTTTGGGAACCGCGGTTTATCTCAGTATTGCCCTGGCTGCGAACCAGGCTCTCCAGAGCTTCCAATCCGGGGTGACCGCGGTGGCGGGAAAAGCCCAGTGGCGTTTGCAAAGCCCCGGCGCGCCCCTGGATGAGAATATCTACCCTCAGGTGCGGCGCCTTCCGGAAGTGAAGGCCGCGGCCCCGGTGGTGGAAAGCATTCTGGAGCTGAGCGCCCCCCTTCAAGGCCCCGTGCTCCTCCTGGGCATTGACCCCTTCTCCGAACGCCCCCTGCGCGATTACCAAATTTCCCCGGAAGCTGATTCTTCCCAAACCTGGCGGGACTTTTTCCTTCGCCCCGATGCGGTCCTGATAAGCCGGAAATTGGCGGACCGCCTGGGATTGAAGCCAGGTGATTCTCTGCCGGTGATGGTAGGGGGGTCCCGCCATACCCTCAAGATTGTGGGAGTGTTTTCCAGCCCCCGGGGCCTTTATCCTCTGGACGGTTCGGTAATCCTCATGGACCTGGCCCCGGCCCAGGAACTTCTGGACCGGGTGGGCCGGCTGGACTACATTGATGTCCTGGGGCGCGGCGACCCCCGGATTCTCCTTCCCGGTCTCCAGGCCCTGGCTCCGCCGGGGGTGGAAGTTGCCAACCCGGGCGCCGCGTCCCGTCAGATGGAAGGTTTGGTGGCCTCCTATCGCCTCAACCTGGCGGTGCTCAGCGCCATCGCCCTGTTCGTGGGGATGTTTCTCATTTATCAGTCCGTCACTCTCTCGGTGGTGCGCCGACGCCGGGAGATCGGTCTCTTGCGCACCCTGGGGATGACCTCCCGGCAGGTGCTGCTCCTGTTTTTGGCCGAGGGGCTGGCCAGCGGCCTGGCCGGGGGGCTGGGGGGCCTTTTATTGGGCGTGGCTCTGGCTCAGGGGGTCCTGGGAGTAATGACGCAAAACCTCACCTCCCTGTACACCCCGGTGGTGGCCCAGGAGGCGGGGGTCAGCGCCGGGCTCCTGTTTCAGGCCTGGGCTTTGGCGGTGGGGGCCACCTTGGCCGCGGCCCTCCTCCCCGCCCGGGAGGCGGCCCGCACCCGGGTCCGGGCCGTTTGGCACCGGGAAGAACTGGAAGAGAAGATCGAAACGCGGGCCGGGGCTATCTTCCTGGCGGGGGTGGCCGCGCTGGCCCTGGCCGGGGCGCTGGCCTGTTGGAAGGTCCAAGCCGGCCCTCCTTATCCGGGCTTCATTGCGGCCTTTCTCATCCTCCTGGCCTTCGCCCTGTTCACGCCCCTGGCCACCCGGATCCTGGGCCGGCGGTTGCAGCCCGTCTTCCGGGCCGTTCTGGGGCCGGCGGGGAACTTGGGATGCCGATACCTATCCGGCTCCTTGAGCCGCAGCGCCGTATCCATCGCGGCCCTGGCCTGCGCCCTGGGAATGCTCATCGCGGTGGTGGTGATGATCGGCTCCTTCCGCCAGACGGTGAACAACTGGGTAACCCGCTCCATCAGCGGCGACATCTTTTTCGGCCCCGCGGTCTTTTCCACCTCGGCCTACGACCATTTCCTGCCGCCGGAAATCCTGCCGGAGTTGCGCCGGGACCCGGACGTGCGGGACATTTACCTCTACCGCTGCGTGCGTCTCCCTTTCAAAGACCGCTACGTGCTGGCCATCGGCGGCAGCTTCGATGTCCTGGCCCGGCATGGGGGGCTGTGGTTCCGGAAGGGGAACGGGAAGGAGATAATGATGAGTGTTGGGGGAGGGGGCCAGGGGCAGATGGCCCCTGCCCCCGCATCCAAAGTGATAATCTCCGAAGCCCTGGCGGAAACCTTCGGGATCAAGGAAGGGGACACCTTACAACTTCCCACCCCCGCGGGGGTCCAGCCCCTCACCGTGGCCGGGGTCTTTTACGACTATCGCACCGACGGCCCCAGCGTCTGGATGGACATTTCCCTTTTTCGCCGCTTCTGGCCGGACCACCACCTCAACGCGGTGCGCCTCTACCTCAAGGAGCCGGGCAGGGTAGGGGAGGTGCAGGCCCGGCTGCAGGAGACCTACGGCAGCCGCTATCGCCTGCTTACCCTGTCCCACGGGGAACTGCGGGCGGGCATCCTGAAAATCTTCGATGAAACCTTCGCCCTGACTTACGCCCTGGAGGGGGTGGCGGTGCTGGTGGCAGTGTTCGGCATCATCACCACTTTCATGGTGCTCATCATGGAGCGGGAACGGGAGCTGGCCCTGCTCCAGACCATAGGCGCGTCCCGGGGCCAGATCCTGGGCATGGTTCTGGTAGAGTCGGGCCTGGCCAGCCTGCTGAGCTTCACCCTGGGGGCCGGAGCCGGGTCGGTGCTGTCGTTGCTGTTGATTCTGGTAATCAACAAGCAGGCCTTTGGCTGGACCATTCATCTGCACTGGGTGCCGGGAATTTACCTCCAGACCCTGGTATTGGTGTTGGCCTTGGGGCTGACCGCCGCGGCCTATCCGGCTTGGCGGGCCTTTAAAACGCATCCGGCGGCGATTCTGAAAGAAGAATAAAACTGAAAAACCCCCAAGACTCCAAGACTCTAAAATTTCGCCTGAGAAATGAAGTTGGGGTGTTGGCGCCGGGGCCAAAACACCATTTTCCCTTGTGTATCTTGGTGTCTCGGTGTCTTTATGGTAAGGTCTTTATATATTCATAGGTCTTTATATGAAAATCTTAATCACTAACTATCATCTCCATTCCGGCGGCGGCCATATGACCTATGTATTGAGCCTTTTTCAAGAATTGAGCAGAAATCATGAGGTCTATCTGGCCTGTCCGGGGATGAGCAAGCTTAATAAGGCGGTCCGAAGCTTTAGAGGGGAATGTGTGGCTGACGTGGAGTTTCCCTATAAGTTCAAGGAAACCGGTAACATAGTAAGAAACTTAAGAAACCTTATTAATATTTTAAGGGCTAAAAATCCGGACATAATCCATGTTAATGGGCTGCCGGATTTGAAAATGATTATTTTGGCCAAACTCATTAGCGGTAATGGAACTCCGGTGGTAGTCACCAAACATGATTCCAAGAAGCCCAAGTTTTTGCATAAACTGCTTTACCGGCTTTTTCCCCAGGAAGTCATTGTGGTTTGTCGTTATCAGCAGCAAATCTTGCGGGAAAGCGGCTACCGGGGAAATAATCTGCGAGTGATTCCCCACGGGCTGGATCTCGATTTTTTCCAAGTCCGCCCCCGGGACGAAAACCTTCAAAAACAATTCAATATCAGCAAGGGGGACCTGGTATTTGTTTCCGTAGCCGGAACCGCGCCGCACAAAGGTTGGAATTTCTTAGTAGAAGCCGTGTCGCTGCTCGATAATGAATATAAAGACAGAATAAGAATCGTGATTGCCGGCGAAGTTCCGGATGGCAGAACCATTGAAGATTGCAATAAAAAGTTCAATCGGCCCCACCGGGTTATTTTCTCAGGCTATCTTCGCGACGTCCGCAATATTATTTCGCTGGGAGATGTGGGGTTTGTTTTATCCAATAAAATCGAAACCATATCCTATGCCTGCCGGGAGATGATGGCCATGGGAAAGCCGGTGCTGGTTTCGGATTACGCCGGCTTGCCTGAGAATGTGGATAACGGAATCAACGGCTGGATAACCAGGACCGGGGATATAAAAAACATATCTGCCACGGTAAAATCCATCCTGGACAACCCCGGCATACTGCCGGAATTTTCCCGGGCGGCCCGGGCCAAAGCCGAAAAAGAGTTCGGCCTGGAGAGATTCGTGGCTCAAGTTTATCGATGCTACCGGACTGCCCTTTCCCATCCTCCCCTTCAGGAATAAGCATCAGACCATGTTGAAACGCACCTTCATCCACCTCCCCGGCGTCGGCGAGCGCAGCGAGGCCCATTTCTGGCGGTGGGGGCTCCGCACCTGGGAGGACTTCCTGGCGGCGGACCGGGTAAGAGGGCTGGGCGAAGAGCGCCTGGCGCTGCTCAAAACGGGGCTGGAAGAATCCCTGGCCCAAGAGGACAACCCCGGGTACTTCGCGGCGCGCCTGCCCGCGGTGCAGCACTGGCGCCTGTTCAACCGCTTCCGGCTCCGGGCCGCGTATCTGGACATCGAAACCACCGGCGCGGCCTGGCCTTTTCTGAACGTCACGGTGGTGGGGCTATACGACGGGACCCGGCTGCGCCAGTTCGTCCAGGGCCATAATCTCCAGGAATTTCCCCGGGCCATGGAGGATTTCGACCTGGTGGTCACCTTCAATGGGGCCCAGTTCGACCTGCCGGTGCTCCGGGCTTATTTCCCGGGGCTAAAGCTTCCCCAAGCCCACGTGGACCTGCGCTTTGTCCTGGCGCGCTTGGGGTTCAAAGGCGGCCTCAAGCGCATCGAACCCCGGTTCGGCATTCAACGTCCTCCGGAGGTGGATGGCCTGGACGGCTACGCCGCGGTGCTCCTGTGGCATCGGTACATGCGGGGCGACCGCACCGCTCTCGAGACGCTGCTCACCTACAACCGGGAGGACGTGCTAAATCTGGAAGTGTTGATGGAGGGAGCCTTTAAGATGCACTGGGGGAGGTGTTTCCCCGGATGATGGCAGGGCACGGCCCGCCGTGCCCCTTCTTTGCGTGCTGGCGCCTTTGCGAGGGATTAAATTTCTCTTGCAAAGGCGCCAACGCGCCAAGACGCCGATATGGAAAAGCAAGTGAGAAAATGATAAAATAATTTGAATTTGGAGTGTTTATGTTTTTTTCCCGGATGCTCATCCCCACGCTGAAAGAAGATCCCTCGGAGGCGGAAGCGGTTTCCCACAAGCTGCTACTCCGGGCCGGCATGGTCCGCAAGCTGGCCGCAGGGATTTACAACTATCTCCCCGTGGGCCTCCGGGTGTTGCGCAAAGTGGAAGGAATCGTGCGGCAGGAAATGAACCGGGCCGGCGCCCAGGAGGTGCTACTCCCCGCGGTGCAGCCCGCGGAGCTGTGGCAGGAGTCGGGCCGGTGGAATGTTTACGGCAAGGAGCTGCTGCGCTTCAAGGACCGCCATGGCCGGGACTGCTGTTTCGGCCCCACCCACGAGGAAGTCATCACCGACCTGGTGCGCAAAGAAGTCCAGTCCTACCGCCAGCTTCCCCTTAATCTCTACCAGATCCAGGTGAAGTTCCGGGATGAAATCCGGCCCCGCTTCGGGATAATTCGCGCCCGAGAATTCATCATGAAGGACGGCTACAGCTTCCATGCCGACGAGGCCGACGCGGAAGCCGCCTACCAGGGCATGTATTATGCCTATAACCGCGTTTTCGCCCGTTGCGGTTTGAAATTCAAAACAGTGGAAGCAGACTCCGGCCCCATCGGCGGCAGCTTTTCCCACGAATTCATGGTCCTGGCCGATACCGGCGAAGACCTGCTGGCCTCCTGCACCGCGTGCGATTACGCCGCCAACCTGGAAAAGGCGGAAGTGATCCTTCCGGCCAACGACCCCGCGGCCCCTGCGGCCGCGGAGCCGGAAGCAGTGCCCACCCCCAAGGTGCGCACCGTGGAAGAGGTGGCCGCGTTTCTGGGAGTGACCCCCCCGGATATAGTCAAGACCTTGATTTATGAGACGGAAAAAGGGCCGGTGGCGGTGCTCCTCCGGGGGGACCACGAAGTCAACGAAGTCAAGGTCAGGAACCTCCTGGCCGTCTCCGACCTCACCCTGGCGGGCCCGGCCCGGGTGGAGGAACTCACCGGCGCGGAAGTGGGCTTCGCCGGACCGGTGGGCCTGAACCTCCCCATTTACGCCGACCAGGCCGTGGCCGCCATGACCTCCGTGGTCACCGGGGCCAACCGAACCGACTACCACCTGGTGCGGGTCAACCCGGGACGGAATATTAACATCACCCGGGTGGCAGACCTGCGCACCGTGACGGAAAAGGACCCCTGCCCCCGGTGCGGCGCCGCCCTGGACATCCTCCGGGGCATCGAGGTGGGCCACATTTTCAAGCTGGGCCTCAAATACTCCCAGGCCCTTAAAGCCGCGTACCTGGACGCCGAAGGCGCGGAGCAGTTTATCTTCATGGGCTGTTACGGCATCGGGGTGAGCCGCATCGTGGCCGCGGCCATCGAGCAGGGCCACGACCGGGACGGCATCATCTGGCCCATGGCCCTGGCCCCCTTCCAGGTGGCGGTGGTTCCCATTTCCGTCAATGATGCGGCGGTGCGGGACACGGCCTGGGAACTCCACCGGGAGCTGGAAATCCAGGGAGTGGAAGTGCTCCTGGACGACCGGGACGAGCGCCCGGGAGTAAAGTTTAAAGACTGTGATCTGCTGGGCATTCCCCTGCGGGTGGTCATCGGGCCCAAGACCCTGGCCCAAAGCGCCGCGGAAGTGCGCCACCGGCGGACCAAAGATACCGTTATAATCCCTTTGGATGATTTGATTCCCCATCTAAAGGAGAGAATCTCCCAGGAACTGCATGACTAGGATTATCCGCCTGCAGGATATTGTTGAGGAGGTGCACAAACACCATCCGGAGGCGGATACCTCTATCATCGAGAAAGCCTACATTTTCGCGGCCCGGGCCCATGAAGGCCAACTGCGGAAAGACGGCGGCCCGTATCTGTCCCACCCCATGGAAGTGGCCTACATTCTGGCCCGGATGGGCCTGGGGCCCAGGACCGTGACCTGCGGCCTCCTGCACGACACGGTGGAAGACACCTCCACCACCATTGATGAAATGGACGAATACTTCGGGGAAGAAATCACCGACATCGTCAACGGCATCACCAAGATCAGCCAGCTCACCTTCGGGGACCGGCGCACCCAGCAGGCGGAATACATCCGCAAGATGATCCTGTCCATGTCCCATGACATCCGGGTGCTGCTGGTGAAGCTGGCCGACCGGGTGCACAACATGCGCACCCTGGGGTTCATGGAACCGGCCAAGCAGCGGCGCATCGCCCAGGAGACCCTGGATATTTACGCACCCCTGGCCGGCCGCCTGGGTATGTTCCGCCTCAAGGCGGAACTGGAAGACCTGGCCTTTTATTACCTGGAGCCGGAAGCCTACCAGCAGATTCAAGAGGGCCTCACCCGGAAAAAGGGGGAGCGGGAAAAATACGTCCAGGAGATCTGCGACCTGCTTCGCCAGAAGCTCTCCGAGCACGGCCTGGAAGGGGAAGTGAGCGGCCGCCTGAAGCACTACTACAGTATCTACCGCAAACTCCAGGCCCAGCAGATCACCCTGGACGAGCTTTACGACCTCCTGGCCTTCCGCATCATCGTCAATTCGGTGGCCGACTGCTACGAGGCCCTGGGCGTCATTCACGCTATCTTCCGGCCGGTGCCAGGCCGCCTGAAGGATTATATCGGCATGCCCAAGGCCAACATGTACCGGGCCATCCATAGCACGGTCATCGGGCCTTACGGCGAGCGCATGGAGATCCAGATCCGCACCCAGGAGATGCACCGGGTGGCGGAAGAGGGCATTGCCGCGCATTGGAGCTACAAAGAAAGGCGGGCTTACACCTCCAAAGACGCAGAGCGCTTCACCTGGCTCAAGCAGATGGTGGACCTCCAAAAGGAGCTGAAAAGCCCCCGGGAACTGCTGGAGGGGGTGCGCCTGGAGCTCTACCCCGACGAAGTTTACGTCTTCACCCCCAGGGGCGAAGTCAAGGAATTGCCCCGGGGGGCCACGCCGGTGGATTTTGCCTATGCCATTCACAGCGAGGTGGGGAACCGCTGCACCGGGGCCAAAGTTAATGGCCGCATGGTGCCCCTGCGCCATGAACTGCAAAACGGCGACACCGTGGAGATCATCACTTCGCCCCACCACCATCCCAGCCGGGATTGGCTTCAGTTCGTCAAGACCACCAAGGCCCGGCACAAGATCCGGCAATGGCTCAAGGCCGCGGAACAGGAGCAGAGCATCGCCCTGGGCAAGGAGATGCTGGACCGGGAGTTGCGGAAAAACGGGACCAGCCTCCAAAAGCTGCTGAAGGACGGAGAAGAGCTGAAGCGGGTGGTTCAGGAGCTTTCCTTTGTGCGGGTGGACGACCTGTTGGCGGCCCTGGGCCACGGCAAAGTCTCCCCGGGCCAGGTGTCCAACCGGATTTTCCGCACCCCCGCGCCGGCTCCCAGCCTGGAGGAAGGCATCCCCGAGCTGGTGACTCGGAAGGAACGGGAAGAAGGGGCGCTGCGCATCAAAGACCTGGACGATCTGCTGGTGCGGTTGGCCAACTGCTGCCAGCCCATTCCGGGAGACGCCATCACCGGCTACATCACCCGGGGCAAAGGGGTGACCATCCATCGGGCCGACTGCGCCTATCTGGCCCGCACCGAGACCTTCCGCCAGATCCCGGCGGAGTGGGACGGCAGCGGGGACAAACAGCGGGTCTATCCGGTGCGCATCCAGGTGGTGACGGTGGACAAGCCGGGCCTGCTGGCGGACATCACCAGCGCCCTGAAAATCGCCGAAGTTAACGTGACCAAGGCTCAGGTGGAAACCACCGCGGACCGCCGGGGCATTGCCGTTTTCACCATTCAAGTGGCTGATCAGCAGCACCTGGACCGGGTTTTCACAGGTTTGAAGCGCCTCAAGGAGGTCATCTCCGTGCGGCGAATGACCGGTTAAATACAAAAGATCATCAACAAGACACCAAGAAAATTAGTTTGTGGTTTGGCGCTCGCGCCAAACCACAAATATATTAGTGAAGCTCTGTGTCTTTGTGTCTTAGTGGTTATCAGAAAGGGGTCCCCATGGGCAGGTTTTCCCGCCTTTCCTATCTGTACAAAGAATTCACCAAAATGCTAAAAAAGCCGTCCCTGTTCCTGGAATTATTCCACCGGGAGTATTGGGCCGTTCTGCGGGCTAATTTCGCGGTGGGGAAAAGCTGGTCGGAAAACGCTCAGGGACAAGGCTTGCAAAAACGGAACTATGCGAGCTATGAAGACTATCTGGCCCACCAGAAGGTCAAGCTGGATTATATCCACCTGGTGAAAGAAGAAAGGGAAGGGTTAGCCGATTATCACGTGAAATACTGTGAGGCGCTGAGAGAGAGGCTGGAGAAACTGCCGGTGGCCTGGCCGGGGAAAACCGTCCTCTGCCTGGCCGCCCGCCTGGGCACCGAAGTCAAGTCCTTTCTGCAATTGGGCGGTTTCGCGGTGGGCATCGACCTCAACCCGGGGGAGAACAACTCCTACGTCCTGTACGGGGACTTTCACGACCTGGTTTTCCCGGACCATTCCGTTGATGTAGTTTTTAGTAATTCTTTCGATCACGTCTATGATATAGATAAGGTAATAAGCGAAATTAAGCGGGTTTTGAAAATGGGGGGGCTGCTCCTCCTGGAAGTGCAGCAGGGCAGCGACCAAGGCCGCAAACCGGGACTCTACGAAAGCTTCTGGTGGTCGAAGATCGACGCCCTGGCGGCGCTTCTGGAAGAACGGCAGTTAAAAATGGTGGGGCGGTTTCCCATTGAATATCCCTGGGAAGGGGAGTTTCTCATCTTTACCCCGTCCCAGGGCGACAGCGCGGATTAAGAACCGGTTTACGCGGGCTTGACCACCAAGCCGGAGCGGAGACAGCGGGTGCAAACCTGGATAAACTGCACCGTGCCTTGGCGCAAGGCCCGGACCCGGCGCAGATTGGGCTTCCACCGCCGCTTGGTTTTATTGTTGGCATGGCTCACATTGTTCCCCACCCGGGGGCGCTTGCCGCACACATCACAGGAATAGGCCATGATTTTTCCCTCCCATAAACATTATATGTTTACCTTAATTTTCTCGAAAAACAAGGGAAAAATCGGATGTCCCTCATTTTTCTGGCAAATTTGGGCGGCGGTTTTGCTCTGCCTTTGGGGGCTGGCAGGGTCGCCGGCCTGGGGCGCCACCCATCTCAAGGCCCAGGAAGAGGCGGCGCTATTTTCCCTGGCGGACCTGGACGCGGTGGACTTATCCACCAAAACGGTCACCGTGGAGCTCTACGTTTCTCCTCATCCCGAGCTGAACGCCTGCCGGCGGATGCTGCCCCAGGCCTGGGAACGGGTGGTGCGGTTCTATGCCCGCCTGGGGGTCAACCTGGTGCAGGCGCCGGCCCAGACCCAACCGGGGGGGCTGGCTCCCGCCCGGCGGCTGCGGGTGGAGCTGTTGCCTCACAAGGAGTGGCTCAACCGCAGCTTCAAGGCCTTCAACGTGGCCCCGCCCTTCCGCCTGCGTTTTCTCCAGGTTTGCCGGGACAAATGCGCCTTCGCCCACCTGCCCCTGTCCACCATCCACATCTCTTTCAAGCGCTTTGAAGAAACGGAACTCCGTTCCTCGCCGGGGAAAGCCGGACAAAACCACCGGGACTGGCTGGCCAACCTGATCATTCACGAGTTGGGCCACCTCATGGGCCTCTACCACGCTCATGAATTCGCCAATGATAAGATCCCCGAGGTGCTGCCGGACAAGACCCCCAACTTCATGAGCCAGAAGATCGCCTTCAAACCCCAGCTGGGGTTCGTGGAACAGCAAAAGAGATTAGTGCACAGCTATCTTTCCCAAGGCAAGGTTTTCCGGCAGTACGAGCAGGTGGACTTCGATCCTTTGCGCTACCTGGAATTGGTTAAGGTCCACAACGGGTTTAAGGAGCACCTGCCCAAGGTGGCGAAAATCGCCCAAAAGGTAAAGAAGGGCAAAGCCAAGACCTTTGACGATGATGACGAGGACGACGAGGATTAGAAGTGAGCAGTGAGCAGTGAGCAGTAAAAGATGAAGGCGGGCATGGCCCGCCTTTTTTTGTGGGGGGCCGTACCCACCCTATAAGATTATGGAATTTAAGGAGGACAAGGTTCCAAATACCATGAGTTATCTTCCCTTATATAAACATAACCGATAGGTAACAAACGATGTTCTCTTTCATATTGGTCAATAACCGTAATTTCTACTTTGACTTCGAGTTTTCCAGTCCCATTTACTACTACTTTTGGTGCATAGAAGTGACCAAAGATCGCAAATCTTGGGTTTAAATTCCATAAATGCTCTCCAGCATAAAGCCCAGCTTCTGGTTTTCCTATGTACTTGCCATCTAAGAATATAGCTATATTCACCAAAGCCTTAACGGGCAAAGCGTCACCAAGATGATGAATATTAAAACCGATATTCGGAAGTGTTCTTTTTGGATTATTAAATTGTTCTTGAGTTATTGTATAATTGATTGGAGGCACTAAATGGCGTGTATATTCTTCGTAAATTTGCTCACGCCTCGCCTTTAGCTCTTTGGGTCTATATTTATTTCCTTTTGGGTGTTCGGCATTATACTTTCCAATCTCACTGTGACAATCAAAACAAAGTGGAATTGCATTATCTATATTACTTGTTGATCCTTCTTTCCCTTTTTGTATTATATGAGCTATTTCTATGTTAGTTCCACATGCTTTTCCACAAAGACAACAATGACGATTGCACCAAAGGAGACATTTTATCTTATCTTCTTCGCTAAATTCACCATCTTTTTTGCCCATAAATAGTCTCCATAATTTTAAGATATAAGGAAAGTCAGCGCTCCCACAATACCTTTGTAGTGCTCGTAGGGGCGGTTCGCGAACCGCCCCTACATGGTTTTAACCGAAAACCGAAAACCGAAAACCGAAAACCGTCTTTTAATGCTTAAAACACCTCTGCCCCGTAAAAACCATGGCCACCGGGGGTTGAGCTTCGTTGCAGGCTTCGATGACTTCCCAGTCCCGAACCGAGCCGCCGGGGTGCACCACGGCCCGGATGCCCTCCCTGATCCCCACGTCCACCCCGTCCCGGAAGGGGAAGAAGGCGTCGGAGACCATCACCGACCCCATCAGGCCGCCCTTGGCTTCCCGGGCCTCGAGGTCGATGACCACCTTGTCGGAGGCGTCCCGTTTGGCGTTAAGAATCTCCAGTTCCAGGTTCTTATAGGGCATGCCGAATTTTTGGAAGCACAGGGCGTCGGCGTACTTGGTATAGGCTTTGAAGACGGCGATTTCCGCCACCCCCACCCGGTCCTGCTCTCCGGTGCCGATGCCCACGGTGCACCCGTCCTTGACGAACAGCACGGAGTTGGAAGTGACGCCCTGCTCCACCCACCAGCCGAACAGCAGGTCTTCGTAATCCGCCTCCGTAGGCTCTCGCAGACACCGGTATTCCTTGCCCTGGTAAGTGGCCACCGCGGGCTTGAAGTCTTCTTTCTTCAGAATGGCATTTAAAGGAGACTGCTGCGCGATGATGCCTCCATCAATGAGGCTTTTGAACTCCACGAAGCGCAGCAGTTTGAAGTCTTCCAGGCGGTCGAAGCGGGGGACCCGGATGATGCGCAGGTCCTTGGCCTTTTTGAGGATATCCACCGTGCCGGATTCAAAATCCGGGGCGGCCACCACTTCCAGATAGTTTTGGGATACCAGCTCCGCGGTGGCCTTGTCCAGGGCCCGATTGAAGACCGCGGCGCCCCCGAACGCGGCGATGCGGTCGGCCATGTTGGCCCGGTCGTAGGCCTCGGCGAGAGATGCAGCCCAGGCGGCGCCGCAGGGGTTGTTGTGCTTGAGGATCACCGCGGCCGGCTTTTTCCCCAGAAACTTGATGATATTGAGGCCGTTGTCCAGGTCGGTTAAGTTGGTCTTGCCGGGGTGTTTGCCGGCCTGGATCATGGCCGCTTCGTCCAGGGCGCTGGTCATGGACCGGCCCGGCTCGATGAAATGACATTCTCCCAGGGTGAGGTGGCCGCCCACCAGTTCATAGAGAGCCGCTTCCTGACCGGGGTTTTCTCCATATCTCAGACCCATTTCGATGATTTCACCTTTATCCGGCAGTTTCCAGGTGCGTTTGCGGTACACCAATTTTTGATCGCCGAAGGTGATGGTCATCTCCGGGGGAAAATGGTCCGCCATCACGGTGCGGTACATGGCCTTGATGTCGCTCATGGGGCATAACCTCCGGGGGGGATTTGCCGTTATTGTGGCATGAGTGCCCGGGCTTTACAAGCCGGTTGTGACTCGGACGGCAAATTGGTATAATGGCGGGCAAATGCCAGGATTTCAACCGGTGATCTTTTAAAAATCACCCCGGAAAATATTGGCGGCGCGGCGGGACTCGGTTCTTCATCCTATTCCTGGAGGCATGGTCATGAATGTCGAGGCAACCGATGGACGGAAGTTCTTGGGGTGGTTATCCCTGGGAAGCGACCTCTTAGCAAGTCTGGAGCAGATCTGCGAATCTCAGAAAATAAAATTGGGAGAAGTCAGGGCCATCGGCGCGGTGGGTCATGCCCGCCTGGCGCACTATGATCAGATAGGGCAAAAATATAAGTATATTGACCTGCGGAAACCTCTGAATATTTTATCCCTGATGGGGAACATCTCCCTGCAGAATGGCAAGCCGTACATTCATGCCCACCTGATTTTGGGGGATGACCAGGGGCAGGTCATTGGCGGCCACCTGGCCCCAGGCACCTCGGTATTTGTCTGTGAATATGTGATTCAAGAATATTTGACCGCAGAACCGCTGGTGGGCCAGAAGGACCAAGCCACCGGACTTTATTTTTGGCCGGGTAAGCAATTCTAACGCAGCATGGAGATCAAGGGCCTGGATTTCTTTTTAGGATTCGTGTCCGGGGTGGCGGTGGGGGTGGGCCTGACCCTGGGGGTCAGGCGGGTCCGTAGTTGGCTGGGTTATTCGGAAACCGGTCGGCTCCAAGAAGAGAACCGCACCCTGAGGCGGCGGCTGGCGGAGAAAGACCGCCACGTGGGCCGGATGCTGGCGGAAACCGAGCGCCTGGCAGAGAAACTGGGGCGGAAAGAGGGCTCATCTCCAGAAGGAGACACAAGCGGAGCACCCGGCAATTGATTATGGAGCACAGTCGCCCCCCGGCTGTGTCTTAAAGGAGGAAAATATGGCCAGAACAGACCTTTCTCTCACCGGGGCGGTGGTGGGCGGCGTGGCCGGCTGGGTGGCGGAAGTAGCCATCCAGGAAGTCACCGGGCATCACATCACCACGGGGCTGCTGGAAATCCTGGGCGCAGCCGCGGGGCTGTGGCGCCTGGATAAAAGGATGGGCCGCTACCTCCAGGACACCCTGGCCCAGGACCGGCGGGCCGACGAGGATTACCGGGAGGTGAAGCGGCGCATTGAGGAGCTGACCCAGGACCTGCCGGAATTGCGGGAAATCCTGAGCAACATGGTGGACGCGGGCATCCAGGCGCAGAAGGCTTAAATGCAGTTTTCGGTTTTCAGTTTTCAGTTTTCGGTTAAAAGATTTGGATTATCGATAAAGTTTTTGAAGGTCTAAGATGCTGGGGTTGAATCTGCTGGTGCGCCTGGGGCGGACCTTATTTTCCGGCCCCCTGGCCGATTCCGGGGTGCTGCCGGCCTCTTATTACCGTCACCTGGCCCTGGCCGCCATGGAGGAGGAGAATTACCCGGAAGCCCTGGGATACCTGAAATGGGCCCAAGACCGGCTGCTCACCCAGGTCTTGATTTTGCGCCTGCGGCTGCTGGCGGCCCGGCATGACCGGCAGCGCCGGGGGCTGGAAGAACTACTGGCCTCCCCGGGCCCCAATGGCCGCCAGGAAACATACCGGTCTCTGCTGGCGGAGGAGGAGCGGGCCCTGGAGCTTCTGGGAAAATACGAGGAGGCCGCCCAGGCGCTGCTGCGATAAGGAAGCGGTTATTGGGGAAGAGGGGCCAGGGGCACCTGCCCCTGGCCCTTTCCCCAAACCCCTCCCCCAGCCCCTTATACCAAGTTCAGTTTCAGATGCAACAAATTCTATAGCTAACTTATTGATAATACAATTTCTTTTAACCGAAAACTGAAAACCGAAAACGGTATTATAAGGGGTTGGGAGGGGAGCTTGAGGGGAGGGCGGGGCGATTGGTTATCCCCCGGCCCTCCCCTCAACAACCAAGGGTTCCCGCCATCGGGAACCCTTGGTTGTTTTCGGCCTTAACGGGCGGATTAGCTGCTGGGCACGCTGGTGGGTTTACAAAGCAGGTCCGCGGAGGTGGCCAGCCGGCCGCACTGTTCGCAGACATACTTGATGTCTTCCAATTTGCCCTTGCAGAAGTGCTTCACATGGGGGGCCTTGTCGCCACAGTAAGCGCAGGTCATGATCTCGGTGGAAGGGTTGCAAAGATGCCCGGGATCCTCGGCAAAGGCCCCGCAGGACTGACAAGTATAAACTTTCTTGGCCATAATTCCTCCTTTTATCCGTGGAACCTTGGTTTATTCACAAAATAAGTTCCAAAAGGTCATTGTCAACGGCGTGCGGCGGAAGATTTTGAATGAGGGCGGGAAGAGAAGGGCAGAGGTTCGAAAAATTACTCCAGGTGAACAAAAACGGTTTCCCTTTCATAGGAAGCCATTAAGACCATTTCAGCCTTATCAGGGGAGAAAAACATTTTCGTTTCGAACTCTTCTCCAGGAAACCAGTCGGCCTCAAAAGTTATTCCGTTCTCCGTTTTTCTGATTTCGATTTTACATTCGTCCGCCTCTTCCACCGGCCAGATAATGTAGGCCCGGAAGCTGAGGGAAGTGGGCGACAATGTGATGCTGGCCTTCTTGGCCATCCAGGTCTCGAACCGGCTTTGATCGAATCCCGACAGCCAATGAACCGTGATGGATCTGGGAGCAAAGCCATTGAACATGCTTGAGGTGCGTTTATCCGAGGACATAAGCAGGTTAATTTCTCCTTAAAACCAGGGCAGTCATTCAAGGTTCAAAGTTCAAAGTTCAAAGAATGGATTGTAGCCTTCCGCTCTGCCAAGCGCCTGTCCATGATTTATGGGTCGGTTAAGGCCCATGAGTTTGAACTTTTCGAAGCAGTCGCGCCTGAGCCGTTGGCTCCCCCAAAATCATGAAAAGTACTGGTGGCACAGGCTTTCCAGCCTGTGCGATCAGCACTTTCAGAGCAAAAAAGAAATAATCCATCGTCTGATCTATCTTCAGGCAACACTCACATTAATTTTACGGCAGCCCACAAAATAACTCCTATGAGGACCGACGCGGCCACACCCAGGGGAATGGTGCGCCGGAGGATGGCCCCTTCCTGGCCCAAGGCGCCGCACATGGGCGTGGCCAGGGCTATTTTAAAGGGAGAGGAAACGGACCCTAAGGAAGACCCTACGGTAAGCCCGGCGGCCAGCCAGACCGCGGACACCTGCAGTAGCTTGCCCGCCTGCACCTGCAATTCGCCAAAGAGCATCAAAGAAGCCACCCCATAACCGGTTAAAAAAGTGCCCACCCAGCCCAGGAGCGGGACGAACAGCGGATACCAGGAACCGGTGTAAACCTTGAGGCCCGTGGCCAGCACCCAGGGGATGTTCCTGGCCGGCGTTAGGTGACCGAATCCTTCGGCATAGCCGGAGTAGGCGATTATCTGGCCCATGGCCCCCAGGAGCCCCATGGCCGTCAGCGCCCGCCACCCTTGCCTCAGGCTCACCGCCACTACCTGGCGCAACTGGACTTCAGGCCCGAACATCGCGGCAGCCACTCCAAAAGCCAGGAAAAGGTAGGGGTAGGCGGAAAAGAAGGGCGTCAGGGTGACCTGGTGCTGCGGAATTACTTTCAGATGAAGCACCAGGGTCTGGCTGGTGAGTTCCCGGAGCCACGGCACCGTGTTAACCATAAGGAGAGGGACCAAGATAATGGCAAAGGGGAGCAGGTCCCGGCGGATTTCCCGGTTCCACTGCCACCGCCGGGCCCCCAGGAGCATCAGGACCGCCATCAAGGCCAGCCCCCCAGCCATGCCCGCCAACACGACGCCCAGGGTCAGGGTGGTGACCAGAGCCACCAGGCTCACCAGCAAGCCGCTGGTCAGCATCAAGGCCAGTCCCCGCCAGTCTCCCTCCGCGGCCGGCAAAAACCGGGGGATGCAGGCGGCCATGGCCAGGGTGGCGGGCACCGACAGCCAGGCCGACGCCGATGCCAACTCATGGGAGGGCAGTCCGGTGACCAGGGCTAACACGGTGATGATGATTCCGGCCATCTCCACGCTCATCAGGCCGGAATAGCCGATGATGGACAGGGCGGCCGCTCCCGGGGGGCTCACCCCCGCGGCCCGCAGCATGGGGGCCACCAGGGGTTCGGCAATAATGCTGGCCCCCTCTAAAAAATTGCAGGTTCCCAGGGAGATGAAACTATGCCGGTGGCCGGGATGGCGCAGGCCCGAGACGAACCAGGTGACGAGGCGCTCAATGGCCCCCGTGGCCAGGAGCAGGTTGGACAGGAGTATGCCCGCCAACACCACCAGAAGCAAAGGGAAGGTGGTCAACAGCCCGTCCAGCGCCGCCAGGAGGACCACCCCGGCGGGAGTTTGAAAACCGAGATAGACCAGCCCTCCGGTGAACGTAACTCCCGCCAGGGAAAGCTCCAACGCCGGCCGCCGCCAACCCACCGCCAACAAGGTCAACAGGAGCACCGGGCTCCAACTCAGGGCAAAAGCAGTGAGATCCATTCTCCCCTTACCCGAAGGGCAGGGGCTGGCCCTTGCGGTAGGCCAGGGCCTGGCAGGTGGCCACCAGGCCGCCCTGGGAATCGGTGACTTCGATGAAATAGGTGGCGGTGCGGCGGCCGGCGTGGAGTTCCCGGGTGGTGGCGGTAAGCCGTTCCCCCATGCGGGGGGCCGCATGGAAGGTGAGGTTCATGTTGAGGGCCACGGCCACCGCGCCGTGAGCATTCACCGCGGCCTGGAAGGCCTCGTCAATCAAGGCGAAAATCGCGGTGCCGTGGACCATCCCCAGGATATTGGCTGTCTCGGGGCCGGGGGTCATGATCACCCGGGCGTATCCCGGAGACAATTCCTCCAGTTCCAGGCCGAAATGCCGGGCAATGCCCTGGGCCGCCACCTTCTCTTTAAACTTCGCCAAAAAACTTTCCGAGACTTCCGTCATCATAACCCCCAGGTAATACCCTTTGCGGTTTGCGGTTAAAATAAATTCCGATTGTTGCCTTCCGGGAAGGACCTCTGGCAATCGACTGCTTCTTGCTGAAATGAAAAACAAAATAAGCTATAGCTTTCTTTCTAACAGAAAACAGAAAACAGAAAACTAAAAACTGTTATTAATTCACAGCCCCCGGTACATATCTTCATACTGGTTTTTCCAGCGCCGGTGGAGCCATAGCCACTGTTCGGGACAGGCCCGCACCCAGGCCTCAATGACCTGGTTCTGAAGTTCCAGATGGCGCTGAATGTCGGCCTGAAGATCATCGGTTTTTTCCATGGGAATGGACGGCAGCATCACCAGCAAATGGCGGCCGTCGGGGAGGCGCCGGGCCAGGACGGGCAACACCGGGATGTCCCGGTGGCGGGCCAGCACCGCGGCCACCGGGGTGGTGCGGGCCGGCTTGCCGAAAAAGTCCACCAGCAACCCCCCCTCGGTGGTGGTGTTCTGGTCAATGACAACAGCTACTCGGTGGTTTTGCTTTAGGTGGGCCAGGATGGCCTTCAGACCCCGCTGTTTGTCCACCATCCAGTTGCCGGTGCGTTGGCGCAAGTAGCGGGCCAGCTTACTACCCCAGGGGGAGTCCATTTCCCGGGCCACCACCGCCAAAGGCTGATACCGGAGGCTATAGCCCATGGCCGTGTATTCCCAATTGCCGGCGTGGGCGGTGATGGCAATCAGGCCCCGTCCTTGGGCCAGAGCAGCCTGTACGTGTTCCTCACCTAGGATTACCACCTTTCGTTCAATATAAGTTAAGGGGGCCACCAGCAGTTCCACCATCTCCCAGGCAAACCGGACAAAATGGCGAAACACTCCCCGGGCGATACGCTCCAGTTCGGGGTCGCGCAACTCCGGGCCGTAGGCGAAGGCCAGATTGCGCCGGGTGATCTCCCGGTGGCGCCGGTCCAGTCGATACCACAGGTCCCCCAGGGAATCGGCCAACCAGGAAAAGAGGGTTTTCGGTTTTCGGTTTTCGGTTTTCGGCATCATTAATCCGCAGATCGATCCCGAGGTTCGAATATGCATTGTCCTAAATACCACCATCCGGTCCTTATATAAGGCGTCTTATATTGTAAAATAGCTGGGATAAGTCGTTGATTAAGCCTTCGTAGATTAATTACTCTTAAATGGGCTTCATGGCTACCACTACTACATGGCATTCCACCATCCCATATAGCGTTATGTATTAGTTCATTCCTTAGTCTAATAATTTGATCGACAAACGTATCATTAATAGGTATTTCAAAAATATTGCAAATTAATGTAATACGGTCTTTATGTCTAATTATTCTCTTTCTTGAATTAAAAATGCCCAGGGATTCTGCCAGGCTAAAAAGACCATCGAAAACCATATATTCAATGACGAAACTTTCCCATTCCCAATCGTAGGATGGGGAGCGAGAATGCATATAAAGTAAATTAATAAATGATTTTCTTTCATTATCATTCCAGCTTTTCCAATTCAAAATTGAGTATGATAAAAAATCTTCAACTGTTTCATTTTGAAAAGATATTGCATGGGTTTTTTCAATTGGGACTCTCTTGTCAAACCACCAGTCATAGAATTGAAGTCTTGTCCCAAATAAATAAGACAATAGGTATATTATGAAGGCACCTGATTCTTTACGCAAATCGTCATCCTCTTTTTTCCCAGTTAAAATTAATTCATGCGAAGGAGGAATTCTATGCAAATTAGCAGGTCGCTGTGTTTTTGGTATTTTCTCAATAGGCTTTAATGTAACTGGATCACATCTATATTTTGATACTAAAGGCGGATATAGGAACCCATCTTCATGTAAATATTCATCTACCCATGCTTCTGATTCTTTATAAAAAGGAAGTAAAGTAACAGTTCCTCCATCGAACTCAATGGTATATTCATAACGCAAAAAACCAAATAAATTCTTTTGTTTTGAGGAATTAATCATATCTTCGGAATGGTTTTCCATTTTTATTCGATCTCCCATAGATATGCATGGCCTCTTCGCCCACGAAGTCGGCGATGCGGGCCAGGAGGAGGCGGGCCGCCATCTCTTTGCCCCCTTCGTACGCGGCCCTACGGCCCCAATACCAGGGGTTGGCGTAATTATACACGGCCCAGCCCCACCGGGCCGCCCGGTCCAGGTGGTGGCGCTTGATGAACCGATAAGCCGTATGGTTTTTCAGATCCTGGTAAAGGCTGTGGTAATAAAAGACGGTCTGGATCTCCATGTCCTTGATTTTGTTGACCGGAAAGGTTTCCAGCCACCGGGCCAGCCTTTCTCCCACCCGGTTGTAGAGGGCCACCAGGTCGGCCAGGGAGGCCTTGAGTTCCGGACGCTCCTCCTCCGGATGATAAGCCTGGGCAATTTCCCGGACCAAGTCCTGGGACATGTCGCTGATCAACTTGAAGCTGAATTCGGTGTCCGGCCACAGCTTCAAGAGGTAGCGGCGGCGGTAGGCCCGGATGATCTCCAGGGCCTGTTGGTCTTCCGGCCGAACCTCGGAGAGGGGCGGGTGGAGGTCCGCCTCGAATTCCGATTCCTCCCGGAGCACTTCCTGGAGGAGTTGGCGCCGGGTCCAATACCGTACTACAGCTAAGGAGAGGACCCAGATCCCCAGGAGGGCCATGATGAGCAGGATTAGCCAGTGCCGTTCCATGATGAATTATGGTTTTCGGTTTTCTGTTTTCCGTTTACCGTACCTGTTCGCCCTGGCCCATCGCTCAATAACTTGACCCTCGAAACTGGCAACCGCTCACTGCTCATTGACCACTATCTGATAAACCTGCTCCACTGCCTGGGCCATCTGCTCCAGGGAAAAGTTCTCCATTGCCAACTGCCGCCCCTGGCGGCCTAACCGGCGGCCGTATTCCGGATCGGTTAGCAGGCAGCGCAGCGCCTTAGCCAAGGCCCGGGAGTCCCGGGGCGGTGTCAACAGCCCGGTCTTTCCGGGAAGGACCACTTCGGGGATGCCGCCCACGTCGGTTCCCACCACCGGTTTCTCCATGGCCAGAGCCTGAAGCAGAGCCTGGGGCACTCCTTCATTGGCGTACGAGGCCAGGACCACCGCGTCCATGAGGGCCAGCCAGGGGGCCACCTCTTCTTGATAACCCGTCAGGCGCACCCAGGGGGCCAGGTTCAGCTCCGCCACCTTTTCTTCAATAATCACCCGGTAGGGGCCTTCCCCCACCACCACCAAATAGGCCGGCAGGCCCTCCCGGCGAAGTTCTTTTAAAGCCTCCAGAAGAAAAACATGCCCCTTCCAGGAGCGCAGCACTGCCACACTGCCGATAATCAAGGCGTCGGCAGGAATCTCCAGGAGGCGGCGCAGCTCGGGGTCCGGTTCCCGGGGCGCAAACTCCTCCAGGGAAATTCCCGTGGGAATGGAAAAGATGCGGTCCCGGGGTACTCCCAGGCGGTTGGCCAATTGCTCCCGGGTGTGCTCTCCGGTGGTGATAATGGCCTGGGGGGCGTGATAAAGGCGGCGGGTGGGCCAGTTGCCGTGGACCGGAGTGGAGAGGTGCCGGGTGCGCACCAGGCGGGGCCGGTTTCTCAAAGTCCGCCAGGCCAGCATCCCTACCCATGAATCCAAAGAACTGTGGGTGTTCAGGATGTCCACCCTCCGGGTTTGGAGAAAGCGCCGCAAGGCAAGGAACGCCGTGAGATTATGCCACCCTCCGAAGCTCAGGGGAAGGATGGTAAACCCATCTTTATGGGCCCGGGGATAAAGCTGGCTCCGGGTATCGCAGGCCAAAAGCAATTGATGCCCCCGGCGGCGCATGGCCGCGGCTTCGGCCATGATGCGCCGTTCCTGGCCGCCCCAACCCAGGGAGGACTCAGTATGTAAAATGGTGAAGGAAGGGGAAGGGTAGGGGGGGATCACGACCGGCGGCCCTTTTCTCCCAATTCAAGATAGAGGCTCTCCAGGCGGCGGAGCATGGTCTCCTGGGAATAGCTCTCCTGGACGGTTAGCTGCGCCGCGGCTCCCAGGCGCTGCCGCAGGCCGGCCTGGCGGTAAGCCTCGAGGATGGCCGCGGCCAGGGCTGATGAGTCTCCAGTAGAAACTAGCAACCCATTGACGCCGTCCTGGATCACTTCCGGGACCCCGCCCACCCGGGTGGCCACCACCGGCAGAGCGGCCCCCATCGCCTGGAGCAGAGCCAGAGGCAGACCTTCCCAGAGGGAAGGCAGGATAAAGAGGTCCAGGGCCCGGTAGATTAAAGCCATGTCCCGCCGGGTTCCCAGTAAATGCACGACGTCTTCCAGACCCAGGGCGGCAACCTGGCGGCGCAGGGCTTCTTCCTGGCGGCCTTCACCCGCCAGCAACACGGTCAAATCTGGAATCTCCTGGCGCAGTTCGGGGAGGGCGGCCAATAAAAATGTTTGGCCTTTTTGTTCCTCCAGACGGCCCACGGCGCCGATGCAGAATCCCTGCACCCCCAAGCGAGACTTGGCTTCTTCCCTGCTCCAGGGAGTTTCCAAGGCCGCCAGATTGACGCCATTGGGCAGCAAACGCAGCCGGGAGGGAGAAATCCAGTCGTAACGGCGCACGTCATCCCATACCTGGGGGCTCACCACCAGAACATAGTCGCTAGCCCGCGCCAGCAGCCAATTCCACAGCCGGCGGTGAAATTTCCGCCGGGTATAAACATTGTGCACCTCCGCCACCACCCCCCGGAGTCCCAGGCCCAGCGCGGCCAACCGGCCATAAAGGTTGGGATGATAAAGATGGGTGTGGAGGATGTGGGGGCGGGTATCCATCAGGAGGCGGCGTACTGCGGCCACCACTCGCCAGAAGGAGGTGCGATTGAGGTCCAGCCCCAGGCTGATTACCTGATGGCCTTCTGCGGCCAACTCTTCGCCCACGGGTCCCAGGGAGCCGATACAGGCCGCGGTGACCGAGAAGCGCTCCGGGTCCAGGCCCTGCACTACGGTGGCCACCACGTCTTCGGCGCCGCCCACCGGCAGGCTCACCAGCAAATGCAGGATTTTAAGACGCGGGCCAGACAAGTTTGCGAAATTTCCCCCTTGGACTTAGGCTAGATTATAGCAGAATCTCAGGAGAAATGGCCGGGTTTGTCCAGAGGCAGGAACCGCGGATTTAACCGCAGAGGCCCGCGGATATGCGAAGAGTGATAATTTATCTGGATTCATGGGCGTTAAGCGGCGGTTTATCTTAAATGGCCGGATAATTAATTGCCGCCTAAAGGGTGTTGACAGCCACCGGCATTTTTGTTAGCTTTTAACCGTAAACCGGGGCTGTAGCTCAGTTGGAAGAGCGCTTGAATGGCATTCAAGAGGTCAGGGGTTCAACTCCCCTCAGCTCCACCAAAATTTGATAATCATTTAGGCAAGTTACAGGCAGTAAACCTGAACTTGCCTTTCTATTTTTTATGGGTGTGCAAACAGTGTGCATGAAATCCTTTTTAGCTAAAAACTGCACCCTGCACCCTAAACCTAACCCCTGCTTCAATCCCTCCGGCGCATGCCTGGTTCGCCCCAGCCCAGCTTGGTGCGCAGCACCTGAAAGTGGCTGCGGTGGGGGGATTTCACCAGCTTCAAATTGTGGGGGCAGGCCCGGACTTCAATCTTATCGCCGCATTGAAGGGGCCGTCCCACTTGGCCGTCCAGGGTCAGATACAGATCCTGGCCCTTTTCCTCAAGGGTGACCGCCACGGTGGCCGTCTCCGCCAGGATGATGGGCCGGTTGCTCAGGGTGTGGGGGCAGATGGGCAGAAGGATGATGTGCCGCAGGGTGGGATAGACTATGGGGCCGCCGGCGGACAGGGTGTAGGCCGTGGACCCGGTGGGGGTGGAGATGATGAGGCCGTCGGCCCGATAAGTGGTGAGATATTCACCGTCGATCCAGGTATTGAGCTCCGCAATGCGGGCCAGGGCGCCTTTGTTGATCACCGCGTCGTTGAGGATGTGCTCCTCCCAGAAAATCTGGCCCTCCCGAAAAAGGGAGGCGGTGAGCATGAGGCGTTCCTCCACTTCGTACCACCCTGGCAGCAAGTGGTCTTCCAGGCACAAGTAAAGCTCGTCCAGGGAGACTTCGGTGAGGAAGCCCAGGCCGCCCACGTTGACCCCGAGGATGGGGATGCCCAACTGGCCGTAGTGACGGGACACGCTGAGGATGGTGCCGTCGCCCCCCATGACCACGATGAGTTCGATTCCCGGGGGCAACGGGATGACCAGGGGATCGGGTTCGTTTTCCATGCTCACGGCGTCTAGGCCCCGCTCCTGAAACCAGGCTTGTAAGGCCTGGCCCGCCTCCCAGGCATCGGGTTTGTGTTTTTTAGTGATGATGGCCACCCGCTTCACTGTTGGGCCCTCCCGCAGTTGACAATTATCATAATCTTGGGTATTTATCAAAGGGTTTGGGGACAGTGAGCAGTAATCAGTAACCAGTAACCAGTAACCAGTAATTCGTGAGCAGTGAGCAGGTTAGAAATATTTTGGAAAATTAGGAACTTAAAACTGGCCACTGGCCACTGGCCACTGATTACTGATCACTGATTACTGATTACTGGTTTCCGGCGAAGGCCCAAAAATATCTTCTAAGTAAAAGGAGCGCCCAGACTTTGCAGTTAGCCGCCCGTATTCGTCAGATTCCGCCGTCGGCCACCCTGGCCCTGAACGCCAAGGCCAACCAGCTAAAGGCCCAGGGAGTGGACGTGGTCAACTTCGGGGTGGGGGAGCCGGATTTCGACACCCCGGAAAATATCAGGGAGGCCGCCATCCGGGCCATTCGGGAAGGCTTCACCCGATATACCCCGGTGGGGGGCATCCCCGAGCTGAAAGAAGCCATCATCGGCAAGTTTCAGGAAGATTACGGCCTGGGCTACCAGCCCGCCGAAATCCTGGTCTCCTGCGGGGGCAAGCACGGCCTCTACAATCTTTTCCAGGTGATGTTCGACCCCGGCGACGAGGTGATCATCCCGGCCCCCTTCTGGGTGTCCTACGTGCCCATGGCCATGCTGGCCGAAGCCAAAGCGGTGGTGGTGCCCACCCGGGAAGAGAACGGTTTCAAACTCACCGCGGCGGAACTCAAAGCCCGCCTCACCCCCCGGACCAAGGCCCTGGTTATCAACAGCCCTTCCAATCCCACCGGCGGGGTCTATACCAAAGAAGAGCTGGCGGCCCTGGGAGAAGTGGTTTTATCAGCGGGACTTTACGTAATTTCCGACGATATTTATGACAAGATTCTCTTTGACGGCGCCCGCTTTACCAACATCGCCATGCTGGCCCCGGAATTGAAAGCGCGCACCTTCGTGTTGAACGGGGTGTCCAAGACCTATGCCATGACCGGCTGGCGCATCGGCTATCTGGCCGGACCCCAAGACGGCATCCAGGCGGCCACCAACCTTCAGAGCCAGAGCACCTCAAACCCCACTTCCATCGCCCAGAAGGCCGCGGTGGAGGCATTAAAAGGCCCCCAGGACGCAGTGGCCGCCATGGTGGCGGAGTTCGCCTGGCGCCGGGACGACATTTATCAGAGGTGCCTGAGCATCCCCGGGGTTACCAGCACCAAGCCGGGGGGCGCGTTTTACATTTTTCCCAATTTTTCGGCGTATTACCATAGGCTGAAGGTGGGGCCGGGGCAGACGCCCTCCCAGGTCCTGGCCGCGTACCTGCTGGATGAAGCCAAGCTGGCGGCGGTGCCCGGGGTGGAATTCGGAGAGGACCAGTGCCTCCGGTTTTCCTATGCCACTTCCCGGGAGCGCATTGCCACGGGACTGACCCGGATCAAGGAAGCCCTGGAAAAACTGTAGAGTGGGTCTTACGCACCAAAGGATTGTCTGGGTGGGGTTTGGCGTTTAGCGATTTGGCGGGTTGGCTGTTAGTTTGGCCCGCCGCTCTGCCAATCGCTAAATCGATATCCGCAGGCAAGATAGCCTGGCCACCAAGTAGGCAACTGGGCCGGTTTAAAAGCAAGTTAAAACCTCTGCCGAGTCACCGACTTTGCCGGGATGAATAGCAAGATACAACTGCTTGAGTGGCACAGGCTTCCAGCCTGTGGAAAAGTCACTTGGAAAATAGGCGGTGCTCACAGGCCAGAGGCCTGTGCCACTAAATTTTCAGTTGTGCGAAGCTTTTAGGAAGTTTTGATAAGGTCTTAAGTTAGATTTCGGAACCAGGAAAAGGTTCAGAGGGAAAATCGGGAAGGGAAAGGCAAGCGCGGCCGGCCGCTAGATATGGCTCACGGCCGCGCTGTCCGTTTCAGGAGCCGGCTTAGCGGCCCGCGGCCTTCCGCTTGGAGGCCTTCAAGGGATTGAGTTTTTGGGTCGTTTCCTTATTGCCGTTGCCGTTCTTGACGTGGGTCGCCAGGTTGCAGGCTCCCCGGCGCCACTTGGCCCCGGGATCAGGAAAGGCCAGGCAGTAGCTGCCCACTTCCACTGCTAACTGCCGCTCGCAGCCCTCGCAGGATTCCACCACGGGATGGCACTTGCCCCCGTTAAACGAACAGCCTTTTTTGGTCATAAAGGTGCAATCAATACCCTGTTTAATGCTTTCGCAGCGCATGGCCGTAGTCCCCCTCGGGTTTTTAGTAAATCTTGTATTTATATGCCATTTTTAATTAATTTGTCAAGAGCGAAGTTGATATTTTTTTCTCGTCGGATGAATATTCAGGTTCTGCCCGGAAGGTTCAAGGTTCAAAGTTCAAAGTTTGGACCGCGACTCCGGGGCTCATGGGCCACTGCCCGGGTTGACTCCGGGGCGGGATTGATTATGTTTTAGCTGAGGACCCGGGCCATGACTAAAGATTTCCTTAAGAGCTACCAGGAAAAGCGTCGCTTCAACCGCACTCCGGAGCCCGCCGGAAGCGGGCGGGCCCCATCGGCGCAGCCTATTTTCGTTATCCAAAAACACCTGGCCTCCCACCTCCATTATGACTTCCGTCTGGAGGTGGACGGGGTGCTCAAGTCCTGGGCCGTGCCCAAGGGGCCGTCCACGGACCCCAAGGACAAGCGCCTGGCGGTGCCCACGGAGGACCACCCCCTGGAGTACGCCGGGTTTGAGGGGGTGATCCCGGAAGGGGAATACGGCGCCGGCGCCGTGATGGTCTGGGATACCGGTCCCTATCGCAACCTCACCGAGAAGAAGGGCGTTCCGATGCCCCTGGCTGAAGCTCTGGAGCATGGACACGCCAAGGTCTGGCTGGAGGGCCGGAAGCTCCGGGGCGGTTACGCCCTGACCCGCTTCAAACGAGCCCCGGATGAAAACTGGCTGTTGGTGAAAACGGACGACGAGGAGGCCGACCCCAGCCGCAACGTGGTGAAAAACGAACCGAACTCGGTGCTCACGGGCCGGAGTTTGGAAGAAATTGCTAGGGGAGAAGGTTAAAAGGTTAAAAGAGAAAAAGGTTAAAAGGGGAAAATCATAAGGACGGCAAACCTCTTTCCCTCCCAACCCCTTTCCCCCTTTCCCCGTTTCGCCTTTTCCCCTTTTAACCCTGACAAAAAGCGGTGCAAAAATGGAAAAGGTTCCGATTACCTATTTATCCCCCAAAGAAAGAAAAGGCCTTATTGTAGTTATCACCGGTTACGGCAAGGGGAAGACCACCGGGGCCTTGGGCATGGTGGTGCGGGCCTGCGGCCACAATATGCGGGTTTGTATTATTCAGTTCATGAAAGGGGACCTTTACGCCGGGGAATGGGACGGGATCAAGAAGATGAGCTGCGGCTGCCAGGTGGAATTGACTTACACCGGCAAGGGTTTCTGCGGCATTCAGGGCAACCCCTACCCCTGGCGGGAACACCGGGCCAACGCCCAGGAGGCTGTGGGGCTGGCCAGGAAAAAGATTATGTCCGGCCAATATGATCTGGTCATCCTGGATGAAATCAACAACGCCCTCCACTTGAAGCTGGTGGATTTGGAACAGGTCCTGGACCTGATCCGGAACAAGCCGCCCCTCCTGCATCTGGTCCTCACGGGCCGGGACGCCCACCCCCAGGTCATCGAACTGGCGGACACGGTAAGCGAAATCCAGGAAATCAAGCACGCCTACCGCCAAGGCATCGAGCCTCAGCCGGGGATTGATTATTGAGCCGGATGACTCTTTAACCTGATTTCCCTTCGCGTCGCTCAGGGTGACAATTTGGGACTATCCCTGGTAATTTGGAACAGTCTCAATTTAAAAAAGAAGATTTCACATAGGTATTATCTCGTTGTGAAACAGTATTTCCTTGAATATTAAGTTTATAGAAGATATAGTGGCTAAAAATCATTAGCGGAGAGACGAAATGAAAAAATCTTTAACTGTTCTTGGCTTGTTGATCCTATCACTACTACGTTAAGTAATTTTAAGAATCATCCATTATGATTGAACGCCGACAACAAGGGCAAAAGCCCAGCTTCAGCATTAGCATGCGTTGGATTTCCCTCTTGGCGCGTGGGAGGGTCCACCCAG
>Ga0194111_10000651_pt1 | contig 42242 bp, 43 predicted proteins | sample TA2KigC300mmetaG_FD_146194 | JGI IMG/M metagenome (GOLD analysis project Ga0194111, IMG submission 146194) | Freshwater microbial communities from Lake Tanganyika, Tanzania - TA2015033 Kigoma Deep Cast 300m | ecosystem: Environmental > Aquatic > Freshwater > Lake | place: Tanzania: Lake...
CTGAATAACTTCAGACCAAAGGAAATGAACAAAAGGGGCCAAATTGTTCGGGTCCGTTAAGGTGGCCCTTGAATCAAGATAGCCGTCGATTATGGCGCCCGCTCTCTCTGGCGAAGCCTTTACCTGCCAGACAATGCCTTCTCTTATCGTCAAGGGCCGGTCGCTAACGGATACTCCCTCTCTTCCCATTTGCCTTTAATATTTTACCCTATTTTACAACTTCCTCTTGTTTTTTGAAAAGTCTTTAGATAAACTAGTCAGCATATGCCGGTAATCAAAGGTTCAAAAAAGGCCTTAAGACGAGACAGGCGCAGAACTATCATTAATAAAAAAGTAAGAGACGCTTATAAGGAAGCGGTTCGTTTGGCGCGGCAAAAGCCGACACCGGAAAATCTCCAAAAAGCCTATTCCGAACTTGATCGGGCTGCCAAAAAGAACGTTATTCATAAAAACAAAGCCGCCCGCCTCAAATCGAGGCTGGCCAAGCTTTTAGTTAAAAAGGGCGTAAGGGAAACCCCGGCCGAAAAAAAGGAAGTCAGACTTCCAAAACCAAAAAGAAAGGCCAAGAAATCCTCCAATATCTCAAAATCTCCAAGCGCCCCGAAAACCCCATCTAAGAAATCGAAGAAATAAACTTAAACCCTAAGGGTCTAGATCTCTTCGCGAGTAAATTATGATAAATGAAATGCGGCCGCATTATTCTTATCATAAAATATTTGGAAATTTCGGAAAGAAATTTGCTTCGATAGGGACTAGTCCCCGAGTCTTTTTGTCAACTCTTTTGTGTGAATGCCCACCAGCTCCAAGGGTAAGAAATTTGCCATTGCCCATACATGAAGATCAGGGTGCGGTTGTTTCCCTGCGATATAGCGTAAAACGGCATTCGGATTCCTCGGACGCAAATAGAAAGCAAGTTGCTCTAATACCTTGGCCGTCACCCCTTCCCCCGGCGCTTGATAAATCGGCTTAAAAACGGCCTCGAACCACTTTTGGTTAGCACACCCTGCCTCTATGTTCGCAATGTTTGTGTCTATCGCCTGCCGCTCTTTTTCGGACAGACAACCCAGTACTGGAAATAAAACAGCAAGAAGCCCAGTTTTCATCCCGATATCCCAAGCCCTCTGTGGATTTTTTTGAAAAGCTTTAGCCAACTCTCTGACTACTTCCTCGGGCTTAATCCTGTTAAATCTCCGCGCCCGCGTCGCTCCAAGTCCTGTTTTTCTTGCTTTGCTAGTTAACTTTTCCGCTCTTACAAGCCAAGCGCTCTCTGTTTCCCCCGAATATCTATAAACAACTAGCGCCTCCGAGTTTTCCGCTAAAAATTCAGCCAATTTAGTAATCTCTTCTTCGTTCTCGCCTGTAATTACTAGAAAGCGAAAAATGCGCAGAGCGTTTCCGGCCGAAATCTTTTCAGCAGTTGTTTTGGTCATTAATCCCTCAAGATCCCTTCTCCCTTCGCAAGGGTCAATCAGCTCTCCCAAAACAACCCTATCATCCATTACCTCTAAGCAGTAAGCCATTCGGTTGTAAGTGGGATCACCGCGCGAAATTAAATGACCTCTAATTGTTGCTTTCGGGTCTGGCTGGTTGTTTTCGCCCCTTACCAAAACCAAGTCCGCTACCGACTGTCCCGGTGCTACTCGTTTCCCTTGGTCGTAACGAGGGCGCTTTATGACTTGAACAGTGGTAGCGGCTACTGCATCTGGCTGCCTCTCTCCGCCAATCAAGTAATCAGGTTCTTTTCCCCAAACTCTCTCCGCTATCGCTCTTAAGCGCCCAAGATCGTCAAGTCCGCAGACGATAAAATCGACGTCGCCTGGAGCCTGAGCCAACCCCAATGTCGCTGCTACAGTTACCCGTGCCGCCCCCCCAGCCAAATAAACGACACCATTCATCTTGGTTATCTCCTCGATAAACCCGACGACAATTTTCTCTCCGCCAACCAGCGGCCAGAGACGAGCCCGAGCATAGGCAGAAGGCTCGACGCCGGATAAAAGCTGATCTTCTACGACGCAAGGTTCTTTCTCCGTCATAACTACCCTATAATATAGGATTGATTGAATTTATTCAAGATTCGCCTTATAATTTGCCCCAATGAAGCTCATTCAGCCCCTATCTTCGGCGAGTATTCAAAGAAGACTAGGCTCCCTTTTTTCCTCAATTGAAAGAAACCTCTCCGCGAAGCTTGTCGGCTTACCCGGGAGCGGCAAGAGCACTCTGGTTCGTTTTGCCTGCGAAGATCCCGCCCTGCGCCGGATTTTGAAAATCTCGTCGGGTCGCCAATTCTTATATCTTGACCTGGTAGCTGCCCTTCTATCTGGAGGAGAAAAAACTCTCATCAATGAGGCAGAGAAAAAGCTAAAAGTCATAAAAAAACAGTCCTTGACGGTAGTCCTCAACTCCACTTTACTCTTAGGAAACATCCCGTCTTTTCAGCTAATGCTGGCGGAAAATTATCTAAAGTACCGACCTAACTTAAATTTTATTTTTCTCTTCCCCGGCCCTTGCGATGATACCGAACTAATCAAACTTTTCCCTCTTTTTAAAATTCCTCTAGAAGAGGCCAAAGTTATTTTTCCTCTTTTTGCACCCGAAGAAATTAGGTTTAATCTGGCGGTTTGGGAAAAAATTTTGAGTTGCCAATTCAAAGAGGAGGAAGAGAAAATTATTGCGAATCTTAGCGGCGGTTTAGCTTCCCTTATTAAGTCTTTAGCATTATTAACTAAGGAAAAACAAAATTTGGGTAGCGACCATGAGTCTCTTCTAAAATTAGACGAAATTACCGGTCCCCTTGATAGAATTCTTCAAGCCCTAAGCGATGATCAAAAGATCATTCTTAAGGAAATCGCTCAAGGCAAGGGAGACAATAAGCTATTTTTGCTAGAAGAGACCAAAGCGCTCATCGACCTAGGAATAATCATCCGAAAAGAAAAACGGCTCTCGCTCTTTAGCCCGTTTTTAACCAAATATCTTCTCTCAAGACGCGAGCCAGCCACCGAGATTTCCCAAATTGCCTTTAATGATTTTCTAACCCCCAGCGAACAACGTCTTTTAGACGCGCTTCTTGCCAGCAGGGGCAGGCGCATCTCTCGCGATCAGGCGGGCGAGGCGGTCTGGCGCAAAAATTGGGAAGAGAAATACTCCGATTGGGCTCTTGATCAAATCGTCAGCCAGATCCGCAAAAAAATGACTCATTTAAAAGATAAAAAAAGATTGGTTACTCTCCGCGGCATCGGCTTTGAACTGCTCCCCTAAATTTCCCTTAGATTTCCCTTAGATATCCCTCAAGCAGGAACAAGAACAGAATCTTATTATTCCCCTAATGCCCCAAGTATGAGAACCGTCGAGCTAGAAAAAGAAAGAAACCCCTTAACTCGTTCCGCGGTAACCGAGCAAGCAGTTCGAGCAAATTTTTGCGAGCGGGGTTTAGTCGTCCGTCCGGAATTGGCGAGATTTGCCAGCGAAATGGTGGGCTTGCTCGAAAATCCCCAAAGAGTTTCATACAAACCTGGAAAAGAATTCGTAGGCGCTCCCGGAATTGGCAAAACCACTCATCTGGAATCGCTCAGGGAAGCTTGTGCGACCCTTGGGATTCCGCGCGCTTGGTTTAATTTCAATTCAGGGGAAAGCAAATTATCTGCCTATAGCGCTGATCCTTGCCTTCTGGTCGAAGACTTAACGACACAACTGGCAGAAACGCGGCCAAAAACTATGCTGCCGGCCGAACGAGCGACTTTAGATACAGCCATAGCTTGCTATCGAGATGGCGTGGGCTATGATCCCCGACTTGCGGATGGGCTAGGGTGCAAACTGGGAACTGCCCTTTTGGATCATATCCGGCGATATGAAATGCAAACTCCGGTCGCGATATTTATTGATGCGACCCAGAGAGCTAATCCGGCTGTTATAGGTTGGATGGGAGAATACATTCTGCCTTATCTGTCACAAAGCGGCCGCTGCCTTTTCGTCTTTGCCGGTCAAGTCCCGGTACATTGGAGAAGCCCTGCTGTACGCTGGCGAGTAACAACGGAAAAACTGGGAGCTTTCGCACCCGAGCTTACTCAAGAGCAGTGCGGACTGGCGAATTTTCCAGGGTTGGCTGGTGTCGCCGGGGAAATACAAGCGCTAACCGGCGGCCATCCGCTGGCAAACGCCGTGGTTTTATCCCGCCTCCGCGAATTAGCCACGGCTGGCGAGGAAATCAGACCAGACGCACTTGCCCGCCGTGAAACAGAATTGCTAAATCTAATAGGCACGGAAGTAGTTGACAGTTGTGCCTTCCGAGAAGTAAGAAAAGAGCTGGCTGATGCTTGTCGGGCAATTGCTTTAGTCCGCCGGTTTGGCGTTGGGCATCTCCGGGCAATTCTGCCAAAAAGTGTCCCCTTCTTTGCAGACTATCCGCAAGATAGTTTTGGGGGGTTATTGGCCTTACTTCACGCTACGCACCTTATTGGCTGGAATGACGCAGATAGACAACCCGCTGGTTACGGGATTGATCCCGCCCTACGCCATCTTATCGCCCTCCATACGCAAAAGACAAATCCCGCCCTTTGGGCGACAGTTAACCAGGGAGCGGCGGCTGTTTACGAAGATTACGCTCAAAGAATCGGTAAATATTTTTTTGGGCACTTCCGGAGCGACAACCGAATAATTTTAACAAAAGCAATTACCGATCAGAGCCCGGGACCATACCTGGTTGAAGCTCTGTATCACCGAGCTTGTTTAGGGGAAGATTCTTTAGCAACGATAAGGAAATGGCTTACCCAGTTTGGCGGCCAAACTAATCAGGGCAAACGCCTCGTTTCAGAACAGATTAGGATGGCTCTTCAAGAGGACAAAGACCTCCGGGCCAAAATTGGGGAAGAAAAAACAGCCGAATTAATGGCCATCTTACAAAGAACTTAAGGCACTGGAAATTTTTGGCAGAGCTCCTTAACTTCTATTTTGATTTGTAAAAGCGGGGGCTGTTTAAAAACCTGTTGCTTGAATCTTTTTCTTGCCTTTTGATCTTTCTCTTTGTCCTGGTTGCCAATATCTTGCAAATCCATTTTTCTGGCGCATTCGATCACTTCATTAATCAGTTGGCCGACTTTAACCATTTCCCTCTCCCCCATTCCCCGCGTCGTTACCGCCGGCGTTCCGAGGCGTAGACCGGAGGGATAATAAGGCGAGTTAGAATCAAAGGGAATAACCTGGCGATTGCAAATTATTCCCGCCGCTTCAAGGGCCCAGGCCGCCGTCCAGCCATCCAGGCCTTTATTAGTCAAATCGATCCAAATCAGGTGATTTTCGCTTCCACCGCCGATAAGAGTAAAACCATATCTTATTAATTCGCTGGCTAAAATATGAGAATTTTTAACAATTTGCCGAGTATAGCGTTGAAAAGCCGGAGTGTTAGCCTCCTTTAGGGCTACCGCCAAGGCCGCAACCTGATTCTCGTGCGGTCCGCCTTGGAGCCCCGGGAAAACGGCGCGGTCAATTTTTTTCGCTAACTCCGGCTCTTTTTCTAATCCTTTTTTCGTCACCATAATCATCGCCCCTCTTGGCCCTCGTAAAGTTTTGTGAGTGGTAGTGGTAATTACATGAGCATCGTCTTTGGGCGAGGGATGAGCGCCGCCGGCAACCAAGCCAGCGATATGGGCAATGTCCGCTACAAAAAAGGCCCCTGCCTCATCGGCAATCCGACCAAAGCGGGCAAAATCAAAGACTTTCGTGAAAGCGGTTCCCCCACAAAAAATAATTTTGGGCCGACATTTTTTGGCCTGTTGTTCCAACTCCTGCCAATTAATATCACCCTCCCTGGTCAAGCCATAATAAGAGGCCTCGTAATATTTAGAGGTCATCGACGCCTCTTGGCCCATAGACAGATGCCCACCCATGGACAAATGTTGAGACAAAATTTTTGCTCCTGGCTGGCAAATTGCTCCTAAAACGGCCAGGTTGGCCGGCGAACCGGAATAGGGCTGGACGTTGACGAAGGGAACGTCGAACAATTTCTTTGCTCGCTCGATGGCAAGATTCTCGATTTTGTCGATAATCTCATTTCCTTGATAATAGCGTTTGCCCGGATACCCTTCGGCATATTTGTTAGTCAAAACACTCCCCAGGGCTTCCCGCACTTGGGCCGAAGTATAATTCTCCGAAGGAACAAGCATCAGCGTTTCTGCCTGTCTCTCTTCCTCGGCGCGAATCAATGAAGAAATTTCTTTATCCTCCATTGTAGGGAATTCTATTTTTTAATCAGTTTTTTGAACTTCGGTTGGGCCTTAATTAATTTTATAATATCTGTCGTGATTGCCTCTTTTCCCCTCTCTCCGTCAATGGCGGCAATCTCTGCCCACCAGTATTTATTCGCCAGCCAGTGGTAGGTGTCCCAGGCTAACTCTAATTCTTCTTGCTCTTTGAAAAGCGCGAGTCCGCCTCTCTCCTTCGCCAACCGCTCCAGGCAAACTTCGGGTGAGACATCAATAAAAACCGTTAAGTCCGGCATGATAAAATCGCGGTTAAGTTCAAACAGCCACTCCTTGGGAAGATGAACCGCACCGTAGGCGACCGAGGACCAGGCATAGCGATCAGTAATGACCGTCCCGCCCTTCTCTAAGCGAGGGATAACCACGTCTTCTAAGTGGAAACAGCCATCGGCCGCAAAAAGAAGGCGCAAGGCGGTGGGCGAAACAGAGGCAGGATCTTTTTTCAAGATCTCATGTATCAACTTGCCAACCGGGCCATCGGTCGGCTCCTTGGTTAAATAAGGCTCGAGTCCCAGTTTCCTTAGCTCTTCTGTTACTAATTTAACTTGCGTATTCGCCCCGCTGCCATCCAGGCCCTCAATATCAATAAAGAACCCGGGATAAGGATTCAGTTTCATCTCTTAAATTTTAGCATTTTTCTTTTCTCTTGCAATCTCTGATCCAAAAAATTAAGCCCTTTTTTCTCCAGCCTTACAAATCGATATACTGATCAGTATATCGATTTGCATGATTAAGCAATTACCGCGCTATAGTGCGCGGTAGTTATGCAAGTTTCCCGTTCTGGTAAGGCTTCTAATACTATTTTTCTTCTTGCAAGCGATTGGTAATTACAATTCCCATATTTTCTTCGTAAGGAAGAGATAGAATTCCCCTCTCTAGGTTCTCTTTCGCTCTCAAATAATAAGCAAAGTCTGCTCTGGAGCCGCCTCGTGATCGCGGATCAGGAGTAGCTAATCTCTGCCGAACTAATCCCTCGTCGCATGTAACTAAGGCAAAAGCCGGCTCGCACCCTAGTCTTCTCAGTTCAAAAGTAATTATTCCACGAAGAAATGGATCGAGAAACATCCCGTCTAGGGTCACTTTCTGTTCTTGCTCGATATCCGCTTGTGCCCTAGCTGCCATCACGTCATAAACCCTTCTCTTTCCTTGGGGCGTATAAGCAGCACCTCCGTCCCGGTTGTCTTCGGCTGAAAACAGCTCATCGCGAATTTTGTCGGTTGAATAGGAGGTGCCACCCCTAATTTGATATAACGCTTCGGCGACTCTCGTCTTGCCTACCCCAGGTAAACCAGCCATTATTAAGCAATCAGGAAATAAAATAGCTTCCACTGTTTTACGAAGACAAAGATCTTCTCTCATTAATACCTGCCACTCTTTAGTTCCATCTCGTATGATTTCCTCTTCCCCTTCACGAATTAGCGAGAGGGCTGGTGTTGACTGCACTATAGTATGATCAAGTTGGCGAACGAACGATAGGGGAAAAAACCTTGACGGCCCGCACAAAGTAGGAACACATAAGCTGGCTCCATCGAAGGTTATCTCCACCGAAGGTTTTACTAACTCTTCCCAGCCTAAAAGAACCTCTGGTTTCATAGATAAATTTTTCTTTGGGCAGGAGAAACGGGGGAGAAAAAAGTATGCGCCCTTCATACTTTTACCAAAAACTTTTTCTTTCGTCAACTGGCAAGAAGTGGATCAGAGAGGCCTGTCCTGCTCAAATTTCATTCCCAACTTAATCGCGTCTTCGGCGCGGCCGAGTTGCTCGCCGATGTCTAGGGCATGATCAACTCGAGAAATTACTTGCGATCTGAGCAATTTCTCCTCCATTTTAAGAGCGGCTTTTGCCTCTTTGCCGTTAACTCTAAACTCCTCTAAAAACCGACCGTCGGGAGAAAAATGTTTAACGACAATTTCTTCTTTTTCAACACCAATTACTAAATTTCCCCGCGGATCCCAGGAACAAAAGAGCTGATCATATTTCTCCACAATTTTTTGCGCGGCCGCTAGATCGCTTTTATCAATAAAGGCCGACTGGGAGATGGTGGTTAAAACTCCAACTTTCTTATTTATTTTTTCCGCCAAAACACTTTGCAATTTTCTTAAGGCAAAAGCATTCTGCGGCCAGGCGCCAAACATATCGTTTGAGCGAATATAACAAGTCAGGTGCAGTTTGTCCTCTCGGCAAATCCCCTGGATCAAAGTCAGGCAGGGTGTATGCCAGGCCAGGTCCTTTCTGGCAAAATTATCAACGGCCGGCTGCCATAAAACTGCCAAGGCGCCTTTATTATAGGGAAATTGTTGCAATTTCTTGGCCATAATGGCCAATTGGTCCAGGCTCTGATAAGCAAAAATTCGCTCCCCATAAGTATAGGCTTGCTCGCCCCTCTGGGGATTAAAAAACTCTCGCAAATAATCCCTTAAACCATCCTTATCGAAATTAAAGAAGGGGTAAAACTTTGGCTTTTTAATTTCTTCCCCGGTAATAACCGCTGCCAAATTCAAAACCATCCTCTCTGCGCCGCCGTAACCCCAACCGCGGGGAATTTCCCAACCAAAGCGTAAAACCGTCTTTAAAATCTCAAGCCAGGCTAGGCCAATCGTTGACGACTCAACCCGAAAGAGCGAAGTTTCCGAAGGAAACATGCCTGGCAATTCTGCCTGCGGGAAAATTTTTCTGGTTTTGGCAAATGGCGGGCAGTATCTTATTTTCGCCACTTTCTTGGCAATCTTTTTCTCGTTAGTCTCGCCCCGAAGATCAACGAGTTTTACTTTTTTTCTTAAAAGAGTTAAATATCTGGCCGGAATCTTTTCATCAAAAAGATCAGCCTGCCCGCCAATTGTTCCTTTACGAAAGAATTCCAGAAGGGCCTGGCCGCTGCCGGTACGATCCTCACCGCAAACGACCAAACAGGAAACGCGCGGATTGGCCCAAAGATTGCGGATGATATACTCAATGCCAGCCTTGGTATAGAGTTGGCCGACAACCGCGACTTTCTGTGGCATCAAGGGGGCAATTTTTTCTCTGGGTGTCCAAAGCGACGCTACCCCGATAAATCCCTCTTTTGGATTCACTAACCAAAGCCTCTCTTTAAAATACACCGGCCAATCAAGCATGTTCTTGCATCTTAATATCTCTTAGCCTCTTCTGGGATTCATCTTTTTCTAATTTAACCCTTTCGCAATCAACTCCTAACTCTTTTAGAAAAACTTCGCCGGTTTTGTCGCCATAGATATCCAGATAAAAAACCTTCTTAATCCCTGACGCAAAAATCAGCTTGGCGCAGTTAATACAAGGCTGGCTGGTCATAAAAAGAGTGGCCCCTGAAAGCGAAACGCCCTTTTTGGCCGCAAGAGTAATCGCTTTGGCCTCGGCATGAATCGAGCGACACTTTTCCAACTCCTTTCCCAATCCCAACTTTAATTTATCCCGCAAACAGCCGTGTTCTTGGCAGAACCGATTATTAGGGAAAACGGTATTATAAGCGCTTACCAGAATCTGACCGTTTTTAACAACTACCGCCCCCCTTTTTCCTCGCAGGCACCCTGATTTCAAAGCTAGTCTTGCCGCTTGCCGAAGAAAGACTAATTTTTTCTTAACCATAACCTGTATCAATGAATTAATTCATTAAGACAAACTTTCTCTTAATTTTTTAGCCATCACGATTGGTTCCATCGTCAATCTTTTCTCCCCCATTTTAATTACTTCCTGATCATAAGGAATGAGGTGAACATGGAAATGATTGACCGTTTTCCCCGCTTTTATCCCCTCGCCTTCCCGCAGTAAAATCCAGATATTCTCTACTCCCAAGCGCTCTTTAAGTATCTTTGCTCCGTATTTTTCTAAATAAAAAATCGTTTCCTGCTCTTTCTCGTTAAGTTCTCCTAGCCGTTCGACGTGCCGGCGGGGAATGATGAGAAGATGGCCGTCAATATAAGGGAAAAGAGCGACAGTCAAAACCACCCCATTTTTCTCGGCGATGAGATATTTTTCTTTCAGGTCGCAGAAAACGCACCTACCCCTTTTTTCCACTTCGGCCAAGACTTTATCATAGAAACCCTTTTCCCTGGCCGCCAACTGGGTTTGGGCCGTATAGGGATCAAAGCCGTCTGCATCCAAAACCGGCGTCGTCCGCGCCGCGTTAATTAGGCTCGCAAACTTTTTCTGAATCAGCTCGCCCGCTGCCTTGTCTATCATTTTTGAGGCGGATAGATAAGGCGCCTGCATTTCCGAGCGCACGATTTTGCCGCCAATTTCTTTCATAAAACGGGCTTCCGGAGAGCTTATAAAGCCAGTATTCCAATCGTCGTTAATCGTAAAAAAGACATCTGGTCTCAGTTTTTGCAGCGAGCCCAGAACAGTCCGCTCGTCAAAAATAACGACCTTATCAACCCAAGGAAGTAAGGACAAAACCAGGGCTCTGGCTCTTTCGTCAACAATCGGCCGGCCGATTCCCTTGAGGGCAGTGACACTCTCGTTTGAAGGAACGCCCACCACTAAAACGTCACCCAAGCTCTTGGCTTTCTGAATAAACCGAGCATGTCCTAAGTGAAAAAGGTCGGCCGTGAGACTGGTAAAGACAATCGTTTTGCTCTGTTGCCTACAGTCAGTCCTTAATCTATCCAGATCGGCAAATTTTATTTCTTTCACAATCTTTTTCTTCTTAATCTTAAGAAGAGGCGCGCGCTTCACTTTACTCCAAAGCACCTGTTTCATTTTTAAAAGCGCCACTTTCTCTACCATCTGCGAGGAAGAAATACTCGGAGAAAAATATTTTTCCTGAATGACTCTCCCGCCGTATTTTTCCACCATCTCTTTCTCTTCGAGTTTTCTCGTTCCGTCCTGCCAGTCCTTGGCTGTTGTGTAAAAAATCTGCGGTTTAAGTTTCTTAAGTTCCGCAGTAACGTCATCTTCGGTTACAATCACTACCCCATCAACAAAGTCAAAATGAGCGAGCGTCTCGGCTCGCGTTCGATCGGAAATCAGAGGATAGGGCTCTCCCTTCAAGCGACGTCGAGATTCATCAGAGGCAACACCGATTATCAGGAGATCACCCAAGCTTCTTGCTTTTTGCAAAAACTCAAGATGCCCATAATGCAAAAGCTCATAAGCGCCTACGTTAAAAACAATCTTTTTGCTCTTATTCTGCTTTGCAGAATTCTCTAAATCTTCACTTTTTAAGATCTTCTTCTCGACCCTTTGGCGAAATTCGGCTAACCGCTCCTTCGCTTTTTGTAAAAAAGGGTTTTTCTCTTCCATTCTCTTCGCTAAAAAGCTAGAAAAATACTTTCTCATTTTAACATAATCGTATTTTCCTCCGCCCTTTTGATAACCGCCTAAAAAACTTCGCCAGATTTCTCCTTCCTTTACTTTCGGATTATCAACGACGAAAAAAGAGAGACTGCAGGCCAGGTCTTTCTCGGCTTCTCCCTCTTCCGCCTCTTCGAAATCTAGGATGCCGGTAACCCTTGCCTTTTCGTCAAAAAGCATGTTTGCTCTGGCAAAATCAAGATGGAGAAGGGTTAATTTGGGAGAAATCCGAAAAACTCGGTGCAGACGAGCCAACATCTTACCGGCAGATGTTAAATACCTAGGAGCCCAAGTCTCAGCTGGCTTTCCGGGCAAATAATTCCCTTTTCCCAACCAGTAATCTTTACCTTCAAAAGAAAAATCTTTAAGAAAGTCGTCGCCAATCTTTTCCCACAAACGACAAGGCAAGCCTTTCTTCCTTGCCAAAAGCTCGAGCTTAATCGTCCGCTTGATTCTTTGTTTGGTTAAACTCCCTTTCGGCCAAAGACAGAAAACCTTTTTCTCTCCCCCTTCCTCAACCAAAAGACACCGTTTTCTCAACCCGCCAGAAAGAGGAACTCCGCTTTTGATCTGATGAAAATAGGATTGAGCCATGGCAATTTCCTACCCCAGCATACTCGATAGACGATTATTTAACAAGAAGGCCCTTTTTGCCATCAAAAAACCTGCTCCTAATTAAATGCTTTTATCTAATCCTTAAGGCGGTTTTTAATATTTTGTTGAAGATTTAGGCTTGTGGAAAAATGGCGGATTCGAGGCGGGAGAGGCGGCCTTCGTGATTTTCTAATTGCTCTTTGTCTCTTTGATGGGTAAGCTTGTGCAGGGAAAACTGTTCAATCGCCTCCTTGACGAGTTTAGCCAGGCCATCAATATGGTTCATTACCAAATCAAATCTCTTATTAGTCTCTTCTCGAAAGGCGGTAAGCTCGTTCCTAAGACTGGTAAAATTGACTTCTAAGTTAGCTACTTTGCCCCCGAGAAAAGACACATCACCCTTGAGAGTCTTAACATCGCCATTGAGAGCCTTAACATTGGTCTTGACGGACGTTATTTCATCCGTAAGATCGGCCTTCAATTGGGCGAGGTCGCCTCTAGTGGCCGGTAAATCATTAACTAATTGTTTCGCCATTAATCAAAAAGATACTCCTCGGCCTACGAGTCTGTCAAGGCCCAAAACCATAATCAAAAAAACGCAAAATCTGGCTATAGCATTAAACTCGGTATACTGATCAGTATATGGTTTTTAATGAATTAGGAGGTCTTCGTAGTTACGGGCGACGCCTTGCCAATCCTCTACCCGATTCTTACCGCTAGAACTTACCTGCCACCACCAATCTGTTTGCCAAAGCTTAAGAGCTTGGGAGATTTTTGCGGAAAGAGACTCGCTTTCGAATTTATTAAAGCTCAAGCCGTTAATTCCGTCTGCAACCTGATCCGCCAGCCCGCCGGTGCGGCGAACCAGCGGCACCGCACCATAACTTCTCGCCTCGGCGACGACAATCCCGAACGGCTCGCTTAGCGAAGGCAAAAGCAGAAAGTCAGCGCCGGCAAAAACCTGGTGCGGCAGGGAAAAATCGGCCCCCAAAGAAAGCCCGACTTTATCGGGAAAGGCAAGTTTCAATTCGGTGAAAAAGCGGTGGTATTTCGCCAAACCTTGACCCACAATAACAAGTTGCATTTCGTTTTTTCCCAAAAATTCTGGCAAGGCCTTGGTTAAAAGCTCTATTCCTTTTTGGGGAACCAGGCGAGAGACAAAGGCAAAAACAGGCACCTCTTTTGGGGGCAAACCAAAAAGGGCTTGCAAAATTTCCCTATTGATCTTCTTAAACTCAACCCAGTTGCCTCTCAATCTAAATCCTAAAAGCGAGTCGCGGTAAGGATCCCACTCGCTTTTGTCAATGCCGTTATTTATCCCTATAATCTTTTCGTCTTTACTCAAAGAAAGAAAGCCGTCAAGTTCCCTGGCAAAAGTCGGCGAGACGGTCGTCACTAAATCCGCTGCCGCCATTCCCCGCCTTAATAAACCAGCAAAATCAAAAAAGTCATTCCCCCAGTCAATCGGTTCACCTTCTCCTTCTTGATTGGCATAGCCGTAGCCATAACCTGTCGCGCCATTTAATGTTACGGGATTATGAATCGTCCAAATAATTCTACCCCTCCCCTTGGAGGATTTCCGCCATTCCTCTGCTTCGTAAATTCCCTCGAAATCCTGTGTCCAAAGCCAATCCGGAAACCAAGAGTGTTGGGAGCACCAAAACCAAGCCTTACGGGCTAAAGTCTTACTCCTTTTTTCGTTTTCAGCCGAGTAATAAGGCAAATATATATTATCTTTTTTGGAGGCGATAAAGTTTCTTACCTCCCAACCATTATTACTTAAACCCTTATCTATCCCCGCCACAAATTTCCCCAATCCGCCAACACAAATTTGGGGATAAAATTCATTCGCCAAAATTAAAATCTTACCTTTTGGTTTCATTCGATAAGGAAAATTCTAACAGATTTTCGAAAAGACAGGTTATGGAAACCGGGCCAATGCCGCCAGGAACGGGCGCAAGAAATGAGGCAACTTCGGCTACGCCTACCTCAACATCCGGCTTTGGATAACCAACATCGATAACAATCGCGCCAGGCTTAACCATTTCTTTTTTGATTAAGCCGGCAATGCCAGTAGCAGAAATTAAAATCTGCGCTGATAAAGTTTTAGCGGCTAAATCCTTCGTCTTACTATCACAAATAGTTAAGGTTGTCCCCAAATTCTTTAACACTAATGCTAATGGCCGTCCCACCAAAGTCCCCCAACCAACCAGGCAAACATTCTTGCCGCGGAGAAAATCTCTAAGGGCGGTGAGGTGATCCTCGCGAGCGAGATTGAAAGCCAACTCCGAGCGAAGCGAGGAGGAATATTTCACCGAGTCGAGCGAGGTATCACGAACCGCCCCGCCTATAGCTATACTTAGCACTTCCAAAATCGCCCATACTGTTGAGGGAAAAACAAAGTAGTCTCCCAACACTAGCCGTCCCAGATTCTCCGGACAAAGACAATCAATGTCTTTTCCCGGCGGCAAAAAACAAGGCAAGGTTTTCTCCAAATCACCCGGCAAGGGATATTCAAAAGTGATTCCCGTAACTTTCGGGTCGTTGTAGCATATATTAATATATGATACAATCGCCTCCTCCTGGTCCTCGGCAAATTTTTTAATCTCAAAATTTACCCCCAGTCTTTTCGCCGCCTTCTCCTTTAATCGAACATAAGATTCCGCCTCGCTGTTCTCCCCCACTAAAATAAAAACGAGTTTAGGGATAATCCCTTTTTCTCGAAGATTAGCAAACTCTTCTTCTAAAAATTTTTCTTTCTCAGCCGCTAATTTACGACCAGCAAAAATGGCCGCGCTCATGCCGAAGCTCCTTCTTTCTCACCTCTTGGCTTCCTCCAGGTGGCAAAATCACATTTCGGCCAGGTAGAACAGCCGTAAAAACTTTTCCCTTTTTTGCTCTTTCTCAAAACCATCGGCTCCCCGCACTTCTCGCAGGCAAAGCCAGCTTGGCGCAAATAAGCCTTGGTAAAACGACACTCGGGGAATTTCGAACAGGAAAGAAACTTGCCGAATCTGCCAATTCTCACGACCAGGGGCGAGCCACACTTGGGACAATTTTCTTCTGTCACTTCCGTCTCCACTTTTACTCTCTCGGCCACTCGGGAAACACTAATCAGCTTGGTATTAAAGGGAACATAGAATTCTCGAATCACCGGTACCCGCTCTTTTTTGCCGTTTGCGATTTCATCCAAATCGTCCTCCATGTGAGCCGTAAAAGCGTAGTCAACAATCTCCGCAAAATAATCCACCAAAAAATCGTTGACAGTCGTTCCGAGCGAGGTCGGACGAAATTTTCCTTCCATTTTTTCGACATATTGTCTCTCCTGAATGGTCGAGATAGTCGGCGCATAGGTAGATGGCCGGCCAATACCTCTTTCTTCCAGCGCCCTAATCAGGGAAGCCTCGGTGTAGCGAGCCGGCGGCAGAGTGAACTTTTGCAGAGGTTCTATTTTCACTAAGTCTAATTCCTCGCCAATTGCCAACGGAGGCAGATTAATTTCGCCTTCCTCGTCTCCTTCCTCTTTGCCATAAACACTCAGCCAACCAGCAAATTTCAGTATCTTACCTAAGGATTCTAATAAATAGTGATTAGCGGTCGCGGTCGCCAGAACCAGCACTTTCGTCTCATCAAAAATCGCTTCGGCCATCTGGCAAGCCACAAATCGCTTCCAGATTAAATCGTATAATTTATTTTCGTCAAGATTTGAGATTTGAGATTTGAGATTTGAGATTTGGCCGACCGCCGTCGGCCTAATCGCCTCGTGTGCCTCTTGAGCAACCTTAGATTTTGTCTTATAAAACCGAGGGGAGGACGGCAAAAATGGCTCTCCGTAATTACTCTTAATAAAATCCCGGCAGGCAAAAATCGCCTCCTTGGCAATATTAGTCGAATCGGTTCGGTGATAGGTGATGAGGCCTTTTTCGTAGAGGCTTTGCGCTACTTGCATGGTTTTTTTTGCCGGCCATCCGAGTCGGATGGCCGCGGTCTGCTGCAAAGTCGAGGTCGTAAAGGGTGGCGCAGGATATCTTTTTACTTCCTTTTTTTCTTTTCCTTGAATCTCATAACCGGCTCCGTTTAACTCCTCGACAACTGCTCGCGCTTCATCCTGGCGGTGGATTTCGCAGGTCTGCCCGTTTTTCTTGGCCAGTTTTGCCTGAAAGATCGGCGCCTCTGGCAACTTGCCGCCTAAATGTTTTTTCAAGTCGGCAAAAATTTCCCAATATTCTACCGGAACGAATTTTTCGATTTCCCGCTCCCGATCAACGATTAAGCGAACGGCTACCGACTGCACCCGACCGGCCGATAGTCCGCGCCGGATTTTAAACCATAAAAGCGGTGAGAGCTTATAGCCAACGATGCGGTCAAGAATGCGTCGCGCTGCCTGGGCATCAACCAAATCCATATCAATCTCACGAGGATTTTCTAGAGCCTGATCTATCGCTGATTTGGTGATTTCGTGGAAAGTAATCCGTTGAGGAATGGATGAATGGATGAGCGGATGAGTAGAGGATTTTGTTTTTTTTCTACTTTTCCATTCATCTACTCCTCCAATTATCTGGCTCACGTGCCAAGCGATCGCTTCTCCTTCTCGATCCGGGTCGGTCGCCAAATAAACTTTTTTGGCTTTCTCGGCCAGCTTTTTCAGTCTCTCTGTGATTTCTTTCTTGCCGGGAATTAAAATATATTGCGGCTCAAAATCTTTATCCGTCTTGATGCCGATTTTCTTCTCGGGTAAATCGCGAATATGCCCCATCGTCGCCTCGATCCGAAAATCAGATCCCAGAAACCTAGATAGTGTCTTAGCCTTAGTTGGTGATTCGACGATAATTAAGTTCATACTTTCCCCCCAAGTTTCTTATTTTCCCTTTTATTTCCATCAAAGTCAAAATGCCGGCGATTTTTCCCGCCCCCATTCCGCTTTTTTTAATAATCTCATCAACATGCTTCCCTTCATTTTCCAGTAGTTCTAGAATAACCGCCTCGTTTTTGTCATCCGGCAAAATTTTCCCCGCCGCCAAAATTTGCCTCCCGTTAGCAATTTTTAACTCTTCCAGTATATCATTGACATTGGCGACAAGTTTCGCTCCAGATTTTAGGAGTTTAGTTGTACCGGCGCTTTGGGCAACAGTAATCGGCCCGGGAACGGCAAAAACCTTACGGTTCTGTTTAACAGCGTAATCGGCCGTAATAAGCGCCCCGCTATCAGAAGTCCCCTCGATCATTAAAACACCTAGAGATAAACCAGAAACAATCCGATTACGCGCCGGAAAAGTTCCCTTGGATGGCGATAATCCCAAGGGAAATTCGGAAATAATCGCTCCCTTCTTAATAACTTCTTTAGCTAATTGCCCCCTGCCGGTAAGAAAAAGGGTATCCAGTCCCCCCGCCCAAACGCCAATCGTCTCGCCCCCATTTTCCATCGCCGCCAGCTCCCCAACCTCATCAATCCCATACATCAAGCCAGAGGTGATAACCAAACCCGCCGCAACTAAGTCAGCTACCAGCATCTCTGTCACCTGTCGCCCGTACGCCGTCACTTTCCTTGTTCCTACTACCGCAATGGCCGGTTTCTCAAATAATTCCCCTATATTATATGCTCCATACTTCATACTATATGCATAAATAACTGGCGGCGGATTCTCTATCTCTTTTAAAAGCTTTGGGTAATTTTCTTCCTCTAAACAAATGGCGAACAATCTCTTCTCTTTCAATCGTTTTGTATTAACCTCCGGAGTAAAACTTTTCCTAAAACCGAAAAAAGAGGTTATTAATTTCTTTCCAAGAGGCAGATTCAAAAGTTCCGTTTCCGGCGCCTCCCAAGCTTTCCGAGCTGAGCCAAAATGATCAAGGAGCAGCTTAAACTTTTTGGGTCCTACTCCCGGAAAAGCCGAAAACGCTAACCAATAATCTTTCTCTTCCATATAACCTCAAATTTTGATTTTTGCTATTTGATATTTAAATTTGTCTATCGCCCACTCGCTCTTATCATCAGGATGAAAGAGAATCCGGCCGGATTCGATCTTCTCTATCGTCCGACGCTTCGCCATATACTTGATCTGTAAGACACACAATAACTTTTCAAGATAATTAGATAAATAGATGAGTAGATGAGTAGGCGATTTTTCTTTTTTAATTTTGAATTGCAATTTTGCATTTCCTATTGCACTTGGCAAATACTCACCAACCCACGAATTAGCTACTAAAAACCGATCATAAGCCTCGTCTTTATCCCACAATCTTTTCATCTGCGCTACCTCATGGGCGGTAAATAGATTTCGTTCCCTCTCGGGAATCGCCAAATGAGATTCGTCAACAAACATATTTAAACAAATTTTGTCTTTGATATTACTGATTCCCGCTGATTTCTGGCTGATTCCCACCGATTTTATAAGTTTAGATTCGTTTTTCATTCGTTTAAATTCGTGATTTGGCCTTCTTCTCTGTCCCACCAACTCCACTAAAATTGTAACCAGGAATCTGCTTAGCCACAATCTGCCAGCCGAAGTAATAATAAAAAGGTCAATGTCATCATCTTCGTCGCTATTCTCCATCGCCAGCGCTCCCGAAATCCCCACCAATTTTACTGTGGGAATAAGTTTTAAGAGGTTAGCAATTTTTTCCGCTTTTTGGATTTTTTCTCGACTCCACTCTTCTCGTTTCTTCCTCAACCCCACTATTTCCTTTCGCCCCTTAAGAAAGTAATAGTCATCATCTGTGTCAATCAGTTTTGAAACAGCGGTAATCCGCGCAAGACTGCTTAAAACGGCATACTTCCCGAACTTTCCCTTTGCTATTAAATAATGATAGATTTCTTCACGACGCAAGGGATAATCAAATATGTCTGCATAAACCAAAGTTTGCATAATCGCCTTTTCTAGCTCTTCCATCTCAAAACCTACTTTAGCAAGTTCTCTAACCCTTGACAAGAAGAAGAAGAAGTAAAATGCAGCCAAGTTAAAATCTACGCCGAGGGGGTGAGAATTAAAATGGTAGAGAAAAAAATTGACGCTATGACTCCCGCTGAATTAGTGGCTCTCGGTGATCGCGCACTAGACATGGATCCAGCGGCAGCAGAAAAAATGGCTAGAGAGAACAAGATGATTATAGTCACGGATACAGGAGCAACAAGCGGTAAACCCGTAGCCGAAGCCAGACCTGCAAGACCAGAAAGACAAGGCAAAAGATAATTATTACTAAATTTTTATTCTGAAAATCTACCACCTTCGAGGTGGATTGCCCTTTACACCTCGGGGTTTTTCCTGATTTTATGGCACTACCGCCTCCCGGCCGACTTCTCTAAACGATTTCCTTAACTGTTTCTCTGCTTCTAACTTTCCTCTCCTAATACATTCCTCGGCTTTATAGAGATCAAAGATGGTTACCCCATTCATGTCCGTTTTGATCAACAAATCCGCCATTCTCTCTTCTTTTTCCGAACTGACCACCCCCCACTCGAAACAAGTAAGAGCCGTCTTAATAAAATTAGAGGGATAAGTACCTTTTTCGTCGGCCGAGGCCAGAAAATCCATAACACTCCGGAAATTTTCCGTTTTCTTCTTGAGGGCCTGATATCTTTTATAAAGCCCTCTATCCTGCTCTAGGGGAAGTGTTTGGTTAAATTTGAGAGTCGAAGCGATCACAAAATCACAGCCTTTTTTCTTCAGAATTTCCACCGGCAAAAGATGGAAAAGGCCACCATCTACGAGAAGCTTTTTTTCCTTCTTAATCGGGCAAAAAAGAGGCGGCACACAGACACTAGCCAAAAGTGCTTCTACCAGATCCCCTTTTTGGAAAACATATTCCTTGCCGCTTTGAATATCTGAAGCCATGATATAGAGCGGCAAGGACAGGTCTTTAAATTGTTTATTCTTTGTTAGCCACTTAAAGACTTTCGAAACCCTTTTCCCCTGAATGATGCTTTCTTTGGAAAAGTGGAAATCAAAAAACTTAACTACGTCTCTTCTTCTTATTTCCAAAAGGAAATCTTCTAACCGCCCCAGAGTACCCGCGGCGAAGCAGGCCGCCACCACTGCCCCCGCCGATGAGCCAGAAAGACAATCAATGGGAACTCTAGCCTCCTGAAGAGCCCTCAAAACGCCAATATGGCCCGCACCGCGGGCACCACCCGAAGAAAGCGCCACGCCAATCTTTTTAGCCATACACGAATTCTAGCACACCTCTCGTTTAAAAACTTATTCAAAAAGTTAATATAGAGTAAGGCGTGAACCGCCAGCTTGACCACTGATTACTTAAGCCTTATTATTAAAATAATGCCGCATTTTGATTTCATCCATAGATTATTCCCGATTCGAAAATTCTTATATTTTATTCTTCTTGTTACTCTTCCTTTGTCGGCTTACTGTATTGGAAAAAGCAACTATCAGATAAGTATTATAAAGAATTCTAGTCGAAATCAGGAAAATATTAAGAATTCAATGCAAGCGGTTCCCATAGAGAAATCACATAATATTACCTGTATTGAGAGCGATCAATTCAACTCAATTAGGGGAAGGGAAGTCATTGATGAAAACAAATTAATTACTGTTGAGACGGGGGTAATATATGATGTTTATAGTCATAACTTTTCTAACGATAGTAAATACCAACAGGTTGAACCTAATTATGTTGAGTTGCTTTCTCCGTCGGTGAGTAACAGCTTCGTTATTTATGAAAAAGCAAGTTCGCAAGTAAACGCATACAATGAAGTCGTAACGACGTTTCATATTCAGACTCCAATGATATTAGGATTAAATGATTTGTATAAAAGTCATTTACCCGTAAATAACTTTCCCTTTGGAGAACCACCTGACAACCATATTGGACCTATTTCTCGGAATATGATTAGAATCGCCGATGATTGGTACATATTAGTTCAGATCCCATGTCTTGTGGCTCAGATTGCATGTGGGCAACATCTATATAAATTTAGTCCTTCAAATAATTCTATTACTGAAATACCGATCCCAGATAAATATTCTCCCAAAATATTAAAAAATTGTGAAGACAAATTTGCTTGCTTTGATATAAATAGTAATACAAATTTCGATAATTTTATTTCAGTAAACAATACGACTAATCTCTTATTTACTTTGATCGGAAATCATAGAGTTATTACTTATGATACGATCAAGGGGACTTGGACAGAGAATAAAGAATCATTAAACAATATCTTTTATGATAAGTTATCTAGTTTTACCAGCGTAATTGATTACTATGATTGTGTTTTCTATAAAACAGATATTGGGAAAGTAGTGTTTTTAAAAGAAAAGCAGACAGAAAATACAGTATTTAAAACTGCGAGTTTAAAAATATGTACACCATAGGGGTGAAAAACATTTACACCTTGGGTTACTTAATGGCCGAACCACTCTTCTAAAATCTTTTTAGCAATGGGCGCAGCCACATTAGAGCCCTCTCCCCCGCCCTCAACTAAAACCGTAACCACAATTTCAGGCTTGCCCTCCGAAGCCTCCGAATCGGAGGCGTAGGAGGGAGCGAAAATGGTGAACCAAGCATGGGTGCGATTTTGCGGATCGCCAAACTCGGCCGTGCCCGTCTTGCAACCCACCGGTACCTTAAAATCGAAGAACGGCCAACCAGTACCAGCTTTTCGCCCCTCCGAAGCCGGTTCGCAAGCTCGTCTCAAGCCTTCTCTTACCAACTCTACCGTCTCTCTCTTTAGCCCCAAGTCTTGACATAAATTACTTAAGTCGCCTAGGTCACTTAAGTGTGGCTGACAAAGTTTTCCGCCGTTGGCAATCGCTGCTGTCCAACTATTTACTTGCAAAGGCGTTACCAAAAGATCTCCTTGCCCAATCGCCAGATGATAAGTGTTACCCAGGAACCAGGACTCCCCTTTCGCTCTTTTCTTCCACGCCTCATCGGGCACAAAACCCTCCGACTCGGCGGGAAGATCTATCCCCAATGTTTGTCCTAAGCCAAATTTTTTAGACCACCCTGCTAAGCTCGGTAAGCCGACCATTTCTCCTACCTTATAAAAAAAGGTGTCGGTTGAGCGCTGCATCGCCGTGACCACACTGATCAACCCCTCTTTGGCTCCGCGTGAAAGATAATACCAGTTAGCGAAACGGTAAGGGCCGATGACAATTACACCTGGATCATCATACTTAAAATTACGGTCAATTTTCCCTTCTTCAAGGCCGGCGACAGCGGTAATAATCTTAAAAGTTGAGCCGGGCGGATAAGTGCCAGAAATCGCCCGATTAAAAAGTGGCTGATTCTGATCGGCGAGAATCTTTTCTAGTTCGGCCTGACAGCTTGGCAGCCTGACAGCTTGGCAGCTTTCAAAAATCGCGGGATTAAAGGAAGGGGAAGAAACAAGGGCGAGAATCTCGCCTGTTCGTGGATTAGTAACTACGACTGCCCCCTTCTGATCGCCCAAGGCTTCGTAAGCGGCCTTTTGCAAAGAGGCATCCAGAGTAAGCGTCAAGTCTTGACCGGGAACCGCTTGCATCTCGCCAATTTCCTTGACCTTATTTCCGTTGGCATCAACCTCGACAATTTTCCCTCCATCTTTGCCGCGCAAAAGACAGTCGTATTGCGCCTCTACTCCCGTCCGACCCACCAGATCGCTTGGTTTCAGCTTACATTTACCATTTAAAATTTCCTTCTCGTTTGCTTCTCCTAAATATCCAATCACATGAGCCAAAATCTCACCATAGGGATATTCTCTCCCAATCTCCGTTACCACTTCTCCGGCTTTTCCTTCCGCCTCCAGCCTTAATGCTTCCTCGCGCCCAATAATTGTACATTGTTCATTATTAATTCTACATTTCTTATACACCGGCACATTCCTCGCCAAAACTCTCTTCTGCCGATCGTAGATCACTCCCCGCAGGGCTGGCAAAATTTCTATCTTAGTTCGGTTACCTTCGGCCAACTCGCGATTTCTTTTGCCAGAAATTACTTGCAGTTGAAAGAGACGAAAAACCAAAATCAGGAAACTGAATACGAGGGCGAGCTTAAAAAAGATTAGATTAAATTCTGACTCTCTTCTCTCCATAATGAAAAAATTACATCGAGCTGAGCTCGATTATAGCATCATTTGCGTGACGTAATTATGAGGTGATCGCGATGGCGAAAGAAAAAGGCTTTTTTGACAAAAATAGTACAACCAGCCGTAATAAGAAATAGGGCAGAAGAGATGCCAAGAGGCGCACCGCGAATCAAATCAAATAGTAACCCGCTAAAAAAGGCAAAAGGGGGAATCTCATCCTGCCAAACAAAAGCCAAGATAACGATGCTAACCAAGAGAAGATTAACAGGAAAAACTGTCGTCTGCAAAATTGCCAAAAAGATAGCCAGAATTAAGAAAATAATTTTACTAATCATTTGATTAAGAAAACTATTTCGAGCGTTTTTGGATCCAAAAAGGGTTCCACTTCGGCCTCTTGATAAAGTTCAGCTTCCTTCTTTTCTACCTTTTTGATCTTCCCTAATAAGAGATTGGCCGGGTCCTCCGCGGTCGCAACTAAATCTCCTTCGCTTAAGTTTTCTGATTGAAGCACTTCGTGTAGCTTCATATTTTGGCCGTCGCCGACCAGAACCCCTCGCGCTTTAATACCAATCCCCTCTCTCGCGGCGGAAACAACTTTGGCTAAAATCTTTGACTCTTTACTTGTTATCAGCCTAGCTTTTGCTATTCTTTCCCCAACCCAAAAGACTTTTCCCGCCAGAACATTCTCCGAAATCACCGCCTGGCCCACATATACCCCGTCTTTCTTGCCCTTGTCGAGCGTGAGACTATCCCCCAGCAGCCCTGCTGTCTGGGCTTGCAAAAATTCCCATTCGGAAGGGAGTGGCGCCCCAAGAAGCTTCCGCTGCTCGCCAACTTGCACCATGCAATTAGCAATTAACAACTTACAATTAGCAATCTCTCTTTCTTGCTCTTGGACCTTCTTGTTCAACTCTGACACTTCTCTATCTCTGCCGACTGATCCTCTTACTCGCTGCCAACTTTGATAAATCGCTTTTTGCGCAGGCAAAAAAAGCCCTTGGGAAAATGACTTTACCGGTCCTAAAAAACCAAAATGATCAAACAGGAAAATTGCAAAAGATAAAAGCAAAAGGATAAGAAAAATTCTCGTTTGCTTTCCCATATCAAATTAAATAACCAAATAAGCAAATGCCATAAATGCCATAAATCAATAAACAAATATTACAAATACCAAATAATCAAATTTTACCTTTACGGGTTTTATTAATAATGCTACTGACAATTAACAGAATTTCTTGTCCCTCTTTGATTAAATCCTTCATTCTTTCTTTGAGTAAGGGGTTAGTATCGGCAATTAGTCTTATCCAGTAATTGGTTTCTTTTAATTCTTTTTTAACGAAGCCGTATTTGACTAAGAAATCTCTTTTGCTAAGACAAGCGTCAGCTTCCTGATCGTTAGCGCCAACAGAAGTAACGGCCCGGCCACACTGGTCGATGATAATTAGATTAATAGCCGTTTTCGGTAGGCTTTCTAAAAGTTTTAAAACCCGTAAAACGAAGCGGTAAATTCTCTCATGAATATCTCGCTTGTCCGTCATTTGAAATTTGCTTATTTGCTTATTTGAAATTGATTTGTGCTCATTTGGTTATTTGTATTTATTTGATTATTTTATCTTAAGCCCCCTGTCACTCTTACCTTTGCGAGTAGCTTCTCATCATCTAGAAGTCGACCGCAGCCGCGCACGACACAGGTTATCGGATCATCGGCTACCCAGGCAGGCATTTTAGTCGCTTCCGCGATAACTTTATCAAGACCGGCGAGTTGGCTTATGCCTCCGCAAAGAACAATCCCGCGGTTGACAATATCCGCCAATAGTTCTGGCGGAGTCTCCTCAATCAGACCAGATATTTGGTTCGTTATTTGGCTGATAATCGGCGCAAGGGCCTCCCGCACCTCGGTCGCCGTCACCCTTACTGATTTCGGCAAACCCGTCCCTAAATCTCGCCCGCGCACTACCGTTTGCTTTTCGACACTGGCCTTTCCAGCCGAAGGGCCCGCCGCCGATCCCAATTCAATCTTTACTGCCTCTGCCGTAGCTTCACCCACCAAGAGACTATATTTTAGGCGCAAAAAATTGGCAATCAGCTCATCCATCTCGTCGCCAGCGATACGCAGGCACTTATTTAAAACTATGCCGCCCAAGGATATTACGGCCATCTCGGTTGTTCCCCCGCCAATGTCGCAGACAAGGATTCCGCCCGAATCCTCCACGGGCAATCCTGCCCCAATCGCCGCCGCCATGGGCTCTTCGATCAAATAAACCTTCCGGGCCCCGGCGCTTAACGCCGCTTCTTGGACGGCCCGCCGCTCCACTTCGGTTACGCCTGAGGGGATGCCAATAATGACCTTCGGCCGGGGAATTTTGGGGAAGAATTTTGAAGGTGTTTGATGAACTTGTTTAATATAATAAGAAAGCATCGCCTCGGTGGCATCGAAATCGGCAATAACCCCATCCTTAAGCGGCCGAAATGCCTCGATCGTCTGGGGAGTTTTACCAAGCATCCTCTTGGCCGAAGCGCCAATGGCAATAATTTGCTTCGTCTTTTTGTGCCGCGCGACAACGGATGGCTCGCGGATAGCAATGCCCTTACCTCGGATTAAAACAAGCGTATTTGCCGTTCCTAAATCTATGGCCAAATCATACGAGACTAAGCCAAAAAGAAAGTCAAACATCGATTTAATTTTATTCCCTTTGCTTCAATTTTGCTAGCGTCAAAAATTATTAATAGGAGGAAAAAATAATTCGTGAGCCGACTCTGCTTGACCTTTCTCTTATCAGTCGCTAAAATAAAATCGTGAGGCCGCTTAGCCAATTAACCCCAAAAAGGCTCAAAAACATTAGGCTGGTTTGTTTTGATGTGGACGGAGTGACCATCAAAAAGGGCACTTTCATCAGAGAGAAAGAAACCCGCCAAACCGAGACATTAACTATCAGGACTCAATTGCTTGAGGAGAGAATCAAGCAAAAACTGCTAGAACTTAAAAAATACTATTTTATCGCCATCAATAGCGGCCGAAGCACCATCTACCTTAAAGATGTTTTTAACGAGCTTCTCTGGGACAATGTTGCCCTCATAGGAGAAGTGGGTATTTTTTCATTGCTGGACGGCCAGGTTGTCCAGCACGAGAAATTTACCAAAGCAACATTGGAAAAGATGAGAAACATCAGGTCTGCATTAGAAAAATATGCCGCCAAAACCCGTCTGGCCGAGGCCTTTGAACAAAAACAGTTTCTTATCACTTTGCATACCCGCTTTGAAGATAATAATGTCTATGATATTGTCAAGAGGGTCGACCCGGAGGGAGAATTTCGGGCCATTTGGAGCGGCGAGGCCTTTGATATCTTGCCCAAAAGGCTAAATAAGGGAGTAGCCCTGGCCAATTTGTGCCGGCACTTAAAGATTAGCCCAAGACAAACAATGGCCATTGGCAACGGCAGAAATGACAGGGATATGGTAGAAACGGCAGGAATTGGCGTGACCACTGAACCCAAGGTGCTCGAGGCGGATTATTACACGACGGGCAAATCACATTTGGGCGGCGAGGAATTGGTGGATAAACTATTAGAATTATGGACGGAGATATAATTACTTATGACTCACCCATATTGCCAAAAAATTTTAAAGCCGTGGGGGTACGAGTTGATTTTAACTCCTCCGGACGCGTCATTGACCGGAAAAATCCATCATGTCAATCAAGGTGCCCGCTGCAGCCTCCAATACCATGATAAAAAACAGGAAGTGCTCACTCTTGTTTCGGGAAAGGCCACAATGGTTCTTGAAGACGAAAGTGGGGCTCTAAGAGAAATCGAAATGGAGCCGGAAAGGGGTTATTTTATCAAGCCTTTCCAAAAGCACCGTTTCAAGGGAGTCACCGACTGCGTTATCCTAGAAGCCTCGACGCCCGAAGAAGGAATCACGGTCCGCCTGGATGACGATTACCACCGAACAAACGAAACCCCCTCCGCCCGCCAAACCCGCCAGGAGGGAAAAGTCTATTTAGGATAAATCTACTTCAGAAAATCCACCACCGCTTGGCAAAATTTGTCCGGGATTTCTACTAAGGCGTAATGGGTGGCCTCCGGGGCAATCCAAAGCCTGGAATTGGGCAAAAGACGATTCAGTAGTCGCATATCTTTCAGCTTAATCACACGATCCTTCTCGCCAATGATAATAAGAGTTTCGGTATCAAGCCCTTTAAGCAGCGGCCTAAAATCTATCTCTGTCGTATATTTGCCAATTTCTTCAGCTGCCTTTTTGGACATGGTATTTTTAAATTCGTATTCGCAGCTTTCAATAATTCTGGAAATGGCCGGATGATACTTATTGGGAATACTGCCAAAAATATCCTCTTTTCTGGATTGGTACTGATTCCAGGCCATGCGGTAAGCCAGTTCTCTGACAGTTTTCGATCTTTCTGCCAGCGACACTAAAAGGCGCGCTTTCCGGTCAAACCAAGTCTGCCTGCCATAAAAAAACGGCGCTTGGACAACAAGCTTCCTTATTTTCTCTTTGTTTCTTATAGCAAAGGCCAAGGCAATCGTGCCCCCCATGCTGCACCCAAATAAGTTAAATTTTGCTAAACCCAATTTCTCTGCAAACTTACCCAAAAAGATGGCGTAATTTTCCGGCGAATGAGGGACAGAAAGCTCCTCGGAATTCCCAAATCCAGGCATATCGGGCGCGATAACACGAAAATTAGCCGCGAGAAGGCCCCAAGTTAACAACAAAAAAATTTCCTTGGCCACTAACCAGCCGTGGATTAAGATAATTGGCTCGCCTTGTCCTTCGTCAAAATATTCCACCCCTCGTCCATCAATCTCTATTCTTTTCGCCGTAAAAAAACGCCGTTTTCCATCCGCTCAATTTTACCATAAGAACAGCAAGCGCTTATCACTCTATTACGATAGCGTAATAGAGTCGGAAAGAACAGTCATGATGCTTTTGGCCATAAGAGCATCTCTAAGCATTTTTGGGTCGCTTTGTCAAAAATTCTACCTTTAATCCGTGGCCAATATTTCAGCAGCTCTTTTTTATCAAGCTTTTCCCCGTCTAGTCCGTAATTAATCAGCTGCAGCAGCTGCCAAACTCGAAATCCTTCCGGATCATGCTTTTTAAAATGCGCCTCATCCGTTGACCAGTTACACATCAAACCGATTTTATTAAAATATCCACTCTCAATCAACTTTACAATTTCACTATGCATGTGCATACGCTAATTGTCATTTTAAGTTTAAATTTGGGTCGCAAAGTTATGCTATAGCAGTTTTTTGCGTCCACGACTATATATTAAAATTAAAACAGAAAACTTCGTCTTCGTATGATAGAATGCGTTTATGGCAAAACGATTTTGGGGAGTTTTCCCTTTTTTAGTTGTCTTCTGGCTGGTTTCTACTCAAGCTACTTTTGCGGCATTTGAAAAAATTGATGGCCAAAATAATAAATTTGGTATCCATTTGGCGGTGGCCTCGGAAGAGGACCTGGAAGACGCTGCTGCCCTGGTGAATTCGGCTGGTGGAGATTGGGGCTATGCCACAGTAGTGATCGAAGAAAATGATCGCGACGGCCGCAAGTGGCAGGATGTCTTTGATAAGATGCGCCGCCTCCATCTCATTCCCATTGTGCGTCTCGCCACTTCTCACGCCAATGGCTCTTGGAGAAGACCATTGGCCGAGGACGCCGTCTCTTGGGCTGACTTCCTGGATTCCCTAAATTGGGTCATCAAAAACCGCTACGTGGTTTTGTTTAATGAGCCAAACGACGGCCGAGAATGGGGCGGGAGCGTTGATCCAGAAAATTACGGCAAGGTTGCCCTAGCCTTCGCCGCAACCCTCAAGGAAAAAAGTCAAGACTTCTTTATTCTCCCCGCCGGTTTCAACGCCACCGCTCCTCACCAACTTCCCCAATACGAAAGGGAGGAGCTTTTCTTGAGGAAAATGGCGAGCGCTGCACCCGGCGGTATTAACGGGTTCTTCACCAACTTCGATGGTTGGGCCTCGCACTCCTACCAGACAGAAACTTATCTTGAGGAAATAAATCTTCTCAAGAGGTTAGGGCTTAAAAAAAACCTACCCGTCTTTGTTACCGAAGCCGGCTGGCCCCACGCCGAAGGGATTAACTACGCTTATCGGTTTCCACCATCGCTAGCCGTTGGCCAAAGGTTAAGATCCCTTTTTAGTCAGCTTTTGGGCGACTCTCGCGTTATCGCCGTGACACCTTTTATCCTAAATTACCAAGGTGAGCCTTTTGATCACTTCTCTTTCCGCAAGCTTGGTTCACCTAAAGAATTCTATCCCCAATACCAAATCCTCCAGGAGCAAACAAAAACCAAGGGTGAACCAAGGCAAGAACAGAAAATTGCGATGCTTTCTAAGCTGCCGGAAAAACTTATTAAAGACTCGACTTACGAGATTCCCATCGAAATTAAAAACGAAGGGCAGGCAATCTGGGGCGAGCAAGAAGGCTATGCCCTCAAGCTGACAGACAGTCAAGACTTTGAGTATTTCTTCTCGCAAATTCCGGAAATTGCGCCGTTTCAGCAAAACACCATCAAGCTTTTCCTAAAAACCAAGGATAAGATCGGCAAATTTGATCTCTCATTATCCTTTTTCAAAAACGAAAAGGTTTTGACCAGTCCCCTGCCTTGGCCGCTTGAAGTAGTACCACTGGTCAAAGTTAAGCTCACTGTTAAGCTTTTCCCCAAAAAGGAAACCGCCGGAAATGATTTCAAATTCTTAATTTATGATGAAAAAGAAAGAGTTATTTTTGAAAAGACGGGGTTAGAAATTAAAAACGGTCACGGAGAAATCGAAGATGTAAGAAACCTGGCCATTGGCCAAAAATATCGGCTTGTCATCCTCAAGCCTTTCTACCTGCCCCGCCAGGAAATTTTTACCATCGGGGAAAAGGAAAATAATGTCGCTTTTAAGCCGCTTCTTCCTTTTGACTTTGACGAGGATGGTAAATTCTCCGGCCGCGACCTCCTCTCTCTTCTCAAAAACCCCGGCTTCCTAAAACTTTTCTGGCCAAGATAATTTCTTAATCGTGGATGACGACTCTTGTCCCCAAATTGTCGGCGCTGGCCCGCAGATATTTGAGACTGCCCATTTGCGGATTTGTCCAGTAAAAAAGCTTTTCGGCCATGGCTATCGGCAAATTCACGCAGCCATGACTCATTACCTGGCCAAAATTATTATGCCAGTATGCTCCGTGCAGACCGTAGCCCTTATGAAAAAACATGGTAAAGGGAACATTCGGCAAATCATAAAAAGTCCCCTTCTCCTTACTGCCGCCCTTCATCCTCGTATACTTAATCTTCGATTGAATTCGATATTCTCCTTCGGGGGTGGGCGTGTAACTTTTGCCGGTCGAGACTAACGTTTCCAGAAATAAATTATCCCCTTCCCATGCTCTCAATTTCTGCTCGGAAAGACTAATATCGATCCATTTTTCTGCGCCCGCCTCTTCACCCAAGACTTTTTGTTCCTCGGGGGAAATCGTTTGTTGAGCCAGAAGAGGGGGCGGTACGTTTTTCCCTTCAAAGAATGCCTCGGCCTGTCCGGAAATAAATTCCCCCGAAAGTGTTTCTTGGGAACAGGGGCAACCCGGTGCTTCCGCGCGAAAATCCCTCGCACTCAAAAAAAGAACGACAAAAGCAACTAGCAAAAGCCCGGGCAAAAAGATTAACCAAAATTTCTTCCGTTTCACTTTTTCATCTTACCACAACTTTTCCCGCCTATGCTATACTTAACCTCAAGATGGATCTTGAAAAAATCGCTGACCGCGCCATTGCCTTCTCCTTTTCCCTTCTTTTTTTCTTGGTTCCCCTAATCATGACACCCTGGAACTTTGAACTTTTCGAATTCAACAAGATGCTTCTTGTTTATGCTTGTACCGGCGTCATCGCCGCCGCCTGGCTAGCCAAGATGGTTGTCAGCCAAAAAATTATCTTCCGCCCTACCCCTCTAGATGTACCGCTAATCTTATTTTTACTTTTTAATTTTTTCTCTTTTGTTTTTAGCATCGACCGTCACACCAGTTTCTGGGGCTACTACTCCCGCTTCAATGGCGGTTTCCTTTCTCTTATTTGTTATATCACTCTCTATTTTGCTCTCGTTTCTAATTTAGATAAGGAAAAGGTTCTAAAAACTCTGCGGGTAGGATTGGCCTCGGCTCTTTTGGTTTCTCTTTACGGCATTTTGGAGCATTTCGGCATTGATGCCAAATATTGGGTTCAGGATGTCAAAACGAGGGTCTTTTCAACTCTGGGCCAGCCTAATTGGTTGGCGGCGTACTTGGCAATTTTGATTCCAGTAGTTATCGCTTTCACTCTAAATTCAAAACTCCCCACTTCGCCTCCGTATCGGAAGCTTCGGGGGGCAAGCAAAATTCAAAATTTTACATTTTACATTTTACATTTTACATTTTTTTTGTGCTTCCTATATACCAAATCTCGTTCCGGCTTTGCCGGCCTTGGAGTCGGTCTGGTCGCGTTCTTCGGACTTTTATTCTTTTCCCAAATAAGAAATCACTCACAAAAAATATTTACTGCTAGGCCATTAATTTTAATTTTTTCTATTTTTGCCTTTCTTACTTTTCTTGCCGGCGCGCCGTTCTCTTTTGTAAACCGCTTCACCGCCCAAGAGCTCTTTCGACCAAAGCAGACAACTACTCAGCCAGCGGAGCAAGCGCCATTGCCCCCTGGCTCCGAAGGGGGGACAGAATCAGGGGAAATTAGAAAAATCGTCTGGAAGGGGGCGCTTGACATTGCCCGCCATTATCCCCTTTTTGGCTCTGGCGTAGAAACATTCGCCTACTCCTACTATCAATTCCGGCCGAAAGAACATAACCTTGTCTCCGAGTGGGACTTCCTGTACAACAAGGCGCATAATGAGTATCTGAACCACGCTGCTACAACTGGTTTCGCCGGATTGGGAGCCTATTTGCTCTTCATTTGCAGCTTCATCTGGTGGAGTATCAAAAAATGTACAATGTACAATGTACAATGTACCGAAGAAAACGAAAAAAATTGTAAATCCTACATTCTAAATTATGCATTGTTTTCTGGCTGGCTTTCGATTTTAATCACCAATTTCTTCGGTTTCTCTGTCGTACCCGTTGCATTATACTTCTACCTCATCCCCGCCATGAGCGTTGTCCTCTCGCGCGAACCTCAAACACTTCCCCAGCCATCCAGCAATAAAACAATGAAACAATTTAGCAATCCTCGTAAACTTTTAATCTTCTTAATCGCAATTTCTGCATTATACATTCTAAATTTTACATTCCGCTACTGGCGCGCCGACACTCACTACGCCAAGGCTTATCAACTGGCGAAAGCGGGAAGCTATAAAGATGCTTACGATAACTATCACCAGGCCATCAATTTCCTATCCTCAGAACCACTGTACCGCAGCGACCTTGGCTATACGACCGCCGTTTTGGCCGTTCTTGCCTTTAGCCAAAAAGAGGCCACCATGGCTGGGCAACTTGCTGAAGAAGCCATCCTCCAAGACCAAGTGGCCTTGAATACTTCTCCGGTAAACCTCAATTTCTGGAAAACGAGAACCAGAATTTATAGCACGCTCGCCATTTTGGCTCCCGAATTTCGGCAAAAGGCTATCGAGGCGCTCCTAAGTGCCAAAAAATTAGCTCCTACTGATGCCAAGGTAGTCTATAACCTTGGCCTTCTCTATGACCAGGTTGGGGAAGGCGAAAAGGCAGTTGAAACCCTAAAAGAAGCGATTGCCCTTAAATCGAACTATCGTGACGCCTATTATGCGCTTGCCATTCTCTATCATGAATCCGGCAAGCGCCAAGAAGCCATCGCCCAACTGGAACTTATCCTCAAACAATTCTCCCCTGATGACCAAATGATTAAAGATAAAATTAAAGAGTGGGGAAATGAAGGAAGTCCTAAGTTACCAAAAGTTAAAAAATGAGCTTGTTCGCTGTCGGGTCTGCCAGAGGCGGTGCGTCATTGCGGAAGGAAAGACCGGCTTTTGTTTGACAAAAATCAATAAAGAGGGCAAGCTTTATACTCTCAATTATGGCCTGATCCAGGGAATCCAGGTTGATCCCATCGAAAAGAAACCTTTTTACCACTTTTACCCAGGCGCTTTCGCACCTTCGGTTGGCAGCTACGGTTGCAACTTTCGCTGCAAGCAATGTCTTAACTACTGGTGCTCTTGGGGCGATCAAGCGACTGCTGTCCTGAAAGAAGCTCAAGAAAAAAACTTATCTTCGCTTTCTCCCGAAGAACTAATCAGTCAAATCAGACAAAGCGGCTATCACGGCATCGCCTTCACCTATAACGAGCCAGTTGTCTGGGCCGAATACGTCTTGGATACCGCCAAACTTGCCAAGAAGTCAAACTTCTTTACCCTTTTTGTCACCAATGGTTCTTGGACTAAGGAAACATTGGATAAAATCGGTCCCTATATTGACGCTGCCAATATTGACTTCAAGGGATTTTCCGCCCAAACCTACGCCAAAATGGGTGCCCTGCCTGCCGGCAGGCAGGGTCACTTCGGTGAAATTCCCGAAATGGCCAAGTACGCTCAAGAGAAATATAAGATTTTTATCGAAATTACTACCCTCTTAATTCCCGGCATTAATGATGATCCGGAAGAACTTAAAGAAATGACAAGCTGGATTGCTAAAAATCTTAGTCCGAAAACCCCCTGGCATCTTTCTCAATTTGATCCAAAGATTTCACCGGATCCGGAGTTCCAAAAAATTCCGTTTACCGCAGTTGACGAACTAGAAAAGGCCGCCGAAATCGGCCGAAAGGCTGGTCTAGAGTTCATCTATATCTGGGCGCCGAATTCCTCCTATGCTAAAGGCGACACCATTTGCCCGAAATGCAAAACTCTTTGCGTGAAACGCTCCTCCTGGACACCAATGATTGTAGCGGTGGATAAAGAAGGAAGATGCATAAAGTGTGGAGAGAATCTGAATATGAAATTAATCCTAAAATAACCAAATAAGCAAATGCCACAAATAAACAAATCAATAATCAAATAAGCAAATACTACAAATATTACAAATTATTTGACATCTGTTTATTTGAAATTTGAAATTTATTTGTCATTTGATTATTTGTATTTATTTGATTATTAGTTATGTTAACTTTCGCCTGTATCAGCCCTCATCCTCCCTTAATTTTGCCGACTGTCGGCTCGGCCGAAGATCGAACTAAAGTCAAGGCAACCATTTCTTCCCTGGAATCCCTTGCTCCGAAGCTGGCCGCCGCGAAACCGGAATTCATCATCGTCTCCTCTCCCCATCCCGACTGGGGAATCCAAGTGCCACTGTACTTCTTAGCGCATAATTTACAATTTACAATTTACAATTTACAATCAATTTTCAATCTTTCAAATTTCAAATTAAAAATTGAAAATTCAGCCGCAGTTTTTCCCATTTTAACTACACTGGAATCACCAAAAGAACACTACGAGCTAGGTAAGATTATCGCGAGGAGTTTACCCCGAGCGCAGCGAGGGGGGTGGATTGCCTCTGGCGATATGAGTCACCGCCTCAAAGAAGACGGCCCGTATGGCCTTCACCCTTCCGGCCCCAAATTCGATCAAAAATTTATTGAGCTTTTAAAAAAGAAAGACACAGAAGGTATCTTAAATCTTGATCCAGACTTTCTCGAAGAGGCCGGTGAGTGTGGTTTGCGCAGCTTTTGCATGCTTCTTGGGGCCTTGGAAGAATTGAAAATCACGTGGGAGCCGGAAATATTATCTTACGAAGGCCCCTTCGGCGTCGGCTATCTAGTGGCAAATTTTAAAATTAAGAAAGCTTAGGGCCCGCAGGGCTTTTGGGGCATGGGCGCGCTGGGATGGCCGCGTTCGGCCTTATAAAATCATCACATTCTTTGGCCATGTCCAGATTTTGTGATAAATTTAGGCACGAATAATGCCAACCAGTCTTCCCCTTCGGAAACACTTAACATCTCCAAAAAAGGTGGTCTTTTTGCCGTTGATAATGATTCCTGTGCCATCTTTACAGGCGTAAATCAAGCGTGGGCACCTTTGGGAATAGGCTCTTATTTTCTCTTCCCTCCCTTGCGCACCGAAATGAGGAAAGAACTCGAAATTAACCAGGTTCAAGGCCGAGAAATCCTTTAGCCCCAACCTATTTCTATCTTCCGGCTCACCTTTAAAGAGAGTCGTGATGGCAATCGTCGGCGCCATGATAATCGCGCCGGCGCTGATGCCGATTAAGACACCTTTCTTTCGGGCATACTCCCTTAGAAACGAAGAAAACTCCCGCCTCTTAATATGATAAAGAAAATGGTAGGTGTTGCCTCCCGAGAGATGAATGGCATCGCAAGTAGCAAGAGCCTCTTTTATTTTGGGACGATATTCTTTGTCCAAATCAAAATACAAGAATTCCGAGAAACCGTACTGCTGATAATGGTCCTTTACATCTTTAAAGTACTTTCTCTCCTTATCGGTTTCCGAAGAAATATAACCTATTTTCGGCTTTTTCTTGCCAATCAGTTCATAAACCGCCCTATCAAATTCTTTATTCGCCCCGAGTATATCGCTATAAAATGCCAATCTCACACTTAAATTCTATCATGAAAACGGAAAACCACGGACGCAAAATTCTGCTACAGCAGGATTTTGTGTCCTTACCTGAATTAAAACCGGCAAATTTAAAAGCGGCTTACTTCCCCGCCGGACGGGAAAACCAGATCAGAAATAATCTTTCCATAAATTCTCCTCCAGCCTCAAAAGGAGACTCCTTTTGAGGCTACTCCACCCAAACTCTCTTTTTCTCCAGTTTCACCTCGGGGAGAGAAACGGAAACTTCCAAAAAGCGGGCGGGCTGGTTGCCTTTATCGGTATAAATCGCGCCGTCGGTAGTTGTTTTTAGACCATCCAGTTCGTAGGAAGAAAGATAGTGAATGTGGCCGGCAAAAAGCTCTCTGACTTTCGCCCCAACCAATTCTTTTACCAAGCGAGCCGCCTGACTAGCAACCCTGGAATTATCCTCCCCCATAACATGAGCTAGAAGCGAGTGATTTAAGGGCATGTGGGCAAAAACAAGGCAATAAAGTTTGGGACAATCGACTAACTCCCTTTTAAGCCACTTCTCTTGCGCTTCGTCAACCCCCACTAAGCCATCTCCATTATTAACGAGAATAAATTTAATCTGCCCTTTTTGAAAAGACTGATAGTCTTGGCCAAAAACTTCTCGAAAAGGATCTTCTCCGCTCTTTGTTGACCACAAATCATGATTGCCGGGAATAACATAGTAATCCAGGCCGCTTCGCTCCAAAATATCTTTTACCCTAGCTAGCTCTTTTTTATTTCCCACGGTCGTTAGGTCGCCAGCCACGATGATAAATTCTGCGCCATCAGCGCGAATTTTGTTTAGCGATTTTTGCAGGCTTTGGTAATCCGAATGGATATCGGAGATAATGGCAAAGCTAAAAGAAGAAAGGGGGGTGGCTGTAGGCGTTGGCGTGGGACTTAAAAACTCGTTTTTCTGCGGCTCATTTAGACTTTTACTAAAAACGAAAAATAAAACTAAAAGCAAAAACGAAACTGCCAGCAGCCGACGAATCCATCTCATAGGATCAATTTTAACAGATCGGCGATATGCTATCATGAGATAATGGATCCCTACATCCGACTTGCTAAAGAGGTAATTGAAACCTATATTAAGACAGGAAAAGCCGCGAGCCTTCCTAAAAACCTGCCCAAAGAAATGTTTGAGAAAAGAGCTGGAGTATTTGTCTCTTTGCATTTAAATGATGGTTCTTTAAGAGGTTGTATCGGCACCTTTCTGCCAATAAGATCGAATATAGCTGAAGAAATAATGCAAAATGCCATTTCTTCAGCCACCAGCGATCCTCGCTTCCCGCCGGTTTCTAAAGAAGAACTTGATAGCCTCGTCTATTCTGTTGATATTCTCTCCCCTTCGACTCCGCTTGAGGCAAGCGAACTCTCGTCTCTGGATCCCAAAAAATATGGCTTAATCGTCTCTACTGATGACGGCCGAAAAGGCTTACTTTTGCCCGATATTCCCGGGGTGGAAAGCGCCGAGGAGCAATTCCAAATCTGCTGCCGCAAGGGCGGTATCTCCCCTGGTGAAAAAGTAAGTTTGGAAGTCTTCACCGTCGAACGGCACGAGGAAAAGGCAAAATAAGCTTCTCTGTATAAATGTGATATACTTTCGGCGGTATATGTGCGAGAGAGAACCGGAACGAAACCGCTCAATACGACAACTACTAGGCGCAGTGGGGCGTGCCGCGGCCAGAGCTCGCGAGTGTTTGGACGCTCTCTCCCGGGTACCGCCTAAAGAGATAGACGCTTCTATGGTCGCTGGCGTAATCCGCGAGGAAGCAGCGCGCCGGAAAGGACAAGAAGATTGGAGAATTACTGCCGGGCTTCTTATGCAGAGGTTCGGCTACCACAGCGGCTCTCTTTCTAAAACATATCCAGAAGAATACGAAAACGTCTCGAGCGCACTCCATCAACTTATGATTCATGGCGCCTTAGAGGAAGTTACTGACGATAGCGGGGGGTATACAGTCGTCAACCACGACTTACTGGATCTTAGTAAAAAATCGGGTGAAGATCTGGCCCCCAGGACGCAAACAGCAACCGTATACTCTCCATCAGGCGGGGTTTAGCCTCAAAGGGGGTCTCCTTTTGAACCTACTTTCAAACTTTTGAACTCGCGCTTGTCAAGATATCTTGGTCCCCGTATAATAAGCTCGTGATGTTTAGGATTTTAGCTTTGCCTGAACCAATCTTGCGCCAGAAGGCCAAGCCGGTCGCGGAAATTGATGGGGAAACGAAAAAATTCGCCGACGAATTGGTTCTCTTCCTGCAGAAAGGGAACAAAGGGCGGCCCTGGGGCGTCGGCCTGTCTGCCCCCCAAGTCGGCCAGTCATTAAGGGTAATTGCCATTTACTCGCCCAAGAGCCGCCGCTATCTGGCCCTTGTCAATCCGGAAATTATCTGGCGGTCGAAAAGAACGACCTTGGGGCTGGGCGGCGACAAACATTTTCTTGAGGGCTGTCTTTCCGTTCCCGGCTTCTGGGGCAAAGTCAGGCGGTCTTCGATTATTAAAGTCGGTTACCAAACCCCGGCCGGAGTCAAAATGGTAAGAAGATTTCGGGGGTTTACGGCCCCGGTCATCCAGCACGAAATTGACCATCTGGACGGCATTCTGTTTATCGACCGGCTGCAAGAGCAAAACGGCAGATTGTTCAGATTGGTAAAAGAGGCAGACGGCCGCGAAAAAATGGTTCCGGTATGACTAAAATCGTTTTCTTTGGCGCCTCGTCCTACTGCTTAACCATCCCGGGGTCTCTTTTTGAAACTGGCCAATTGGCGGGAATCGTTTCCCAACCAGATCGACCAGTCGGCAGAAAAAATATCCTCACTCCTAATCCTGTTTCCCTTTTCGCCTTAAGCAAAAATATTCCCCTACTTCGGCCAGAGAAGTTAGGCCCAAGCGAAAAAGAATGGCTTCAAAAATTAGGGGCCGATCTTTTCTTAGTTGCCGACTATGGCTTAAAGATCCCAAAAAATATCTTTACCTTGCCCAAATATCAAGCCTTAAATATTCACTTCTCCAAACTGCCAAAATACCGCGGCCCTTCGCCCGTTCAGCAAACGCTTCTGAATGGCGACCTGGAGGCTGGCATTTCCTTTGTTGTCATTAGCGAAGGCTTTGACACCGGCGATATTGTCTATCAGGAAAGCATTCCTCTTGCCGGTCACGAAACGACCGGCTTGCTCTATCGGTCTCTCTTTGAAAAAACAGCCGCTATTTTGCCTCTGGTCTTGGAAAAATATCTTAGCGGCGAACTCAAGCCTCGACCGCAGGAGAAAACCGGTATCTCTTACTGCCAAAAGATCAAGAAAGAAGACGCGTTCGTTTCTAACCAAGATCTGGAAGAAGCCATCAACAAGGGCAGCGTGAAGGCGCTAGAAATCGAAAGAAAAATCCGGGCTTTTTCTCCCTGGCCGGGAGCCTATACCAATGTAGAATTAAAAATTAAAAATGAAAAATTAAATAGGAGGTTGAAACTTCTTAAAGCCCACCTTGAGACGACATCAGCCAACATGGAACATGGAACAGCGAAACATTTAAAACTCACATTAGATGAGGTTCAATTAGAGAACAAAAACCCGGTCTCCTGGAAGCAATTTAAAGAGGCGTATCTTTCTTAGTTTCGCGCCTTGCGCTTTGCGTTTTAATTTTCTTCAGGCACTTAGCACAGAGCTTCATCCTTTTACCACCAATCGTCGCCCACTGCAAATTGGGTTTGAAAACCTTCACGGTTTTTGGCGCTCTTTTTTTCCACTGGCCGCCCGCCACTCCCGGCTTGTGCCGACCGGTGCGTCCGACCACCTTTCCTTTGCCGCATATTTGACAGCGAAAAGACATGTAGTATACTTTATCATAAATCTGTCAAGATGTTAAGTGATCTATTTTTAAGTCCACTCCGGTTAGTCATTTACCTGGCGGCCCTGGTCGTGGCCATCACCATTCACGAATACGCGCACGCCGCCGCTGCCGACCGCCTCGGCGATCCAACGGCCAGGCTTAAGGGAAGAAAAACCCTTAATCCCCTCGCCCACCTCGATCCCTTGGGGACACTGATGCTGCTTCTCTTCCGCTTTGGCTGGGGCAAACCGGTGCCGATTGATTCTTTCAACCTCCGCAATCCCCGCCGCGATGCCGCTCTGATTTCCCTTGCCGGGCCGGGGACAAATCTCATCTTTGCCCTCATTCTCTCTTTAATTTTAAGAATCGGCCTCTTTTTCGGTCCCCTCCCGCTTAAGGCCTTCTTGGCGGTAATCTTTGAGCCAATTATTGTGCTCAATGTTGCCCTCGGCATTTTTAACCTTCTTCCCTTTCACCCCCTTGATGGCGGCAAGATCCTTGTCGGCATCTTGCCTTCCGAACTGGCCGAAGAATGGGACCGGATCCTTTCCCAATACGGCTTAATTATCCTCATTTTCTTGCTTCTGCCGGTGATGGGAACTTCGCCTGTCTATGCCCTTGTTTTCCCCGTCATCAACCTCATTCTCCGCCTCTTCCTCCCCGGGGGTTCGGGCTTGATTTGATTTATAGCGCGAGCAAAACCCCGACCAATAGCGAAGATAACCAATTTTTAGGGAAATTGAAGATCGGCTATTCCTAGAGGTATGTATTCCTTATCAGGATTTGGAAGCCGATCTTCATTTAGTGAGGCCAGAATAAGCGCTTTTCTCTCACCTTAGCGGCCGAACGGCCATAAAAATTGCGTTATCGAAGCGTTATTTAGATATGTTTTGATATATTGACAGAGGCTGTAGAATTTGCTAACTTTAGAATTGGTCCTGTCGGAATTGAACTTGGATTAGAAGGATTTCCTCGACAGTTCATTCCCAAAGGGGCTCCCTAGGGTGAGCGAAAGTTTTACTTTAGGTCAAGGTGAGTCCCCAAACCCTTTGAGGTTTGGGGCAGCCTTTCCCAATTTTGGCTCTTTGGGGAAAACTTCTAACGCCAAGCCGCCCGGCGGGGCCTTTTTCCAACAATTTTCCCTACTGAATGCTATAATTGAGGTGCTATTTGCCGGAGTAACTCAGTGGTAGAGTAGCTGTTTTGTAAACAGCAAGCCGTGGGTTCGAATCCCTCCTCCGGCTCACGCTTTTAATTTATCCTTAACGATGGCGGCGACGGCATCTCCCGAGGCCCGACCTCTGACTTTGTCCATCACTTGCCCCATTACTTTGCCAAAATCAGCGGGGCCGGTGAAGCCGCCTTCTTTAATCACCTGGTCAATGATTTCCCCAAGCTCATCCGCAGAAAGCTGGGCGGGCAGATACGAGCGCAAAATCGCTAATTCTTTTTCTTCTTTATCAACCAAATCCTGGCGGTTGCCCTGTTTAAAAGCGGCAATCGATTCTTCGTGATCTTTCGCCTGCTTTTGAATCGCGGCAATGACTTCTTCTTCCTCTAACTCTTTTTGCCTGGCAATTTCCAAGTTGTGCAAAGAAGCAAAGAGAAAGCGCAATGTCGAGACGCGAATCCCCTCATGCGCTTTGAGCGCCGCATTTAAATCAGCTTTAAGCTGGTCTTTTAGAGTCGCCATTCCTTGTATCTTAGGTCTTTTCTATGCTAAAATCAACTAAGAATTGCTGGGGTGGCAGAGCAGTCAATTGCACCGGTCTGTAAAACCGGCGGCCGAAAGGCCTACGTAGGCGCGAATCCTACCTCCAGCACCACTTTTCCAATCTGCTATACTCTAACCTAGTGGCAGCGCATCGTTTGTTTTTCTATCTTTTCCTGCTCGCTCTTCCTACACAACTGGGCAAACACTTCTGGCCCGCCTGGAGTTACATCTGGGGCTTAAAGATCGATTATCTCTCCCCCACTCTTTATCTTTCGGACATTCTGCTTGGGCTGACTCTCGTGTCTTGGATCGCGGGAAATTGGTCTCATTTGTCTAAGTGGACTAATTGGAAAAACACGCTCAAAAAACCTCTCTTCGTTATTTTCTATATTGCTACATTGCTATATGGCTACGTTGCTTACCGCCAGGTAGCTTTTCCCCAGCTCTGGCTTTATAAACTGGTCAAATTGGTCGAACTAATCTTATTGGCATTCTACGTGGCTAAAACAACCAGAAGCAGGGCCGACCTAGGAAAAATTTTCTTCCTTCTTGCCGTCGGCGCCGTCTTCGAATCATTCCTGGCAGTTGCCCAATTCGCCAGGCAAGTTTCCCTGGGAGGCATTTTCTGGTGGCTGGGAGAACGGACTTTTAACCAAAACACGCCAGGAATCGCCCAGGCCATTCTTAACGGACAGCTTTTCCTCCGTCCTTATGCCACTTTCCCCCACCCCAATGCCCTTGCCGGATATCTTCTGGTCATCCTCATCCTTGCCAAAATTTCAAATTTTCCCGCGGAGCGGGATCCTGCTCTGCAGGAAAAATTTCAAATTTTCCCCTATCTGTTCAGATCCGTTTTTTATCCGCTTATATCAGTCGCTTTTCTTTTAACTTTTTCCCGCTCCGCTTGGGCCACGGGGATAATCATTCTCTTTG
>Ga0194111_10000659_pt1 | contig 41995 bp, 45 predicted proteins | sample TA2KigC300mmetaG_FD_146194 | JGI IMG/M metagenome (GOLD analysis project Ga0194111, IMG submission 146194) | Freshwater microbial communities from Lake Tanganyika, Tanzania - TA2015033 Kigoma Deep Cast 300m | ecosystem: Environmental > Aquatic > Freshwater > Lake | place: Tanzania: Lake...
CACGTACTGAGCGAGGCAAAAAGCCCGAACGTACCAGCGGGTCTTGTGCAAGAACCATTCTCGAAGCAATCACTATGACACATTCATTTCGTATCGCGGGGTTGGTGGCGGCAACCAATCACATCCGAGCCGATCTTCGTGTTGGGATTCTTCCTTCAGAGATCGAACGGTTTCAAAACCAGGTGACTCATTTGATCGCTCAAGTCGAGCGACTGTGCGGCGAACATGGTCGCGCGCCCAGTCAACTCCCGCCCCCGTCCTACCAAGCGTACCAATTCCTGAAATCGCTCGATCTGAACCGATTGCCGATGCGTCAAACGGACCAAGCGCCAACGGTTCCGCCGATTCGGATCAAGAATTTGCTCAGAATTTGCGAGTGGGTGCAGAAAGAATTCGCCCGCTTAGCAGACAAGCCCGCCGACGATTCCCAGGTTGCAACCGTTTTGCATCAAGTCCAATCGCAAACGTCAACCGTCGAAGCACTGATGCGAGATCGTGGAAGCGCGCCAGCCACATTGCCGTTGATCACCCAACGCGCTTTCGCCTGGCTCAAGTTTCTGAGTGTGCCTGACAATTTCGCCTTGCACCGCCGCGCGCTCCAAGTTGCAAAGCCGATCACGCGGGAGTTCGAGCAAACCAGCCAAGCGAGCGGCAACCCATTGACCACGTGGTTCGAGTTCTACAACATCCCCACGGTGTACCGTGCGCGCCACGGGGCTGGGCAGATTCGGATTACCGCGAGCGAGGGATTGATTTGCGCGCCCGAACTCGTGTTGCGCGCCGTCGTGCAAGCGACGACAACGCGGCAACATCAACAGACGGATTTGCTACGCACATTCGCCGCCAGTGAAGATTGTAGCGAGATTCTGGCTGCGCTCGAATCGTTCACCGTCGCGCTGGAGACTAATCCGCGTGGCGCGTATCACAACCTTGACCAGGTGTTTGCGCGGGTAAACGCGGCATACTTCGACGGGAAGGTTGCCAAGCCACGGTTGGCGTGGAACAAGACGCCGACCTATCGTAGATTGGGGCACTATCAGCCCGCGACGAATACGATCACGCTGAGTCTCACGCTCGACAGCGCCGCCGTGCCGTCGTGGGTGATCGACCTTGTGATGTACCACGAAATGTTGCACCAGGTAATGGGCGCGCACGTCGTCAACGGTCAACGCTACTCACACACTCCCGCGTTTCGAACCGCCGAGAAACGTTTTCGCGAATATGCCCAAGCCAAGCGAATTTTAGACGGTCTCATCCCAAACCTATCGCTCGGATTAGAATCGCGGTAATGTCGAGTGGTTCATGCCGCGTGGGATGTCTTATGGTTTCCTTCTGCTTGTGATTCTGAAACAATTACGCTGACATAATCCCCGTCTCCACGCCCTCGCTTGAATTTGCCCAATCCCCTCCTCCGTGCTATAAATTCACCCCACAACCTTCTGGAATTCCCGCGCACCGCTGCGGGACACGACTGATGGAGAAGACCGTGATCGAACCGGCACGAATCGCCGCGAGCGGCAAACTCAAAACCAACGTCAAGATCGTCAAGAATAATATCGATGCTTGGAACGAGCAACACCAGCTCGGACTGACTGATTTGCGCGAGAAAGCGAGCGCGGCGACATGGCACCTCGTCAACTGCGTCGTTGCCGTTCGCAAACTGGAAGACGATACGACTGAAATCTTGTTAGTCGTTGCGCGGCGCCAATCCGCCTACCGCTGGGACCTGGGTTTTTATCCCGAAGATTCGGCGCGCGCAAGTTGGAATCGAATCCTGCAGCTACTGCCGCGCGAAATGTGGGTGACCCCGATGCTTCTTCTCGATTCGGCTTGTTCGCGATTCTTCCGCGGTATCGCGGAACTGGCGGAATCCGATCCCAGAATGAGCGAACTTGCGCGCTTGGTGCGAATCAGCGAGTGCGCTCAAGTCCAGTATGGCGTTGACGCATCTGGCCGCGCCACGGCGGGGGCGATTGCATTCGTCCACAAGCAGATCGCGCAAGCCAAAGAATTCAAGCGCGAGCAGGATGCGCTCGCGGACCTCACACCAGAAGAACTCGCCAATCGATTTTGGCAAGTGCAACGGGCGAACAAACCGCCCGGCAAGACCATCCGCCGCCGATCTACCGTGACTCTCAATCCGCCGCCAACCGCACCTCCGTTGAAAGAAGGCGAACTTCCCGATGTCGAGACGATGAAACAATACTATCCCTCCTATAATCCTGAAACCGCCAAAGAGATTCTGAATGTGCTCTCCGAAGCGCGGAAAGAATGGGAACGGGTTGGCGGGCGTTGGGGACCAGGAGTGATTGCCCAAAAAATGATGATCAAAAAGGGTACGGTCAGCCACTATTTGTCGGCTTTCCGTATGGCGGGGCTCCGCAAGTGGGGGAGCATCAAATTGCCCTAACCTCACAAAACCCCTCAAACTCCTCACGTTTCTCATCCAACTAAAGCTTGATTCACTTCTGCTTCTTGCCGTATGCTATGCGGCAAGAAGTTTTGTTTTTTTGAACCAACCTTTTTGTCTTGGAGGTCACCTATGCCACGCATCACCGTGCTATTGAATCGCGATGAAGAACAGGCGCTGATCCGACTTGCGCTCGCAGACCTGCGCGTGCCGAACGTCGAGGCGCGGTTTCTGCTGCGCGAAGAACTGATGCGCCGCGGCGCGCTGAAGCCAACTCTCGCGCCCGCCGATGCCGAATCACCGGCGACAACGCCGTTGAATGGCGCGGCGGCGCAGGATGTCGCGGCAGCGAGCGGAGGAGACTGAAGCGCGATGCCATGGCACCGATTGTCGGCGCGCTACCTGCGCGTTCTCGACGCGTTGCGCGTCCATGCCTGCTTGTCCTGCGAGCAACTCCAGATGTTGCTCGGCGGATGTGGGCGCACGCTTCAAGTCTATCTGACACAATTACGCCGGTGGAATTTCATCTGTTTCATCCCGGCGCGCCATCCGAATATCCCCGCGCGTTCACTCTGGGTGCTGACCACGAAAGGGCTCGCGGCATTAGCAGACCACGCCCATCTCCCGCTGGCTGTGTATCTGGCGAAATATCGCTACAGCCGCGCTCGGCTCGAATGGTTGATGTTGCGGCTGGAGCGTGTGTACCACATCCGCAACTTCTTGTTTCGACTCCAACGGATGCGTTGGGAATGGACGCTCCAAACCTGGGACGTTGAAGTCGAAGCGCGGTTCTCGACGGAGGATGACCCAGGTACATATTATCCCGCGCATCTGCCTGGCATCGCGCGGTTGAAAAACTCACAAGGACGATGGGTGACGCTTGCGCTTGAATACGATGCGAATCTGATGCCGGTCAAAGGCGAACGCGCGCGGCTCGAACAGTTCATCCGCTTGATCACGCTCCCTGATTTCAATGATCCTGACAAGTACCTCTTTCCGATTTGGGTCATCGTTGCTGCCAACCGCGAACGCGAGCGCGAGTATCACGATCTCTTGCTGCATCTGGGGAAGCGAACGGGTCTCTTGCCCTGGACGTTCTTCATCACGCGCGAGCACCTGGCGACCTTCTATACCGACCCAACGTCAGAGGTCTGGAATACTGATTCGGCATGGGGTGATGGATGCGTCTCTTTTCTGGATCAAATCATCGGAGCGGAAAAGCAAACGAATCTCATTGCTTGGCAAGCCTTACCCACCCATCAAAGTGTGAATGAGAAACAACTTGAACTCGAATCACTGGCGTTCGGCGTTTCGCTCACGCATTCCCGCCGCGACCTTGCCGCGCTCACGCTCTCGCTCTATGCGCTCGACAAAAAAGTGCTGACCTGGATCGCCGATCATCCGCTCCTCGACGCGATCGAACTCGCGTCCATCGCGCAGATGCCGGCGCGGAGTATTCGGCGGAGCATCACGCGCTTGCAGCAATGGGGCTTAATCGACGCGTACGCTCAACGCCGCGCAAACCGCGTCAGGTGCTATGTGTTGTCGGAGAAAGGCGTCTGGCTTCTCACCGCTTGGGCAGGACTCGGCACCGCGATCAAAACGTACGCGCATCTGCGCGGCTGGGAGCAGGGCTTTGGCGGACTCATCAAACATTGGGAGCACACGCGTTTGGAGAATCGAATCTATTTGCACTTCTTGCGCGAGGCACGCGCGCGCGGGCATAGACTCATCACCTGGCATTCGGAATTGGAATCCCAACTCTATGCGGAAAAGGTCAGACTCGCGCCGCATCGTCGCTGGCATCCCTCAGTTGAACGGGGAATGGAAAGAAGCGAGATGGTCGGCGGCGACTTTCTCCCAGCGCTCGAAGCGTACGGGCAGAATATGGCGCGATTTCTGCCCGATGGGAGCGGCGTGTATGACTCGGGCGACCACTACTACATCATCGCCGTCGAGGTGGATCGCTCGAAAGCGAGTATGCGGAAGATGAAAGGCAAGTTGGATTATTACGCCTACGCGCGCGATCGTCGCGACGATGTGACCTGGCGCATCCTGTTTGTGACGACCGGTTGGCGGCGCGCGCGGCATCTCGCCGACCTGGTTTTGCAGGACGCGTTCGCGGCGTTCGCAGAATCCTCGACGCAGCACTTGCGCGGCGACGCGCTCGTCGCCGAACTCAAACGGCAAGGTAAGTTTGACTGGTGGCAGGAACAAATCTTGCCGATTTACATCACGACGATAGACGCGCTGAACGAGCATGGTATCGCGGGCAAGATTTGGATGACGGCGTGGAACGCGATTGACCCGCAGAACGATTCGACCGTGTATTGCCTGGAATGTTTCGAGCCGAAGGTATGATGAACGCAAGTCCGTTCGGACGGGCGTTCCGAAACAGTGAAGTGAATGTGTGCCGGTTGGGAATGGATTGGGAGGAAGAACAGACCAAAGCCAGAGTCAAAAGAAACAAGAGGTTGAGAACAGAGTAGATAACAGATTCAAAGAACAAGAAAGATTGAGACGTACATATCAAGAGAGAACAGACGGGAAGATGAATACCGCTGGGAATAACCGGGAAGTATGAATCAGCCAGGTATAGGCGGAGAGAATCTACACCGAGTTGAATAGGAGAGAGCATTGAGCAGGGAAGAGATGGTACAGATAGTTATATGGTCGCAGTTGGCACGCCCGAAAAATCCCGCGCTTGGCTCACGATTTCAGGCACGATTTTGAAATGGGGCTGAGCCGACGATGGACACACCGATACCGCGTTTTTGGGACACAAATCGGCAAACGGCGCGGTCACAGTGATGTTGGAAAAACGAACGCGCCGTCCGACGCATGATGTGCGCCCGCCGCAATGAGGTTGAAATTGGCACGCAGAATTGCAGGAGAAGCATCGTAGCGAATCATTAACGATCTGATCAATCACCAACCGAATACCTTGCCCATTGCCAGCGGTGCAAATCCGACCGGAACCAAGGCAAAGTGAGGGAATGGGCGAGGCGATTGCGCCAATATTCCGATTGTGATAGAATTGCGGCCAAGGAAAACCCTCGCGACGTTCTAGCGTCCGAGGGCGTGACCGAGGCGTCAGCAGAACGCGTCGGCGATGGAGAGTATACGATGATCGCCCGTTCTGTGCAAGCGCGCACGGCGGGCGATTTTGATTGGGGAGGTAGGAATGAAATCAGTACGTACGCTTTCGCCATTTGAAGGGACGCTTTTCGCCTTCATCATGTTTTTCGCAAGTCTGATTGTCGCGTTCGCCAATTTTTACATCAATGACAAGATCATCGCTGGCTGGCTTGTGTCTATCATTTTGGCATTGCTATTCATATACGCGCGCTTGGCACAACAAAAATCTATGGCAATCGCCGATGATTCTCTGGATATCGCGCGTTCGTGTTTGGAGGAATCAAAGCGGCTGTTGGTTTGTCTAGACGAACAGAATTTGGCGGCGCGTCAGGCAAGCCAAATCGCGCACAACGTACAAGCGAAAATCGCAGACGACGAAATGCGCGCATCCATTCTGCGCGCATTTGAATCGCTCGCACAAAACAGCGCTGCCACGGACGCCACGCTGCAACGTTCAACCGGAAAATTAGAACAACTCAACGCGGCATTTGAACGCCAAAAACAAGAACAAGGTATCATAGATAAACCGAGCAAAAACGCATCGCTTGACGAATGGTTTGAGTTTTATCACAAGTGCCAGACCCAAAAAATCCGCTTTACGTTGAAGGATCTGGCGAAAGAAGCAGGTTATGAACACGGCTACGTTCGCCAAATGCACTCGCGTTATCTAGTGGAACACGCGCACGAACAAAACAACGAACAATAAAGGAACAGAAAAGTAACACTTGTTCGTTGAGCAAGTTCATTACAAGGTTTATACTGCGAGCAAACTGCAAATGCGAGTTTGCTCGTTTTGTTTTTCTCGGAGGTGATGATGAACAGAGAACGAATTTTCGGCTTTCGCGTGAATGACGATGATCGGCGCATTCTCGCCGCGTTGGCGGAGCGGCTACAACGTACGGAAAGTGACGCGTTGCGTTGGCTCATTCGCAACGCCGCGCGCGAATTGGCAATTGAGATCACACGCAAGCAACCACGCGCGCCGCAACCGAACGCGGTCGCTGCGTAGAGGGGAAAAAGATGTTATCAAGAAATTTGCTGCGTTGGGCAAGTGCGGCACAGGATAGAGATTGAGGTGTAACTTGACCCGATCGTTAATCAGTCTGCCAGACAACGAAGCCGAGGCATCAGCACGAACCGCGTATGCAGAACTGCGCGACCCGCGCACCCAAGCCGCGCCGATTATTCGCGCGGAGCTGGAACGGCGGGGACTTTTGCCCCGTATGCAAGAACCAGTTGCCCATCAAGCAGAAGAGGTGCCAAAGCATGCAACTTGATCCAATGCCGTCGGAAATTCCTGATGACGCTTCTTTCCGACTTGCACGTTGCTATCGGCTCATCGAGTTGATCGCGCGGCGAGCGCGAAAACAAGCGGCGAAAGAAAAAGAATCGCTGTCCAGTGTGGAGCTGGACAGCGAAAATGCGGCACAGGCGAGCATTCCTTTGCCTGGAGATATTATCTCCGAATCGGCTTCGCCTGTCAAACGCGTTTTGAGGAAGGCGAAGTCAAATGATTGACACTACTCAATTGATTGAAGCGCTGCGTTGCACGCGAGCGCACTGCGTCTGTCAGAAAAATGGCTCGGGCAAGCATACGCTTCACTGTCCTGCTCACGATGATGAACATCCATCGCTTTCACTCAAGACAAGTGATGGCAAGGTCCTGGTTCATTGCAACGCGGGATGTACGCAAGAAGCCGTGATTGAGGCACTGCGACTCAGGGGACTATGGAATGGCAAAGATCTATCGGTCAAGACTGAAACAGCGCAACGGTCTCTCGCACCAGGTGTAACGCTGGCTGCGCTAGCAGATGCAAAGAAATTGCCGATCGAGTATCTCCGTTCGCGTGGCTTGTCCGACTGCAAATACCAAGGCGTTTGCGCGGTCAAGATGCCGTACCCCGATCCAGAAGGAAACCTGACGGCAGTGCGTTTTCGAGTCGGCTTGGGCAAAGAAGGGGTTCGATTCAAGTGGCGACGCGGCGACCATCCGTTGCTCTACGGTCTGGATCGAATCGCGATCTTTCGCCGAGGGGGCTGGGTACTACTGGTCGAAGGGGAATCCGATTGTTGGACTCTATGGCAGTACAAGATTCCCGCACTCGGAATCCCGGGCAAGTCTACTTGGCGTGCAGAATGGGCAGAATTCCTTGAAGGCATTGAGGTCTATCTTTGGCAGGAACCTGACGCCGCCGATTTGGGAATCAACATTGCCAGAGCGATACCCAACCTGCGCGTCATTGCCGCACCTGATGGCATCAAAGACCCGAGCGAAGCGCACATGCAGGGGCAAGATGTTGTTGCTCTGATTGAGCAACTCAAGAAAGAAGCGGTTGCCGCCGATGGTATTCTCAAACAACAAGCCCATCAGCGCATCAGCGAGTTCGCCCAGCAAGCCACGGTTGTTCTACAGTCGCCTGATCCGATAGTGCTCGTGCGTGAGGCAATCCAGAAAATCGGATACGGTGGTGAGATCAAACCAGCACTCATCACTTATTTGGCAGCCACTTCGCGTCTGGTTGATGTTCGTCCAGGTGCAATGCTGGTGCACTTGATTCTGTTGGGAACGCCCTCGGCAGGCAAGTCCTGGACGATCAAAGTCGTGACTCGTCTGCTGCCGCCAGAAGCATATCACGTTATTGATGCTGGATCGCCCCGGGCGCTTGTCTATGACAAAAGCGACCTTCGACATAGGATGGTCATCTTTGGCGAAGCCGATAGTCTGCCAACTGGCGAAGATAATCCCGCCGCCAGCGCGATCCGCAATCTATTGCAGGACAATCAACTGAAATACAAGGTCGTCATTCGCGATCCTGCGACAGGTGATTTCACGGTTCGTGAAGTTGATAAACCAGGTCCGACGGTGTTGGTAACAACCGCAGTCCGCAAATTGGGCGAGCAGTTGATGACTCGCCTCTTTTCGTTGGAGATGGCGGACGATAGAGATCAAGTGCTGGCAGCGCTTCAGACCCAGGCGACTGCAGAAGAGGATGGAATTACCGAACCTGATGTAGCGTTGGTTGCCTTTCAAGCATACTTGCAAGCGAGAGCCCCCTGGGATGTACACATTCCTTTTGCCAAGAGTTTGGCTGGAGAGATTGGCAAATCAATTTCGGCACCAAGAATCTTGCGCGATTTTTCTCGCTTACTCGCACTGATCAAAGCCACAGCAATCCTGCGACACAACCATCGCAAAGTTGATGGCAAGGGCAGACTCATCGCCGAGATCGATGATTACGCCACCATCCGAGACCTGGTCAACGACATGTATGCCGACTCGATCAGTGGCGCCAGCAAGGGAATTCGCGAGGTAGTTGACGCAGTTGGTCGTCTGAACGCCGAGAAGAAGACTGATAAGATCACGGTGACATTGGTTGCCGAAACACTGGGGATCAGCAAATCGTCGGTATCCAGACGCGTCAAAGGAGCCAGATCGGGTGGGTGGCTGGTCAATGCCGAGACCCGCAATGGCTTTCCTGCGATTCTTGATTTGGGTGAACCCCTGCCCCCTCGCGAAGGATTGCCTACTCCCGAAATGATCGCAGACCATTGCACCGTTTCGCGCCAAACCGATGAGGCTGTTACCCCTATGTGTGACCGGGAGGTGATCGAACTATGACTATCGAAGACTTGATCGCAGAGTTGCAGAATCGCGGTGTCATTTTGAAAGTCAATGGCGACCGACTCTTGGTGGATGCGCCCGCTGGCGTATTATCGCCAGAAATCAGAGATTCCTTGCGTGTGCAGAAATCAATGATAGTTGATTTGTTGCGTTCCAGACAAAATTTTGAACGCACTGGCGATAGGCGGGCGTTGTGTGCAAAACGCGATGCGCTCAGTGTGAAATGGAACGAAGCGTTCGATACACTTGAAACGATGAAGCAAGACTCGCCAGAGTACGAAGAATCGTTCGCCGAATGGGAAAAAGTCGACCAAGAATACAGGCAGACCTGCGATCAGATTGACTATGCCGAATTGAATGAGCGGATTCGACGGCAAGCCAAAGTCAGGAACGATATTTCCTAATCGGCTTCCACAGGAAGGTATCTGAAGATGATTGACCACGATCAGATGATTCAAATCCTGAAGAGCAAGGTGAAAGAAGTTGGTTCACAGAAAATACTCGCACATCAGATGGGTGTATCTCAACAGTATCTGAGCGACGTACTCAAGAGGAAAAGAATGCCTAATCATAAGATTCTGGAGGCATTGGGATTGAGACCGGTGCAGTACTATGTCCGGATCTATCCAGCCAGCAAGTCTGATGCAGAGAAAGAGTAGAGAATATAGTGGATAGTCGCAGCAGTTCTCCGTTGAAGAGCGGAGATTGAGTGTGAATTTGGAAAGTGCGACGAACCTGCCCGAATGCAAAGTGGCAAGAAGGTAGAATCCAAAGTGGCAAGATGGGTGAACCCAAAGTGGCAAGAAGCGCAGGCGTAAATCGGCAAAAAGGAGCGGGGATGAAAGTGTTTCGATCATGGACATACGCTCTGCGGAACGAGTAACCAAGACAGGGAGTAAGGCGAACGAGGTGAGATATGCAAACTATGGCGAAACCGTGCAAGGCAAAAACCAAGAATGGCAAGCGCTGCGGTGGCTATGCGGTCGCGGGGAGTGACTTTTGTTTCACCCACGATCCTGCGCGAGCGCGCGAACGTGCCGCTGCGCGCAAGCGTGGCGGGATGGCTCAGGCGATTCCTAAAGTCGCGGGCGAGTGGACCAAGAAGATCGAAAGCATCGGCGATTTGATCGAGTTGCTGAACCTGGTGATCTTGGACACGTGGCAACAAGAAAACACCGCGGCGCGCTCTAGAGCATTGCTGGCTGCGATTGATACGGGTGCCAAGTGTCTGACCGCCGGAGAATTCGAAGCGCGCCTGGCTGCTCTCGAAACGATTTTGAAGAATCGCGAGGTGAAGCCATGAATGCTAAGGTACTCGAAAAGCACTATGCCAGACTCACGCCGCGTGAACGCGCAATTCTGACCCTGAATGCCTTTGGGCGCAAAGACGAACGCGAGGTTACTCGGCTGATTGATGCGGCACCGCGCGTGACGTTGGATGCGCCCGATTGTGGGCGGGAATTGCAGCGGCTCGCGCATGCAATCGAATGTCACGCTCTGGCGCAAGCAGAGCAAGCGGCGACGTTGTTTTTCTTCACGTCACTTGGCGATAGGACTAGGAACAAGCATCCTGACCTCGACAACCTGTGCACGATAGAGATGGTGGCGTACAACATCGTCACGCGTGCGGATGGGTGGCGCGTGTTTTGCGGCGAGTTAGGGTTAGACCCTGCAGGCGCATTGCGAATCACAGGTGCGGATACCCTATTGTCGGAAATGGCGGAGTCCATCGCGCGGGCAATCACCACCGACTTGGACTCCCTGCGCGCAAAAATGTGTGAACAGACTCGGCAGGCCGAAGCCAAACTGAGGACGCCAGAAGAAGTCGCGGCCGAGTATCGGCAATTCCTGGGGATTGTGCGTCATCCCCGGTGAACGCCACAACAGAAGGACGCCATGAATAACCTGAAAAAGCGCATTGAGCGAATCGAGGAACAGTTGCACCCTGATCCCGAAGCAATCGATTGGCGTGAACGAATCCGGCGCAATATGCGCGGCGAGTACGTCCCACCCGAGTCGCGCGATTGGCGTACGGGCAAGAGCCCAGAAGAAATCGAGGCAGTTGAACGGATTGCCTTCCAAGTCACTGAGATGGAAAAGGGTGGCGCATCGGCGGATGAAATCATCTCGCGCATTGAGGGATTTTGTCGAGAGCAAACGCGAGCGGGCTGACGATTGCCTTGGCGGAACGCGTCGTCGGACGCGATGCACTTTTAGAATCACATACACTTGCACTGCACTGCAGGCTTTGCAGTGCGGATGTTGCGCGGCACAGCGATTCGGTGTAGAATCGGATCGCATCAAACATTGGGAGCGATGATGCTATGAGCGATTGGATTAGCACAAGCGAAGCGTCAAATTTGAGTGGCTATCATGCCGAACACATTCGCAAATTGATTCGGGAAAAAAGAGTCAAGGCGCGCAAATTTCTTACTCTGTGGCTTGTCAGTCGCAAGAGTCTGTTGGAGTATTTGAAAGAGCAAACGGTGACACACGGCGAGAAACGAGGACGCCCAAAGAGTTGACATCTTGGCAAAATGTGATATACTTATTGTAGCACACAATAATTGAATCGCTAGAGCGTGCCGCGCAGTGTTGAGACCACTGACACGGCACTAACCCAACTCACCGAACCAGCCGGCGAGCGGGCTGACGCCATTCTATCACGAAAAGGCGCAATCCGCAATATCGCGGCATTGCGCCTTTTTGTTTTACCAAATGCGATGCCCTGACCCTGTTCGCCGGTGAGAACCGAAAAGAGGTGATGCCGTCCAAGAATCAAAACGAACCGCGCGATCTGATTGACCGAACTTTGATTCTCACGAAAGGGGCAAGTAATGAAAAAGCAAATTGACGCGACGAGCGCAGCGTTTACGACCTTTGGCGTTGGCGTCGTCAAAGGCAATCCGAAAAAGTGTATCAAGTGCCGCAAACCCATCAAGCGCGGCGAACCTTGGCGCAAGGATACGAGCGCGGCAGACCCCAAGTTTGGGCGGTATAGCGTGATTCAACACGCGAACTGCGAAGGGGGCACCGGCTAAACCGATCGCGATTTTTTTGACGCCTTCGCCGGTGTGAAACCGGCGCAACCATCCGCGCCCAGACACAGCGCGCCGATGCGATCAGCGGGCAAAAGCCGACGGTCAAGTTATCCAAACTACGATCGACGAAACCACTACCACCACCAACACCAAAAGGAATGCGCGTGAGAAACCGCGAAGATTCAATCGTCCTGCTCCCAGAGCAAGGGCAACGGCGAATGCCAAAGCGATGCGAGATAATCACACGCAAACCTAAACGAACGAAACGCGCGGGGGCGAGGCAACTCGCCTCCGTCAGATGAAAGAGAAATCAGGAATGCAAAAAAGAGCAGTTCTATATGCACGGGTAAGCGGGGACGACCGAGGCAAAGATGGTCGAAATCTCGCTGGACAGATTGAGATGTGCCGTGAGTATGCACAAAAACGAGCCTATCCTGTCATGGCAGAATTGCCAGAGGATGACCGCGGTGCTTCCGGTGCATCGTTCGAGTTACCACAACTGGCCAAGATCCGCGAAATGGCGCAAGCGGGCTTATTTGAGATCCTTGTCGTTCGGGAGATCGACCGTTTGTCACGCAATCTCGCAAAGCAGCTAATCGTCGAGGATGAACTGAAGAGGCTAAACGTCCGAATTGAATATGTCTTGGGTGAATACCCCGACACACCTGAAGGGAACTTGCTGAAGCATGTTCGAGCAAGTGTTGCGGAATTCGAGCGATTGAAAATCATCGAGCGGATGACGCGGGGGCGCTACTTGAAAGTAAAATCGGGTAGTGTGTTGGTTTCCAAGCGTCCGCCGTATGGGTACAGCGCACAACCAAGTTCTGACGGGAAAAAGTTCCTGCTCGTCGTGGAGGAAAACGAAGCCAAGATTGTCGTTTTGGTTTTTGACTGGTTCACAACAAACGATGGCGTTACCCTACCCTTGGGGATCAGTCAGATCGCAACACGATTAAATGAAATGGGAATCCCTACCGCCCGCAACCCGATCCTGAAGAATAAATCGGGCAAGTGGTCCGGTTCATCAGTTCGCGCCATCCTGACAAATGAAACCTACATTGGGATTTGGACGTACGGGAAACCTCATCGGAACCAACGCGATCCACTAGAGAACAGCGTGCGAGTCAAGGTTACACCGATCGTGCCCCAAGAAGTTTGGGAAATGGCACAAGCAAGACTCAAGAGGAATAAAGAATTGCGCCAGAGGCATGCCAGACATCAGTATCTGATGAGCAGAAGACTGCAGTGTGGCAACTGCAACATGGTCTTGCATACCGAGTCACAATCGTATAAGAGCAAGAAAACCGAGAAGGTGTTTCTGTACTATGTTTGCAAGGACAAACAGGGTGATCCAAGGAGATGCCGACAGGTGCGTTGCCGCGTTGACCTAGCAGATGCCGCGATCTGGAATTGGGTCAAATCCTTGCTTCTGAATCCCACGCAATTGCAACACGGGCTCGCATCATACAATAAGGAACGGGAGCGCGAAGTTGCTGATGTTCGCAAACGACTCCAGGTCATAGATGATTTGCTGGCAAGTAACCAGGCTCAGTTAGAGCGGGTCATCGACTTGTACGTGACTGGCGAGCTTGAGAAGGAAATTCTGGTTGAGCGAAAGACGCGGTTGGAGAATACCATAACAAGTTTGGAAAGAGAAAGGGAACAAATAGCAGCACAGATTGAAGCAGAAACCCTGACGCCCGAGCAGCTTCGAACAATCGAGGAATTTGCAGCCGGAGTCCGAAAGAACCTGGCGTACATTGATGACAATCATGAAGCACAGCAGCAGTTGATTGAGCTTCTGGATGTCACAGGTAGAGTCGTCAAAGAGGATGGAGAGCCCGTTGTCTATGCACAGTGTATCGTGGGGAAAAATATCCTACGGGCTAAGAAAACAGCCACTTGTGCAAATTCGACGCGTAGAAATCTGCGCCGATTTCTTCCGGGTTCAGCGGAATTTGTCCGATGGTGTGCGCGCCGTCAACGATGCTGATGATCCCGGCAGCGCGCGCGCGTCTGCAAATTTCCGCAACCGGAAAAATGAGCGCGGTCGGCGACGTGATGTGGCTGAGGAAAACGACGCGCGTGCGCGGCGTGACGCCCGCCCACAAGCGCGCGACGAAATCTTCCGGCGTGGTGATCGGCACGGGGATCGGTTGCGCGCGGTACACCGCGCCGGTTTTGCGCGCGATGAAGCGCCACGTCCGATCCAGCGCGCCGTACTCGTGATCGGTCGTGAGGATTTCGTCGCCGGGGTTCAAGCGCAAACTGCGCGCGACGATATTTAGCGCGGTCGTCGCGTTCGGCGCGTAGATCAAATCAGCCGCGTCCGCGTGGACGTACGCGGCAAGCGCGGCGCGCGCGTCGCGCATCAAATTGTTGAACCGGCGTCCCAGAAATTCGACCGGCTGGCGTTCGAGTTCGCGCTGCCAATTCTGGTACGCGTCGAACACCGGACGCGGCGTCGCGCCGAACGAGCCGTGATTCAGAAAAACGATTTCCGGATCGAGCAGGAAAAGTTCTTTGAAAAGTGACGTGTGATCAGTGAATGACATCTGTGCCTCTATAGTATTCCTCTACAAAAACTATCACAACCGCGAGGATTTTTTGGACACAGATGAACACAGACAAACACAGATAAGGAAAAAATCAGTGTCCAATGCGTTTGGTTGCGGCTTTGCCGCGTTATAGTATTCCTCTACAAAACTATCACAACCGCGAGGATTTTTTGGACACAGATGAACACAGACAAACACAGATAAGGAAAAAATCAGTGTTCTTCAGTGCTGGTCAGTGTCCAATGCGTTTGGTTGCGGCTTTGCCGCGTTATAGTATTCCTCTACAAAAACTATCACAACCGCGAGGATTTTTTGGACACAGATGAACACAGACAAACACAGATAAGGAAAAAATCAGTGTTCTTCAGTGCTGGTCAGTGTCCAATGCGTTTGGTTGCGGCTTTGCCGCGTTATGCGATCCAAAAAGAATAATCCGCGCATAACGCGAATCTTCGCGAACTGTCATTGCGCGGAGCGATTTTGCGGTGCTGAGCGAAGTCGAAGCAAGCAATCTCCAAATTCCGAATTGGGGATTGCTTCGCCGCTACGCGGCTCGCAATGACAATCCGTTTCGCGTTATTCGCGGATCATCCCGCGCGGCTGGGCTAGGCCAATCCGCCGTCCTGGTACAGTTGCGCGATCTGCTTGCGAATCTTGGCGCGCTCGTCCAGCGCGGCTTGCGCCGGTTTGGCGAAATCGGTTTCCCAGCGCGCGAGCGCGGTTTCCACGTCGCTCAGAAATTTCTTGAGCGGATCGAGCAAATTCTTCGTCGTCGGCTCGACCAGGTTGACCTTGATGCCCGGCTCGCCGCTCGCCGGAAAAAAATTATCGCGCAGGGGCTTGAGCAGTTGATTCGTCACCGCGTCAATCGCCGCGGGAATCGCGCGGATGAGATCGCTCAGCGCGGTCAGCGCGCGGCGCAGATCGTCGCCGACGATGGGAATTTTTTGCAAGAGCGCGTTGAAAAAATTGGCGATCGCTTCCGCCAGCGGCAGCGTCGAACCCAGGATCGCGACGACGACGCTTTCCGCCAATTTGAATTTTTGCGCGAGATCGGAAACGACGCGCGTGACCAGATCGGCGGGCGCGCGCATCGTTTCGAGAAAGGTCAGGAAATTTTTCAGCGCGGCTTCCACCGTCGCGATGCCGGCGCGGACGATCTGAATTCCGGTGCGAACCGCGTCGAGCGCGCCGCGCACGATGCCCATTCCCGCCGCGATGATCGTATCCAGCCCGACTTTTTCCAGTTGTTCGTACAGCGCGATCGCTTGTTCGTACTTGGCGAGCCGCGCGCGCACGCGCGTCAGTTCGGCTTCCGCCGCGCTTTGATTGATCATTCCGCCAACGGCTGCGCCGCCGAGCGCGGTGGCGGTCATTCCCAAACCGCCGACCGTCGCCAGCGTCAGAAATTGCCGGCGCGAGAGTTCGTCCGTGTGCGGATCGGTATTTTCAAGTGACATTTGTTCCTCCTACTCAAAAGGGATCAGGCAACCAGTGAGCGGTCAACCAGTTGCCTGATCGCCCGATTGACCGATTGCCTGATCGTCCGCTTGCCCAATCGCCTGATTGCCCGCCGGATTATTTTTGCAGTACCTTGCGGTACATCACCTTGCCTTCGCCGGGCGCGTAAAAATCGTCCAGGTGCGCGACGCGTTCGTACCCGTGACGCTCGTAAAAGCGGCGCGCCGGAGCATACGCCGTCGAGTCGGAGGTTTCGAGATAGATCGCGCGCGCGCCGCGCGTTCGTAGATCGTTTTCGATCTGGCGCAAGAGTTGGCTGCCGATGCCGGTGCATTGTTGCGTGCGATCCACGCAAATCCAGTACAAGTCCCAGATGCGATCGGTGAACGGCGTGGGACCGAAACACGCGAATCCGGCGACCGAGTCCGGCGCGCCGTTGCGCGAAATCAGAAATTCGTAATCGTCGTCGGGGGCGGGGCGGAAAAACGTGTCGAGCATTTGGCGCACGACGCGCAATTCTTCCGCGCTGAAGACGCCGGTGTTTTCGGCGACGCGCGCGATTTTGGATAGATCGGTGGGGTGAGGCGGTTGAATGGTCATAGCGGATGAAAAATTACGCGGCGACGCCGATGGCAGGCGCGGGGCGCAGACGTTTGATTTTTTCGGCGGACGGCGCGGCGGGAAGCAACGCGCTCGCGGGAATCGAGTAGATGCCGTCACTGCCGGCGCTGCGCGCTTTGATCTGATATTGGACGATGCGCGGGCGCGCCAAGCCCTTGAGATGGTAGCGACGCGCGGCAAGCCGGATGATCTCGTCCGCGAGATCGGCGTAGGACATTCCGGCGGTGCGCGCCGCGCGCGCGATCCCGGCATCCGGCGACAAATCGGCGTTCGGATTCACTTCCAGGACGTACGGGATGCCGGCTTTGACGCGCAGGTCCACGCGTCCGTAATCGCGCAAGCCCAGCGCCTGGTACGCGCGGCGGGCGATGTCTTCGATCCGCGCCTTGAGCGCTTCGCTGACGCGCGCCGGGCAGGTGGGTGGCGTCTTTAAATATTCTTCCGAAGTCGGCACCCACTTGGCGCGGAAGGAGACGATGCGCGCGAATGGATTGCCGATGTGCCGAAAGTTGATTTCGGAGAGCGGCAGAACGCGCGGCGATTCGTTGCCCAGCACTGTCACGTTGAACTCGCGTCCGTCAATGAATTCTTCGACCAGCGCGGGCTCGCGATACATTTCCCAGATGTAGCGCACTTGGCGGCGCAAGCCGCGCTCGTCCTGCACGACCGAGTTGGACGTGATGCCGATGCTGGCATCTTCCGACACGGGTTTAACGAACAGGGGAAATTCCAGATGGCGGTGCTGAACGGTCCAGGGAGTAAAAATCTGAAATGCCGCTGTGGGAATACCGTGCGCCTGGAGAATTTCTTTGGCGCGCGCTTTGTTGAGGCAATTGGAAAGCGCCCGGCGATCGGAGCCGGTATAGCGAAAACCGAGATGCTCGAAGACGGAAATGATGTACGGTTCGAGATAGGTTTTGTTGCGGAAACTTTCGCACAGGTTGAAGATCAACCATTCTTGAGGATCGTAGGGCTTGAGCGGTCCCCACAAGTCGTTGCGGATCGGCACGGCGGCTGCCAGATGTCCGTGTTCTTGTAATGCTTTTTCGATATCCTGTTCGACCAGAACGATTTCTTGTTCCGCGAGGAGATCGTCTTCGACGCCGTGCTCGATTTTTTCTACCACATTGTAGACGATTAAAACTTTCACCAGAGTGCCATCCGTCGCTCCAAATTTTTTCTCGTTCCGATTATACAACAAGAATGAAGAAATAGAACCTTAAAGTTTTGGTGCGATAAAAAGACCTGGAAGGTCTGAGCGACCTTCCAGGTCTACGCGCTTACTTGCTCGGCACGGTCTTGTTGTAGTCGGCGATCAGTTTGGTGACATCCGCCGCCGCGCGGTCGAGCGCGTGCTGCGGCGTGGCTTTGCCTTGCAAGGTTTGTTCGATTGCCAGTTCGATCCGTTGGCGCGCCGCGGGCATCACGCCGGTCAACGCACCCTGGGTCACGCGCGTGTTGGGCGCGGCGCGCAGTTGTTCCACCGCGATCCGGAATTGCGGATAGCGCGTCAGCCACGCTTGAACGTCTTGCCGCGCGTAGACTTGCCGGGTGACGGGATAGTAGCCGCTGGCGGTGTGCCAGTCCGCCTGCATTTCCGGCGTGACGATGAACTTGATCAAGTCCCACGCGCAATTCTTTTCCGCGCCGGAACGATCCTTCAAGATGTACACCGCCGCGCCGCCGCTGCCGGCGCCGGATGTTTGGAACGCGGCTTCATCGGGGCGCGGCAAAAAGCCGGCGCCGATTTCGAACTTGCCGCGCGCGGCATCCACGCGCGCGCGCAGCGCCGCCGATGAATCAACGTACATCGCGACGTGTTGCGCGTCGAATGCTTTTTGCGTGTCAACCGTCGCGCGTCCCAGGTTGCCGAACGCGCCCGCGTCGAATCCCGCTTTCCACCACTCGAGGATCGCGACGCCTTCCGGCGAATTGAAGACCGCTTTCGTCGCACGCGCGGCGCGCCCGTTCTCGTGGTCAAGATACAAGCCGCCCGACGCGGCGAGCAATTGCTCGAAGAACCAGCCGGAGACCGCCATCGAGTAGCCGTACTGCGCGACTTTTCCGTCGGTGCGTTTCTGCGTTAGCTTTTTAGCATAGTCGAGCACTTGCGCGTACGTGCGCGGCGGCTCGTGCGGATCGAGCCCGGCGGCGCGGAACGCGTCTTTGTTGTAGTACACGATCGGGCTCGACGTGTTGTACGGCATCCCGTACAACTTGCCGCCGACGGTGTAGTACGCGAGCAGGTTCGGCTCGAGGTCGCCGAGATCGAATCGTTCGCGGTCAATGAAATCTTGCAGGGGCGCGACGGCTTGGAGATCGATCAGCGGTTGCGTGGCGAGGTTGGATACCTGGACGAGCGCGGGGAGTTCTTTGGTTCGCAAACCGATTTTGATTTTGTTGAATCCGTCGTCCAGCGAATCCTGGGGCGCGAGTTCGACGAGGCAGCGCGTTTGCGCGGCGTTGAAGCGTTGGGCGATTTCGATCGTCGCTTCGCCCGGCGCGCCGGTCAACGCGAACCAGAACTGGAACCAGATCGGACCCGGCGGTGTGGGCGCGGCGCACGCGGCGAGTCCGAGCGCGATGAGAATCAGTAGGAATTTTTTCAAAGTCATCTTGGAAAGAGACCTGGAAGGTCTGCGAGACCTTCCAGGTCTGTTTTATTTTTCGGTTTGCACCAAGCCCTTGACGAACCATTGCTGCATCAGCACCACCACCAACACCGGCGGCAAGAGCGCGAGGACCGTGCTCGCCATAATGAGATTCCAATCGGTTTGCGCTTCGCCGGTGCCCATCATCTTGACGATGCCGATGACGATCGTTTCCATCCCGCGACTCGTCGTGATCAAGAGGGGCCACAGATATTGATTCCAGCCGTAGATGAACAGGATGACGAAGAGCGCGGCGATGTTCGTGCGCGAGAGCGGCAGGGCAATGCTCCAGAAAAAGCGCAGCGGTCCCGCGCCGTCCAGCTTGGCGGCTTCGACGTATTCGTCGGGGATGGTCAAGAAGAATTGCCGGAACAAGAGCGTGCCGGTCGCGGACGCCATCAACGGAATCGTCAAGCCCGCAAAGGTGTTGATCAACCCCAGGTCGCTCATCACTTTGTACGTCGGCGCGATGCGGACTTCGATCGGCAACATCAGCGTAAGAAAAATCATCCCGAAGAAAAACATCCGCAGCGGAAAGCGGAAGAATGCCACCGCGTACGCGGACAGAATCGAGATGATGATTTTGCCGACGGCAATCGCGACCGCCATCAGCAAACTGTTCCAGAGCAGAACCTGGACGGGATAGCCGATAATGCGACCACCGCGCGCGCTCGTCAGCGCGTTGGTGTAATTCTCGATCCCGTCGGGACCGGGGGTGAGCGGCATTTGCCCGCGCCCGATGGTGCCGGCATCCCAGGTCGAGCCGATGACGGCGAGATACACCGGGAATGCAAAAACGACTACGGCGACAGCCAAGATCAAATGCGCCGGGAGATTGCGTAGTTGTTTGGCGATCATGAGTAATGCACCTTGCCTTCCACATAGCGGAATTGAATCCACACGAGCGCGCTCACGATCAGCATCAGGATGACCGATTGCGCGGCGGAGATCCCCAAATTCAAATTGACATAGCCGTCCATATACACCTTGTACATCAGCGTCGTCGTCGAGCGTCCGGGTCCCCCGCCGGTGAGCGCGTGGATCACGCCGAAGGTGTCGAAGAAGGCGAAGACCAGGTTGATCGTCAAGAGGTAAAACGTCGTCGGCGAGATCAAGGGGAAGAGAATCGTGCGGAAGAGTTTCCACGCGCTCGCGCCGTCAATCATCGCCGCTTCGACTACGGCGATGGGGACGGATTGCAACCCGGCGAGGAAGAACAAAAAGTTGTGCGCGATCTGCTTCCACGACGACGCGACGACGATGAGCAATAGCGCTTGTCCGCCGTCCAGTTTGTAATCCCAGTGGAGCCCTCCGGCGTTCAGGGATTTGCCGATGATGCCGATGGAGGGGTGAAAGATAAAGACCCACAGCACCGCGGCGATGGCGGGCGCAAGCGCATAGGGCCACAGCAAGAGCGTTTTGTACGTCTGCGCGCCGCGAATTTGCCGGTCCGCCATCACCGCAAAGAGCAACGCCAACGTCATCACAAAGAGAGTCACGGAAATGGAAAAGACGATGGTGACTTGGAATGATTCGATGTACAGGGGATCGCTGAGAACATCGCGGAAATTATCGAGATAGACAAAGGTCGTTCGCAAGCCGAACGGATCCTGGCGCAACACAGACTGATAGATGGCTTGGCTGGCGGGCCAGAAAAAAAAGATGGTGGTGATGATGAGTTGGGGTAAGAGCAAGAAATACGGCAGAATACGATTGTTGAAGACGACTCGGCGTTGCATCAGTCTCCTTTCAAAGGTAGGGGCGGGGTGACCCCGCCCCTACGGCACAACTATTTGTACGTTTTCTCGAATTCGCGCAGGACTTCGTTGCCGCGTTTGACGGCATTGTCCATCGCTTGCTTGGCGGTCTGTTGACCCTGGAATGCTTTTTCCCATTCCTCGTAGACGATGATGCGAATCTGCGGCATATTGCCCAAGCGCAACCCCATCGAGTTTTCGGTCGGTTGCGTGCGCGTCAACTGCTGGTACGGCAAATCCGCGCCGGGGTTCTTGGCATAAAAGCCATCGGCTTTGGTCTTGTCGTTGCCGCCGTGCGTGATCGGCACATAGCCGGTCTCTTGATGCCAGCGCGCATCCACTTCGGGCTTGCTGATGTACGCGAAGAACTCCGCCACCGCTTTGTACTCGTCTGCGGTGCGGCCCGGGGAATTCATCACCCACAGACTCGCGCCGCCGATGATCGAGTTGATCGGCGCGCCCTTCACATCGTCATAGTACGGCAGGAAGGTCACGCCCCACTCGAACTTGGATTCGTTCTTGATGCGCGCGCGAGCCGCCGACGACGCGTGAATGATGCCGCACTCGCCGGAGGGGAACAGCACGGTCGCCGCGCCATCGCGTCCGCCGTACTTGAACGACCCTTCCTTGGTCATATCCATCAAGGTCTGCAGATGGCGGATGTGCAAATCGCTGTTGAACTTGAGTTCCGCGTCCATGCCCGTCATACCATTCGTCTTGGTGGCGAGCGGGACGTTGTGCAGCGCGCTAAAGTTTTCCAGTTGCGTCCAAGTGGGCCACTCGAACGTCAAGCCGCAAGCGGTGGCTTTGGTGTCCACCAGTTTCTTGGCGGCGGCGCGCACTTCGGTCCAGGTCTTGGGCGGTTTCTCCGGATCCAAGCCGGCTTTCTTGAACGCGTCTTTGTTGTAGTACATCATCGGCGTCGAACTATTCCACGGCATCGAGATCATATTCTCGCCTTCGCTGTAATAGCCGCGCACGGCGGGAATGTAGATCTTGGAATCGAGGTTGACGCCGGTTTCTTTCGCGAGTTGATACACCGGCTTGATCGCACCCTTCGCCGCCATCATCGTCGCGGTGCCGACTTCGAACATCTGGACGATGTGCGGGGCTTTGCCCGCGCGATACGCGGCGATCGCGGCGTTCATCGTATCAACATACGCGCCCTTGAAGATCGGATCCACATAGTACTTGGTCTGCGACTTGTTGAAATCCATCACGACGGCTTCCAACACATCACCGAGCGGTTTACCGAGTCCGAACCAAAATTCGACGGTGATGCGACCCGGCGGGGGCGTGGGGCGCGGGGTGGTCGCGGTCGGCGCGGGCGCGGCGGGTTTCGTCGGCTCGGGCGCCTTGGTCGGCGGCGCTGCAGTGGGCGCGGGTGTCGGCGCCGGCGCGCACGCGACGAACAACACCGCGAGCAAAATCAAAACGAACAGAATCGTACGTTTCATTTGAACTTCTCCTCCTAGAGATTAGGTGATTGGGTAATTCGGTGATTGGGTGATTGGGTGATTCGAGCGGGGGCATCACCTCCTTGTGATGTTTCAGGCGTTATGGAATGAGCAAAATTTTTCCCTTGGTCGCGCGGCTTTGTAGCGCGCGATGCGCTTCCGCCGCCTGCGCCAACGGGAAGGTGCGATCGATCCGCACCGAAAGTTTGCCCGCGCGCATCCAATCGAACAGCGCGTTCGCGCGCAGCAACAACTCGGCGCGATTCGCCGTGTAGTGCGCGAGCATCGGGCGCGTGAGAAAGAGCGATCCTTTTGCGTTCAGCACTTGCGGATCGAGCGGCGGGACGGGACCGGACGACGCGCCGTACAGCACGATGTAACCGCGCGGGCGCAAGCAGTTCAAACTTTTGTCGAACGTCGTTTTGCCCACCGAATCGTAGACGACATCCACACCTTTGTTCTCCGTCAATTGCTTGACGACGCTTTCGAAATCGGTTTCGGTGTAGAGGATCACATCGTCCGCGCCCATTTGTCTGGCGAGCGTGGCTTTGTCTTCGGTCGAAACCGTGCCGATGACGCGCGCGCCGCGCGCTTTGGCAATCTGCACGAGCAACAATCCAACGCCGCCCGCCGCCGCGTGAACGAGCGCGGTGTCGCCGGGTTTCAGGGGAAACGTGTCGCACGCAAGATAGTGCGCGGTCATTCCCTGCACCATCACCGCAGCGGCTTGTTGCGCGCTGACGCCCTCCGGCACCGGTACGAGTCGCCACGCCGGAACAATCGCGTACTCGGCGTACGCGCCCATTGCCGACGCGTACGCAACGCGATCGCCGGGTTTCACTTCGGTCACGTCTGCGCCCACCGCGTCCACGACTCCGGCGGCTTCTTGTCCCAGGATGAACGGCAGCGGCACTTTGTACAAACCACTGCGTTGGTACGTGTCAATGTAGTTGACGCCGCTCGCTTCGATCTGGACGCGCGCTTCGCCGGGTTGGGGTTCTGGCGCGGCGATGTCTGCAGATTGCAGAACATCAGCATCGCCGTATTGATTGACGCGAATCGCTTTCATCATTCATCCATCCATTGGTCGAGGGAAATGCGCCCAGGATCGCGCCGAAGATTTACGAGGACTGGCTTGCGGTCAGCGATGGCGCGCGCCGCGCCATCCGTGTTCTTGAGGAGATCGTCATAGTCCTCGCCTTTGAGAGAGTTTTGCCGATTCGAACGAGGCAAGTATTGATTTCTACTCTGATTGTATCACATTCACGAAAAAAATCCAAATTAGGGATTGCCGTATGAACACGTTTGCATCGAATAGAGATGGGAGATTAGAAGTTGGAAGTTGGACAGACGCCATCACGCGCCAATATTTTCAACCTCTAACCTCCAACGTCCAACATCCAGGCGCGCTGATTTGACTCTACATCAAAATCGCGTATAATACTGCCAAATTTACGAAAGGAGTAACGGGCATGTTGCGACAATTCATCGGCGGTCTGAAAGGAAAAGTGTCCTTGCCGTAGTGCGCCCGTTGCCGGTCGAGTAAAATCGCGCCGTGGGTGTGCTACGCACCCACGGCTTTTTGTTGCCTTGGTTTGGCGCGTTTTGCGCGCGCCGCGCGCCGTGGGTTCTGAGCGAACTCACGGCGTTTTTGTTTTGCGATGAAACAATTCACTGCCTACACAACGTACCTAACGATGACCGGCGCAGACAGCGCGCTCGCCTGGTTCATCTTCACCGTCAGCGCGATCTACCAAGTCACCGTCGTCAAACTCGATCCGCTGCAACTCGTGCTCGTCGGCACGATGCTCGAAGCGACCGCGTTCTTCTTCGAAGTGCCGACGGGCGTCGTCGCCGATGTGTACAGCCGCAAACTATCCATCGTCATCGGCTATGTGATGATGGGCATCGGTTTCATCGTCGAAGGCGCGTTTCCGTTTTTCGCGACCGTGCTGCTCGCACAAGTGATCTGGGGCGCGGGCTGGACGTTCACCAGCGGCGCGACCGAAGCGTGGCTCACCGACGAAATCGGCGAGGCGCGCGCGGGACACGCGTTTTTGCGCGGCGCGCAGATCGCGCAATTCACGATGCTGGGCGGCGTTGCCGCGAGCGCGCTGCTCGGCAACGTGAGCATCACTCTGCCGATCATCGCGGGCGGCGTCGGTTTCATCGCGCTCGGAATTTTTCTCGCGCTGACGATGCCCGAAACGAATTTTCATCCGACGCCGCGCGGAGAACGCAACTCGTTCGCGCACATGTGGCAAACGTTCCGCGACGGCGTCGCGATGATTCGCAAGCGTCCTGCGCTGAAAACGATCCTGGGTGTGAGTCTCTTTTGGGGCTTGCACAGCGAAGGCGTGGATCGACTCTGGACGCCGTTCCTGCTCACCTTCGCGTTTCCGATCTGGGATGGTCTCACCACCGTCACGTGGTTCGCGATCATCCGCATCGCTTCCGCGCTGATCGGCATCGCGATCAACGAGATCGTGCATCGGCGCGTCAAGATGGATGACGAGTCGGCGATTCAGCGCGCGCTGTTCGCGCTCAACGGACTCGTGTTCGCGTCGCTCGTCGCGCTCGCGCTGTCGCTCGATTTTTCGATGGCGGTGATCGCGTACCTGGGTTGGTCGCTGATGCGACAGACGGGCGGACCACTGCACGCCGCCTGGGTCAACCAACGCCTCGATTCGCAAACGCGCGCGACGGTGAACTCGCTGAGCGCGCAAGTGGATTCGTTCGGGCAAATGATCGGCGGACCGATCGTCGGCGCGATCGGCGCGGCAGTCTCGTTGCGCGCCGCGCTGGTTTCGTCTGCCGCGATTTTGTCGCCTGTGCTCGCGTTGTTTGTGAAAACCAAGACCGCTGACCGATGACGGATGACCGACGACGGAAAGAGACATCCGTCATCGGTCGTTCGTCATCGGTCGCTCTCGAAAGGAGGAGTTTTATGAATGCCGAAGAACAAGTCACAACCACCCATCGAAAATCAAAACGATTCTGGCACGGTGGAGGAAATCCAATTGGACACAGATGAACACAGATGAACACAGATAAATAAAATCAGTGTGAATCAGTGTTTATCTGTGTCCCAAAATGGGCTGCGCCCGCCGTGCTGACGGGGCTTTCCCACAATGAATTTTACAACCCGCGAAGCGTATCTCGATGAACTCGACGACGAACTGACCGCGCACCATCTGCGTCGCAAAGGCAAACGCTTTAAGAAAAAGCTTGTGCGGGCGCAAACGGAGGTACCGCCTGGCAAGGTCGCGCGGTTCGATCCCGTTACGCAACTCGGCGTCGAAACCGAATTCAACCCGACCTTCTCGGCGTCCAAACTTGAACGCGCGTGGATTCTGGAGTACCTGGGTCCGTTCTACGAAGACCACTACATCGCCGATGTGTTGCGCCAAGTCAAAGGCGGCAAGGAAGCGACGGTCTACTGCTGCCAAGCCGACGAGCACCTGGGCATCGAGTTCATCGCCGCCAAAGTCTACCGTCCGAAAATTTTTCGCACGTTGAAAAACGACGCGGACTATCGGCAAGGGCGCGTGATGTACGACGAAGAAAACCAGGTGCTGCGCGGACGCCGCGAAAAACTCGCGATCAGAAAGAGATCAGAGTACGGGCAACATCTTTTGCACGACGCGTGGCTCGCGAACGAGTACCAGTTTTTGCTCGCGCTCCACGCGGCAGGCGCGGATGTGCCCAAACCGATCGCGCAAGGCAACAACACGATCTTGATGGAGTACCTGGGCGATGCAACGATGCCCGCGCCAATGCTGAACACCGTCGAACTATCGCGCGATGAAGCGCGCGCATTGTTCGACCGCGTGATGCGTAACGTCGAACTGATGTTGCGCCACAACTGCGTCCACGCCGATCTCTCCGCGTTCAATATCCTGTACTGGGACGGCGACATTCGGATCATTGACTTGCCGCAAGCGGTCAATCCGTACGTGAATCCGAAAGCGTTCCAGATGTTCGAACGCGACGTGACGCGCGTCTGTCAGTACTTTCATCGCTACGGGATCGACGCGAACCCGCGCCAACTCGCGCGCGAAATATGGCGGCGGAATGTGCGGCGCGATTCGTCGGAGGTGTTTCTGTAGAACCGACCGCTGACGGCAGACCGCAGACCGCCGTCCCTGTCATTGCGAGGAGCATCCTGAGCAGAGCAGCGATCCTGAGCGAGCGGAGCGAGTCGAAGGATGCTGCGGAGTCGAAGGATCGCGACGAAGCAATCTCCAAGTCGCAAGTAGGGGATTGCTTCGCCGCTACGCGGCTCGCAATGACACGTCGGTCTTCCGTCATCCGTCGTCGGTCAATGGAGTATTATCAATGTTCTCACGCAACTATGCAAACGAAAACGATTTCCAAAAAATGCGCGCGTTCTTGATCGATGCGCGGCGCGTCACAGGACACTACGCGGGCTACTGGCACATCGGCGGCGGGCTGACGTGGTGTACGTTCCTGATGTCGTTCCGCGTCGATCTGCGCGCGAACATTCGCCTGTGGGAAGACGACGCGGGCGCGCTCGTCGGTTTTGCGATCTTCGGCGACGATTTTTCGTTCGATCTGCAAGTGCGCCCTGACGCGCGCTGGCAGGGCATCGAGGAAGAAATGTTCGCGTGGGCGGAATCGCGCTGGCGCGAGTCAATGGACGATCCGACGATCCCCAGCGAATACAAATGCGATCTGTTCACGAACGCGCTGGTGGACGACGCGCCGCGCATCACATTTCTTGAACGACGCGGATTCACGCGCGGCGATAAACCGTACTTGCGCTTTGCGCGTTCGCTCGCCGCGCCGATTGCCGCGCCCAATCTTCCCGGCGGTTTCGTCGTGCGCGGTGTCACCGGCGAACACGAGATCACGAATCGCGCGAGCGCGCACCGCGAAGCGTTTCATCCGTCGCGCATCACCGACGAGGGCTACGCGCGCGTGATGCGAATGACGGAGTACGATCACGCGCTCGATGTCGTCGCGATTGCGCCCGACGGCGCGATCGCGTCGTACGCGATGGGCTGGGTGGATCGCGCGAACAAGGTCGGCGAGTTCGAACCCGTTGGGACGCGCCCCGCGTTCGAACGACGCGGACTTGCGCGCGCCGCGCTGTTGGAAGGAATGGCGCGGATGAAAGCGCGCGGCGCGGAAACCGCGCTCGTCTCGACGGGCGGGGCAGAAACAGGCGCGATCCGCTTGTACGAATCGGTTGACTTCAAAATCGTGAATCAAGAACTGACTTTTACCAAACAACACTAACCTGAAAAGGAATTAATAAAATGATCTCAATCCGCAAAGAACAGATCGGCGACGAAGAACAGATCCGCATCGTCAACACGCGCGCGTTCGGGCAACCCGCCGAGGCGAATGTCGTAGACACGCTGAGAAAGAATTGCCTGGCGGGTGAGTCGCTGGTCGCGCTGGACGGCGATAAAATCGTGGGGCATATCCTTTTCACTCCAGCCGTGATCGAAGCAGAGAGAAAAGAAATCGTCGGAATGGGATTGGCTCCAATGGCAGTGCTGCCCGAATTCCAACGTCAAGGGATCGGCTCGAAATTGATCCGGACAGGACTGGATGAAATGCGGAAAACCGAGCAGCCGTTTGTGATCGTGTTGGGGCATCCTGAATACTATCCGCGTTTTGGATTTGTGCGGGCATCACGGTACGGGATCGTCAGCCAATACCCCAACGTGCCCGACGACGCCTTTATGATTCTGGTCTACGATCAAGCCGCGCTAGCAGGTGTTTCTGGAATTGGAAAATATCGCGCCGAGTTTGACGCGGCGATGTAGTTCGTAAATTCAACGGAGAAAAATCGAAATGAGTCTCAAATCACCAACCCTGAAGCAGCAAATCGAATTGATGCGGTACGCGCTGCCGCGCGATCTTGGCAACGACCTCATCTTGCGCGTCGCCACGCGCGACGACGCCGAACCGCTCGCGCAAATGGTTGGGCGCGTCTTTGGGCGCGAAAATTTCGACGCGAATGTCGCGGCGTATGCGCGGCATTACACGGACGAAACGCATCCCATCATCGGACCGTCGAATGTCCTGATCGTCGAAGACACGCGCGTCGACAAGATCGTTTCGACGATGTGCTTGATTCCGCAAACCTGGACGTACGCAGGTATTCCGTTTCCCGTCGGGCGCCCCGAAGTCGTCGCGACCGATCCCGAATATCGGAATCGCGGACTCGTGCGCGAGCAGTTCAAGACGCTGCACGCGCTCAGCGACGCGATGGGACATCTCGTCCAAGGGATCACGGGAATTCATTGGTACTATCGGCAATTCGAGTACGAGTACGCGTTCGATTTGGGCGGCGGACGCGTGTGTCATTTTTCGAACGTGCCTGCGCTGAAGGAGGGCGAAGCCGATCCGTATCGTGTGCGCGCGATGACACCTGACGATATTCCGTTCATCGCGCCGCTGTACGATCGCGCGTGCGCGCGTTCGCTCGTCACCTGCCCGCGCCCCGAATCGTTGTGGCGCTATTTCCTCGACGACTCGCCGCTCGCGCGCGCGTATCGTCTGCCGTTTCAGATCATCGAAACGACGGACGGTCGCGTCGTCGGTTACGTGGATTGCAGTCACGATATTTGGCAGGACGTGATCGTCGTCGGCGAAATCGCGGCGGCGGAGGGACAATCGCTGCGCGCGCTGACGCCGACGGTGTTGCGTTGGCTGAAAGCGCACGGCGAAACCGAAAGCGCGCAGCAAAATAAACCCGTGAACGCGGTTTATTTCGCGCTGGGGCGCGAGCATCCCCTCTTCGATGCGATTCCCGAACTGTTGCCGAGAACGCGTTTGCCGTATGGCTGGTACATTCGCGTGCCCGATGTGCCGCGCTTGCTTCGTCACCTCGCGCCCGCGTTGGAAGATCGGCTCGCGCGTTCGGCGATGGCGGGACATTCGGGCGCACTGAAGATCAGCGAGTATCGGCGCGGCTACAAGATTGTTTTCGAAAACGGCAAGATCGCGAACGCGGAAACGTGGCAGCCAACCGTTGACGAACGCGGCGACTGCGGATTCCCGCCGCTTGTGTTTTTGCAGTTGCTCTTTGGACGCGCGACGATTATGGAACTGCGCGAGTTTTTCCCCGACGTCTGGGCGAACGACGAACCAACCATTCTGCTCGACGCGCTGTTTCCGAAGCAAGCGTCGTGCGTGTGCGCGGTGGGGTAGTGCAGTGTTCAGTGTTCGGTATTCGGTGTTCAGTTTACTGGATACTGAACACTGAATACTTGATACTGAGGTTCGATGTGCTGCAACTCACCAACATTACAAAAACATACGCCGCGCAGACGATCCTTGCCGATGTGTCGTTCGTCGTGAACGCGTGCGAACGCGTCGGGTTGATCGGCGCGAACGGCTGCGGCAAGACGACGCTGCTGCGAATCATCGCGGGTGATGAACAACCCGATCGCGGCGTCGTGAGCGTGCGCGCGTCGGTGGGCTATCTGCCGCAAGGGATCGCGCTCGACGACGCGCGCACAGTCGGCGCGTACATTCGTGCGGGGATCGCGGAGTACGACGCCGCGCGCCATCGCGTCGAGACGCTTGCCGCGCAGATGGCGCAGTCATCGTCCGAAGAATTGATCGCAGAGTACGGCGATGCGTGCGCGCGGTTCGACGCGCGCGGCGGCTACGCGGTCGAACGTCGAATCGAAGAAATTCTCGCGGGGCTGCAACTGGGCGCGTCGCGCGACATGCCGATCTCGCAACTGAGCGGCGGACAACGCACGCGCGTCGGTCTCGCGCGCTTGCTGATCGCGCAACCCGATCTGCTTTTGCTCGACGAGCCGACGAACCATCTCGACATCGCCGCGCTCGAATGGCTGGAGAAATTCCTGCGCGAGTATCGCGGCGCGGCAATCATCGTCTCGCACGACTGGGCGTTTCTCGACGCGACCGTCGCACGCATCTTGGAGTTGGACGATCAGACGCATCGCGTTACCGAGTACGCGGGGAATTACAGCGCGTACGTCGAGGCAAAAGCGCGCGAACGCGAGAAACAATTCCAAGCGTGGCAAGATCAGCAAGATGAAATCGCGCACCTGTCGAATGCGGCGCGGCATTTGCGCGGCATCGCGAAATTTCGCAAGGGTGGCAAAGCGGACGGCGGCGACAAATTCGCGCGCGGCTTTTTCGCGAATCGCGGCATGGAAACGATCCGCCGCGCGAAGCAGATCGAGCGACGCATCGAACACCTGCTCACCGACGCGCGCGTGGACAAGCCCGCGCGGTCGTGGCAAATGAAATTGGAATTCGGCGCGATGCCGCGCGGCGGACAAATCGTCGTCGCGTTGGAGGATGCGGGATTTGCGTTTGGCGCGGGCGAGTATTTATTTCGCCACGCGAACCTGACGCTGCAACACGGCGAACGAATCGCGCTGATCGGTCCCAACGGATCGGGCAAGACGACGCTGCTGCGCGTCATCGCGGGCGAACTCGCGCCAACGGAAGGAAGCGCGCGCGTTGGCGCGAACGTGCGGATCGGTTACATCGCGCAGGAGCAAGAGACGCTCGACGCGAACGCGACGCCGCTCGCGCTCATTCGCGCGCTCGCGCCGCTGGACGAAACGCAGGCGCGCCACTTTTTGCATTTCTTTTTGTTCGAAGGCGACCAGGTTTTCACGCGCGTCGGCGCGCTCAGTTTCGGCGAACGCGCGCGCTTGCTGCTCGCGTGGCTCGTCATCGGCGGCGCGAATTGTCTCTTGCTCGACGAGCCGATCAACCATCTCGATATTCCATCGCGCGCGCGCTTTCAAACCGCGCTCGACGCGTTTCCGGGGACGATTCTGATCGCAACGCACGACCGCGCGTTCATCGATCAATTCGCGACGGGGATTTGGTCGCCGGTGGAAGGGACGCTCAAGCGGTTTGTGGATCGGGGGGAATTATCAGCGCGTGTCATTGCGAGGAGCGATTTGCGCGACGAAGCAATCTCCGAGTTGTGAGTTGGGGATTGCTTCGCCGCTACGCGGCTCGCAATGACACATACCTCACGCTGGTGGCAGACGAAGATCGTGGAGGTACGGCTCCCACGCGGCAAGGTCCGATGACGCGTTCGGATCTTTTAGCGCGCAGAAATAATCGCGAACGATGTCGCCTTGCTGTTCGCGATTCATATCGGCGAAGGTTTTGTTTTCGAGAACGAGCCGCTTGAGCGCGACATCAAGCGGCTCGTTTTCATTCGCGTACGCGTAGGTGGGCGCGCGCAACGCTTCAAAGAGATAGCGGATGCCGAAATGCTGATACTGCCATTGGTGCGTGAGTTCGTGCATCAGCCACGCGAGATCGCCAATGCTTGAAGTGAGCGCGCGCGGAAAGTACGACGTGTTGCCGATGGTGATCGCGTTTTCTTTGGGCGGCGGTTGCCCTTTCAACGCCGCGCCAATTCTGCCGACCCAGTTGGGCAGCGCGTCCCCTTCGCTGATGACGACGCGCGCGGTGTCTAGTCCAGCGCGGAAAATGTTTTGGACTTCAAGAAGTTCGTGGGGATGGAGGGGGCGGGTGGGCATAGTTTTTCTCCCGCAATGTTATTCAGGTTCGCGCGGGTCAAGTACGAGTTTGATGCCGTTCAGAATTTCCCGGACGCGCTTGGTCGAGAGCGTGCCGACGTATTCGTCCAACTGTGACCTGTCCACCGTGAAGATTTGTGACACGTTGACCACGCTATCCTTGGGGAGATGCGTTTCTTTCTGGGCGAGCCACACGTTACCCGGCGCGCTCGCGCGCTTGAGGTTCGAAGTCAACGCGCAAACGACGACGGACTGGATCTCACTTCGATTGAACAGATTATTCTGCACGACAACGTGCGGATGCCTGTACCCAGGTCCAGACCCCGACGGCTCCGCCAAGTCAATCCAATAAATGTCACCCTGATTGATTACCACGTGCCCTCCACGATCCGGCGATGTTGTCGCCGCGTTTTCCGTCGCAGGGCTTTGTCCGTTGGGTCTGGCGCGTCTGCGTATGCCGCGTTGATTCTCCTCAGCAGTTCTTGATTCTGTTGGCGTTGAATGAATTCTTCCAGCGCGAGGACGAACAGGCGGCTGCGCGAAACTTTCATACTGCGCGCGAGGTTTTCCGCTTGCTCAAATAGCGGTTTCTGAAGCGAGATTGCGGTTTTCACGTTTTGCATTTGGTTATACCATCCTTTCCACAGATAGTATAACTATTTGTTGGCGCGATGTCAATACTGGAAAGGCAAAACGCGCGCGTAAGGGCGAAGCATTCGCCAATACCAATTGCCGCGACAAGTCAACCACGTGCGAATGCTTCGCCCCTACAACGCCTGCCCACATGCCCCGCGATACCCACACGCGCGACAACGTCGCGCGTCGTCGTGACTGCGCGCCACATCGCGCGCGGAGAGATCGCGGCACATCGCGGCAATTATGCCGAGCAGACGCGCGCGCAGTTCGTTCGTCAGTTCCACCTGGAACACCGCGTCGCGATATTTGAGCAAGCCGTACTCCGGCGCCGCGCCAAAATTTTCTTCGATCAACAGCGCGTACGCGGCAAGTTGCAGTATGTCCGATTCGCGCGGCGCGGGCGCGACGCGATTCGGTTTCACCTCGACGGGAATCGTCGCGCCGCGCTCTTCCACGATGTAATCGGGTTTGCCCGTCAAGCCGTATCGCCGCGCAAACAGCGGACGTTCAACTTTCTGCCACGCGCCGGTATCGGCGTAGACGATGCGCGCGCCATACGGCAAGCCGGTCTGCGCGCGTTGCTTGCGCGCGGAGAGAAATAGCGCGAGCGCGGTGATGATTGCAAGCAGAAATAGGATTGCGAAAAAGCCAGCCATTTCAACTCACCGCAGAGACGCAGCGCGCGCAGAGAAAAAATAAACTCTGCGTCTCTACGGTTAGATCAATATGATGCGCGGATAAATGTCGCATCACGTCACCGAAAAGATCAGCGCCAGCGCGCACAGCAGCGCGAAGAAGAGCGCGATCGCGCAGAGGATGATCGCCGCGCGCGTCAACGCGTCCGCGCGTTGCACCGCGCGTCCGTGCTGAATATGCCGCGCCGCGCCCGCGTCCATCTGCGCGCGATTCGCCGATTCCAAACCCTGGACGCGATGCAGCCACCACGCGCGATGACAAAACACGTACTCGCCGATTTCGCTCGCGCGGATGATCGAATCGTTGGAAAATTTAGTTGACACGCGTGTACTCGTGTGATAGAATCGAATCGAGAACGAGAACGTGGAGGTGACCAATGGTTTTGTCAGCTGACGCGATCACCACAATCGAAACATCGGTTTCCGCTTTGCCGTTTGAAGAGCGGGAGAAATTAACGCGCTATGGCGCGCTCGTGCTTGCCCGCGAGATGGAAGGACGTTTGGAATTGGCAAAGCGAAAACTCGTCGAATTTGAACGCAAATATGGAATGAATTTGGAGCGCCTGAACCAAGTTGGCTTGCCTGAAAATGCTGGTCGCGAAGAACACGAAGCCTGGGTCGAGTGGTCGTCTTGGCAGAGTACGCAGGAGGAAACGCTCGAAGTCCTGAACCACCTTCGCGCGATTTTAGAGGCGACCGATGTTGGACATCTTTCCCAATAGAGTCGCACTCATTCGCGAGTGGCTTGGGAATCTGGCAACCGATATTGTCATCGTCGCGGTTGAATTCAACTCGTTTCGAATTCAAGTCATTCTGGTTGATCACAGTGCGTTGCATGTGCGAGAACAGTACAAACGCGGCGTGCTGAATGGCTACTCGTATTATTGGCTTGACGCCGACGATCACTTGATCGTCGGTTGGGATAACGCGCCACATCATCCGCGCTTGCCCAACTTTCCTCACCACAAACATCTCGGACAGCAAGATCAGCGCGAGCCGTCCGATGAAACCTCGCTCGAACAAGTGCTGAACGTCATCCGCGTGACATTGCGCGCCGCGCGATAATCAAGCCGCGCTCCGCCTTTCCTCAAACTCGCGCAATGTCTGTTCCAATTTTTCCTGCCGCACCGCGACCGTGAGATCGCCGCGCGTGCGTTCCAGCACACCGCGCACCATATCGGTCGTGCGGCGCAAGCCGCCGGTCAGCGCGTCGGGAAAATCCATCGTCACGAGCAGCGCATAAATGTCGTCCATCGCGCTCAACATTTTTTCGCAGCGCGCGCTATCGCCGTGCCGAATAATGTCGAGCGTATAGCGACGCAATTCGCCTGCCGCCTCGCCCAAGCCGTTGAGATACGCCGCGTAATCCACGCCGAGCGTGTCCGGATCCGGCAGCGCCGCGTCGGTGACGAGCGCGTGGACGATGTGCGCTTCCGCAAGTTCCTTGAGCGCGTCCTGCACGTAACCCGTGAAATACAAATCCGGATACGCGCCGACCGTCGCTTTCATTTGCGCGGCGATTTCGCGCGTGCGCGCGAGCAACTGCGCGGCGTCGGCGTACTCGGCGCGATGCGTCGCGCGAATCGAGAGCGAGCAAAAGCGAATCAATTCGCGCGATGAGGCGAGCGCGCTATCGCGCGCCGCGTTCTTCGCCACAAAATTTTTCCGAATCTTTTCCGCGATCAAATCAAGCTCCTGCATCATTCCTCCTGGGTGGAATTCAGTGTTCAGTGTTCAGTGTTCAGATTGCGGAGGCTGAATACTGAAAACTGAACACTGATCAACGCTCACTGCGATAGTATCGCAAAACCGCGCGCCTGTCAAAGCCGCTTCTGACTCTTCACGCTGGACCTGTTTGGGCGAGCGGAACTCGTCGGGGCTGATGTTCGAAAAGCGGCTGACCAGTACAGCGTTTGAGCAAAAAACCAGGTTTCTCTACGAAACCTGGCTTTTGCGCTAGCGCGTCCAATCCATCATTCGCTCGTTCTCAAAATCGAAACGCAACGGAATCAGATCGGTCACGTTCTTTAGCACTTGGCGCGGATTCGCGCCGTCGGCGGTGACGACGAAAAATTCCCATTTGCCATTCCGATCGGACAAGAACAAAATCTGTTTGCTGTCCGGCGACCAGACCGGCGCGACGTTGTTGACGACGACGCGGAAGAACGTGTACAAAATCGGATTGGGACTCGTGATGCCGATCGCGTTCGTGCCGTCGGCGTTGATCGTGTGCAATTCCCAGCGGTCGTGCGATTTTTCCGCGTACGCGATGCGCGCGCCGTCGGGACTCCACAACGACGATTGCAACGGCGGCAGATGTAGAATCGGACGGATGATACCGGGACCGGCATCGTAATACGTGCCGGAAGGCGCGAGGATGAACGACGCGGAACCGCTGATCACGTTTGTCGCCATAATCCCTTCGCCGGGATCCGTGTACGCGAGCGTTTTGCCGTCGTTCTTCCAACTCGGCGTGAGACACAAGCGCGAGCATTGTGGCTCGGTCAGTTTGATGGACGCGGTTTCTACGGCGGTGGATTTCGCAGAAGGAATTTCGACGACGCCGAGTTTCCATACGGATTGACTGCTCTCAATATTTTTTTGTTGCGTAAACGCGATGAACTTGCCGTCCGGACTCCAGCGCGGCGAACGAATCCGCGGCGCGCCGAAGATCAAACACTCGCTGGTGCCATCTGCGTGGGCGACGTACAAACCGGGGTACACCGTGTCCCAGCGCGCGAACGCGATCATCTTTCCGTCCGGCGACCACGCCGGATCGAGTCCGGAGGAAATCACGGCGAGCTTCGATCCGTCGCCGTTCACGGAGTAGATCACGCCGCCCGTCGTTTGCTGAAAAACGATCTTGCCGGGGATCGTTCCAGTCGGCACGCGCGTCACCGCGAAGGGAATCGTCGGCGAGGGTGTGACGGTGGGTGTGGGGTAGAGCGTGATCGTATCGCCGGTGACGATCAGGCGAAACGGCAGCGCGAATGGCGCGGTATTAGTCACGCGAACGAAATATCGTCCGGCGACGTTGAACGCACCCGTCCAATACAAATCGTGGACGATGAAGCCGGTCTGGGTATCGCGATACGTCGTGCCGCGACCGATCGGCGCGGTGTTCGGATCGCGCAGCCAATCTTGCGCAAGCGCGGGGGTGTAGATCGCGAATTGGATCGCTTCAAAGTGATTCGCGTCAACGATCACATCCACTTTGGAACGCGTCGGTGCGCTGGGCCTGGCGCGCGGTGCGGGACCCGATGTGTCGAGCCAGTAGTCGAAGTAAAACCAAAGTGAGGAATTGGGCGCGAGCGTTTGCCAATCGGTTGGCACCATCAACGCGTCGAGTGGACTGCCGCCGGTGGGCGCACCGGCAAACGCGGCGGAGGCAAACAGCGCGATGCCTACCGCCGCGAGAAAGAGAATCGAAAATCCGACGAGAGTTTGTTTCATCGTTCTACCTTTGCCGAAATGATCGCGCGGAACGATCAGCGGCAAGGTGAAACATAACTCCAAATGGCGGGAATGTCAAAAATGCCACAGAGACACCGAGGGAAGATAACAAGAAAGCGGCGTTCTGGTTTCCCGTGTCAAATTATTTTTGTCCGCGAATAACGCAAAGCACGCGAATTTGAAAACAAGATTGGCGATATTCGCGTTATTCGCGGATCATGTTGCCGGTTTGGCGAAGGTGTTGTTCTGGGACAAGCTTTATCGCGGCGGAATCGTCACTTGCATTGTGTAACTCACCGCACCGGTTTCTGGTTTAACGTCAATGTGATAATCTTGCGTTTTGGGCAAATGACCGCTCCACTGCATCGCGCTCGCGTGATCGGAAATCAGCACGGTGCCGTCTACGCCGTAGATGACGAGCGCGGCGCGTCCACCCGGCGGCACGATCAAGTTGACGGTCATCGTTTGCCCGGCTTGCGCGGCGATGATCCAGCGATCTACGTCAACCGCGTGTGTGACGCCGCTCACCGTCGCGGAGATTGCGCCGGGCGCAAAGGTGATGCGCCTGGGAGTGGGTTGGGGCGGTACCGTCGGTTGAAGCGGCGGCACGGTGACCTGGAGTGTGTAACTCGGTGTGGTGTTGTCATATGCGTTGACTTTGATGTGGTAATCTTGTGTGATCGGGATGCGTCCATTCCACTGCATCGCGTCGGCGTGATCGGAAATCAAGACAGTGCCATCTGCGCCATAAATGATCAAGCGCGCCTTGCCGTTTGCCGGAACAAGGTTTACGCTGAGTGTCTGCCCGGCGAGGACGCGCAAAACCCAGTGATCGCTCACGTTCGATGTAAGTTTGCCGGTCACCGTCGCGGTGGTCGCACCAGGCGCAAAGTTGATGCGTTGCGGCACCGGTGTTGGTTGCGGACGCGGATCAATCGTCGGCGCGGGCGCGGTGGTGGGTGCAAGCGGCGATTGTGTTGGAACAACCCGGGTCGGATAAACCACTGTGACGACGGGCGGCGCGGGCGTCGGCGGCGAACACGCGGCGAGTGCGGCGGTGAGTATCATCAAACCAACCAGCATGCTAGTCTCTGGAAATTTCATTTTTGCTCCTTGTCGCGGTTCAAGTCCAAAGTTCGACGTTCAACTTTGAACCTCGAACCTTGAACCTTAAACTTTGCGCTCTGCAACTATTGTTTCGCGAACGTCAGCCCACCGACGCCGCTCAACGTGCCGGACATCGTGCGACTGCCCGCGTCAACGGTACCGTTGAAATTTTGCCCGCCGGGAATTGTCGCGGCGAACGACACCGCGCCACTGTAGACGTTGAACGTTCCTTGCACATCGAAGATTTGCGGCGTCGTCGTGCCAATTTGATGAATCAAGCGTCCGCTGATATGACAATCCGCCGTCGAACAACCCAGCACTTCGATCAGTTCCACAAAATATTGTCCGGCGCTCCATTGCCCATTGACCGCGCGCCGTTGCGGCGGCGGTGGCGGCGGTGGTGGCGGCGGCGCACTGTTCACATTGATCGTGATGCGCCGTTCATCAGGACTGCCATCGCGTTTGATCACGCGCAAGGTGTACGTTGTCGTCTCGTGCGGCTGCACATCGCGCGCTTCGTGTCCGGTCACACCTTGCCCGTCGAGATACACTTCGCGCGCGCAATCCACGTCCCAGCGCAACGTCACGCGCTCACCAACGTTGATCGTGTAACGATCCGCGCGATAGTTGACGTACAGCGGACAATCGGGCGCGGGTTGCGTGATCGCTCCGGTGACGTGCGCCGAAGTGTTTTGCTGTCCGTAAATATCAGTGGCGACCGCGTAGAGATCGTAATTGCCCGGTCCCGGTCGCCAATCGTAGACGCCGGTGATCGAACGGGTGGCGGCGCGCGAAGTTTGCTTGGCGACTTGTACGCCATTGACGTAGAGCGCGACCGACGTGAGCTCGGTGTTGCCGTTGCCCTGAAACGTGATGCGTATCGCCGCGCCCGCGCCGAAATGGAAACCATTGCCCGGCGAAAGGATCGCGGTTTGCGGCGGCGGCACCGGAATGATCGTGTTGATCTTGACCCACAACGTCGCGCCAAAGAACGCGCCGGTTTCGTCGCGCAATTGCCAGCGTCCGCTGTGCGCGCCCAGCGCGGCAGGCGCGTTCAGCGCGATCAACAGATCGAGCGTTTGTCCCGGCGCGATGTTGCGCGGCGCGTTCAAGTGCGCGATGTTCGTCATTTGCTCGCCGCCGATGAACGCAAGTTGATAGCGCGTGTTCCACGTGCAGGTGCCGATGTTTTGCACGCGCCAGATTTTGTTGAATCCCTGGTTCGGTTGCCAGGGCGTTCCATCCGGCACCGTAATGTCCGCGACGAACGCGGCGCGATTGATGCAGCCCGGCGCGGGCGGCGTCGGCTCGATCGGCGGAATCGTCACGTCGAGCGTGTACGTCGGCGCGGTGTTGTCGAGCGCGTTGACGCGGATGTTGTAATCCTGCGTGGACGGGACGACGCCGCTCCAGTACGTCGCGTCGGCGTGATCGGAAATCAGCACGGTGCCATCCGCGCCCCAGATGATCAGTCGCGCTTTGCCGTTCCACATACCCAGGTTCACGTTCATCGTTTGCCCGCCGAGTACGCGCAAGACCCAGGCATCCGATCCGTTCTGCGGTAACGCGCCGCTCACCATCGCGCTGGTTGAGCCGGGCGTAAAGTTGATGCGCTTGGGCGTTTGTAGCGGTGGACTGAACGCCGCGCAAGCCAGCGCGAACAAGACGAACAGCATTAGCGTAAAGCGTTTCATTTTTTCTCCTTGGATGTTATTTTCCAGCCCGGAATGCGTTGCGGATCAATTCCGGCGCGAACTGTTTGCTCGCCTCGCCTTCCGCCACGTAGCGATACACCGCCGCGGAGTAAATGCCGCCGAGCGTCGAACTGAAGAGCGCGAGCGCGATGTACGCGAGCACGCCCGCGATGACACTCGCGACGATGAGCGCGACCACATTCAGCGAGATGCCAAGAAAGACGCCGACTCCGGCGAGAATCGTCGCGAGCAAAAAGAGGATGAAGAACACCAAACCCATCCCCGCGCCGCCGACCATCTGCTCGCCCCAGGTGCGTTTGAGCAGACCGGCGCTCCGTTTGACCGCTTCGATCGGTCCCACATTTTCGACGACGAGCACCGGCACGACGAGATACGTCGCGAGATTCCACGCCAAACCGATGAGCGAACGCACGATGTCGCCCAGCGCACCGCGCCGGGAGAGCGCCTGCAAGATCATTCCAACTGTCGCGGCGATCAGCGCGTAGCCGACAATCGTGCCGAGGCGACTGAATGCGATCTGAAAACCATCGCCGAGCGTGGGATCGCCGCCGCGCAAACGGATCAGCGCCGCGCCGACGAGTGCAGAATTCGCAAAGGTGAGGACGGTGTACTGGACGAGGTAGAACAGGAACAGCAGAACGTAACCCAGGATTTCGTTGCCGCCCGCCGCGTACAGAAAAAAGCCCGGCACGGCGAACGCCAGCGTCACCAAGATCAGCGCAATTGCGGAGACGATGGGGAAGACGATCAATTCCTTGTCGTCACGCAAAACGCTCCACGATGCCTTGACCAAATTCCACGAACGAGAGAACGTAGACATTTTTTCCTCCTGCAAGTCATTTATTTTCTGCCGCGCCACTCGCGGCAAATTCAACGAGTTTTACATCCACTTCGGACAGCGTGCCGTTGTGATGATAGACGAATCGCGTGATGCCGACGTTTGGGACAAAGTACACCGTTTGGCGATCCGGATTCGTTTTGAAATCGAGTGCGTACTCGATAGCGTTCGTCGGCGCGAGACCCTTGACGCCGGTCAACGAGGTGGTTTTGGCATCGGCGACGATCCACGTGTACATTCCATTCGGGTTGGCGATGAATTGCGCGGGTCCAAATTTCTGGTCTGCCGCCAGCGGAAAATCGAAAACGAGATTGTCGTCGCTCAGCCAGTCGGTCAGCGCGTCGTTGGCGTTTTTCACGCGATTGATCGGCGCGGCGTCGAGGAGCGAGATTTGGTAGACGCGATTCGCGCGCGCGAGGTACAGATAATCGCTTGGCGGTTTGCCCTCCGCGTAGAACGCCAGATCGAGCGGATGTCCGCGCATCACATAGCCGACGACGCCGTCGCCGCGTTCGATCTTGTCCACGACTTCAATTTTCCACGTCAGCGTTTTTTGCTGCGCATTGCCTTGCGCGGCCCACGTGACGACGCCTTCGTACGTCCAGGTCGCACCCTTGGGAAATGCGAATGCAGGCGGCGTGACAAGCGGCGCGCACGCGACGAACAGGACGAGCCCCAATAGCGGCGCGAGCGGAAACCCCCGCCGCTTGATTTTTCTTGGCATTGCTCAATTCTCTTTTTCGCACTCGGCGATGATGATGTGCGCCTTGATGACGTGCCCTAGCAAATCACTGCCGAATGTTCCCAAGACGAGCGGCAAAATGTACAGCGCGAGCAAGTATCCAGAGACAAAGATCGCATCATCCATCAAACTGCCCGTTTCTCGCGCAATGATTTCGAGTTGATGCAAGAGTAGCACGTCCGCGCCTGCCAGCAAGATTAAGAGCAAGGCGAAAGAAAGAATATGCGCGTGCCTTCGTTTTCGCTTGTGGATGAACCTGAAGAAGATAATGCACGGTAGGGCGAACGAGATAATCACCAAAGCCTGATGTCAGGACACATTTGTAATTTACGTAAAATTGTCTTGTTGTGGCATAATCGATGGATGACCACACCAGACGATACCATAGCCGTTCAAGAATATATCCAAGCGATGTTGCCCTGGGCTCACGGGCATCAAATTAAAGGGCTGACCGACTACGTGTTGGCGATCCTGGACCGCCCAACGGGCAATCAAGCCGCCTTGGTTCGCGGCATGGGCAACCAGGAGGCCGCTCTCAAACGTCTGACGCGATTGAACCACAACGA